>Ga0163109_10000405_pt1 | contig 34883 bp, 46 predicted proteins | sample CRUFie1St13metaG_FD_108704 | JGI IMG/M metagenome (GOLD analysis project Ga0163109, IMG submission 108704) | Marine microbial communities from the Costa Rica Dome - CRUD Field 142mm St13 metaG | ecosystem: Environmental > Aquatic > Marine > Oceanic > Photic zone | place: Costa Rica: the Eastern...
AGTAGACATTGAGAAAACTATCCAAGAAATTAAAGAAGAGCTTGATACAAGTGCATCTGAGACAAAGATTAAGAAACTTCAAAAAAGATTGAAGCTTATGGAAGCGTTTAAAGATAGTGGTCAGAAGCCTGAATGGATGATAATGAATGTGTTGCCAGTATTGCCACCAGATCTAAGACCACTAGTTCCTCTAGATGGAGGAAGATTTGCTACTTCTGATCTGAATGATCTTTATAGAAGAGTAATCAATAGAAATAACAGATTAAAAAGACTTCTTGAGCTTGGAGCTCCCGAGATAATAGTTAGGAATGAAAAAAGAATGCTTCAAGAATCTGTTGATGCATTACTCGATAATGGTAGAAGAGGACGAGCAATTCTAGGCACAAACAAAAGACCTCTTAAATCTTTGGCAGATATGATAAAAGGGAAACAAGGTAGATTTAGACAAAATTTGCTTGGGAAAAGAGTTGATTACTCAGGTAGATCGGTTGTTGTTTCAGGCCCAACACTAAAATTACATCAATGCGGACTGCCCAAGAAAATGGCATTGGAGCTTTTCAAGCCCTTCATATTTAATAGGCTTGAGCAGAAAGGTATAACAATAACTATTAAAGCAGCAAAACAGCTTGTTGAAGAGGAAACACCAGAAGTATGGGACTGCTTAGATGAAGTTATAAGAGAACATCCTGTTCTTTTAAACAGAGCACCAACATTACATAGGCTTGGAATTCAGGCATTCGAACCAGTACTAATTGAAGGAAAAGCAATTCAATTACATCCATTGGTTTGCACTGCCTTTAATGCTGACTTTGATGGTGACCAGATGGCGGTTCACGTACCTTTGTCTTTAGAAGCACAACTAGAAGCAAGAGCACTCATGATGAGTACAAATAATATACTTTCACCGGCGAGTGGCGAGCCTATCATTCAACCAAACCAAGATGTAGTTTTAGGGATTTATTACCTAACAAAAGAGAGTGCTGACGAAGGCAAAGCGGTTAGAGCATTTGTAGACGTTCACGAAGTCAAACGTGCCTATCTTGCAAAACAAATTAGTCTTCATGAAAAAATTAAAGTTAGAGTTTTAGTTGGAGATATAAAGAATACACTAGAAACAACTGTAGGTAGATGCTTGCTTTACGAAATAATGCCTGCAGGAGTTGACTTTACTAGAGTAAATAAAACCCAAAAGAAGAAAGATATATTAAACCTAATTTCTCATATATATAAAGACTTTGGTTTGAAGGAATCTGTTCTATTTGCAGATCAACTAATGTATCTTGGCTTTGAATATTCAACAACATCTGGTGCGTCCATCGGTGTAAATGATTTTGAGATACCTGATGATAAAGATAATATTATTAATTCTGCACAAGGAGAAGTTCAAGGAATAGAGGAACAATTCGAATCAGGTTTGCTAACCAAGGGAGAAAAATACAACAAAATCATTGATATTTGGTCTAGAACAAATGAGAGGGTAGCCTCTTCAATGATGAAAGCCCTAGGAGATAAAGTTGATGTAGATAAAGATGGCAACGAGAAAGTTGTTCCATCATTTAACAGTGTTTTTATGTACGCTGACTCTGGTGCAAGAGGTTCTCCTGCACAGATCAGACAACTTGCAGGCATGAGGGGGCTTATGTCGAAGCCAGACGGCAGTATTATAGAAACTGCTATAACCTCAAATTTTAGGGAAGGTCTTTCCATGCTCGAATATTTTACATCTACGCATGGTGCAAGAAAGGGACTAGCTGACACTGCACTTAAAACAGCAAACTCCGGATATCTTACAAGAAGGCTTGTAGACGTTTCACAAGACGTTGTGATAACTACAGAGGACTGTGAGACAGAGGATGGTATTACAGTAGAAGCAATTATAGATGGCGCATCTGTAATTCAAACAATCTCTGAAAGGATATTGGGTAGAGTTTTGCAAGAGGATATAAAGAAAGATGGAAAAGTTCTTTTTGAGAAAGGCCATCTTTTTGATGAGGAATCTGCATTACTGCTTCAAAATTCAGGCATAAAAAAGGTAAAGATAAGATCTCCAATAACATGTGAGGCTAAGCTTGGTCTATGTTCAAAATGTTATGGAAGAGACCTTGCTAGAGGACATTTAGTTCACATTGGAGAGGCAGTAGGTGTTGTGGCTGCACAATCTATTGGTGAGCCAGGAACACAGCTTACCATGAGAACGTTCCACATCGGTGGCGCAGCTTCAGGAACTGCTGAGGATGACTCTATAACAACGCTTAGAGGCGGGACTGTGGTTTTTGAATCTTCTTTAAAAACTGTTGAAAAGAAAAACGGAGAAGCAATTGTAACTTCAAGAAATGGGGTTTTAACCATACAAGACGAAGATGAAAATCTGCTAGAAAAATATTCAGTTCCTTACGGAGCAGAATTATTATTTGCCAACAAAAAGGTCGTTGAACCTGGAACTCTAATTGCAAAATGGGATCCCCTAACATTGCCGATTATTTCTGAAGTTGATGGGTCAATTCAATTCAATGATCTTTCTGAAGATGTGACTATGAAAGTTGATGTAGATGAACTTACTGGTACTGCAGCTAGAGAAGTAATTGATGTGAATGAAAGACCTGTTAAAGGGAAAGGTATGACACCATCGATATCAGTTATTGATGGAAAGAAAAAAATTCTAGCGAGTTACTCACTACCATCTAAGTCCATATTAATGAAAAATAATACAAACAAAGTTGCTGTTGGAGAATTTATTGCAAGAGTGCCTGTTGAGGGAACAAAAACTAAAGATATTACTGGTGGCTTACCTAGAGTTGCAGATTTATTTGAAGCAAGAAAGCCAAAAGATGGTGCAATTTATGCAGAGGCCTCAGGTGTTCTTTCTTATGGAAAGGAAACTAAGGGTAGAAAGAGACTTGTAATTACTCCAGAGAAAGGAGAGCCAGTTGAAATGTTAGTGCAAAAATACAGAGCTGTATCCTTCTTAGAGGGCGATAAGGTAGAAAGAGGGGACATTCTATGTCACGGTCCAATAGATACCCACAGTTTACTTTCTTTACATGGAGTCGAAGAACTTGCTAAACACTTAATTTCAGAAGTACAAGATGTTTATAGACTGCAAGGGGTTGTTATCAATGATAAGCACATTGAGGTAATTTGCAGGCAGATGATGAAAAAAGTCACGGTGATAGAATCTGGAGATAGTGACTATTTGGAAGGTGATATTGTTCAACTAACTGACATTAAAAAAGTAAACTCAAACCTTCAATCCTCTGATAAGAAACCAGCTAAGTTTGAAAGAATGTTGCTTGGAATAACAAAAGCAGCATTATCAACAGATTCTTTTGTATCCGCTGCATCTTTTCAAGAAACAACAAGAGTTCTCACAGAGGCAGCAGTTACAAGTAAAAAAGATATTTTGAAAGGTCTTAAAGAAAACGTAGTTGTTGGTAGACTAGTTCCTGCAGGTACTGGTTTTGCAGCTAATCAAAAAGCAAGTGTTACATCAGAGGAAATTCAAGATATTGAAGAAGCTCTGAAGAAAGAGCTATTGGAGAGCTTCCAGTAGATATTTACTATTGACCGATGAATTTCACTGCTTTATCATTCACTTTTTAAAATGGCTACAGTAAATCAATTAGTTAGAAAACCAAGGCGAACAAAACGAGCTAAAAGTGATGTTCCTGCTTTAAAGAATTGCCCACAAAGAAGGGGTGTTTGTACGCGCGTATACACTACTACTCCAAAGAAGCCTAATTCTGCTCTTAGAAAGGTTTGTAGAGTAAAGCTTACGTCTGGATTCGAAGTTACTTCATATATAGGTGGAGAAGGACATAACTTACAAGAACACTCAGTAGTTTTAATAAGAGGCGGGAGAGTTAAAGATCTGCCCGGTGTTAGATATCACACTGTTAGGGGTGCTCTTGATACTTCAGGTGTTTCAGAGCGTAAACAGGGTAGATCAAAGTATGGTGCAAAGAAAGGAAAATAAATGAGAAGAAGAGCTGCACCAAAAAGAAAAATAATTCCTGATTCAAAATATGAGAGTGAAGTCGTAGCTAAATTCATGAATCAATTAATGGTCGATGGAAAAAAGTCAATAGCTGAAAAAATCGTATATGGAGCGTTTGAGCAACTTGAGAAAACAAACTCAAAAGAGGATCCTGTTGAAACCTTTAAAAAAGTATTGGACAAGGTTGCCCCTGTAGTAGAAGTAAGATCGAGAAGAATAGGAGGAGCAACATACCAGGTCCCTGTTGAAGTAAGAGCTAAAAGGCGCACTGCACTTGCGATGAGATGGATTGTTGATGCTGCAAGAAACAGAAAAGAAAAATCTATGCCAGCCAGGCTCGCGGCAGAACTGAGAGATGCAGTTGATGGAAAAGGTGCTGCCGTTAAGAAAAAAGAAGACGTTCATAAAATGGCAGAGGCTAACAAAGCTTTTTCACACTTTAGGTTTTAACAATGGCACGAAAAACTCCTTTAAATAGATATAGAAACATCGGCATATGCGCACACGTTGACGCAGGTAAGACCACAACAACTGAAAGGGTCCTATTCTATACTGGAATATCTCATAAAATTGGGGAAGTTCACGATGGCGCAGCAGTTATGGATTGGATGGAACAAGAACAAGAAAGAGGAATAACAATAACATCTGCCGCTACCACATGCTTCTGGAGTGGTATGCAACAACAGTTTGAGGAGCATCGTGTAAATATTATTGATACTCCTGGACACGTAGATTTTACAATTGAAGTCGAAAGATCATTAAGAGTATTAGATGGAGCTGTAGTAGTTTTTTGTGGCTCATCTGGGGTACAACCACAATCTGAAACTGTCTGGAGACAAGCGAATAGATATGAAGTTCCTAGAATTGTGTTTGTCAATAAAATGGATAGAGCAGGAGCAAATTTTGAAAGAGTAGTTGATCAAATAAAAGATAGATTAGGTGCAACAGTTATCCCAATCCAATATAACATTGGTGCTGAAGACGATTTCAAAGGGGTAATTGATCTAATAAAAATGAAAACAATTACCTGGAACGAAGCTGATAAAGGATCTACATTCGAATATACGGATATACCTGAAGATTTAAAATCAAAATGTGAAAGTTTACGAGAAGAGCTTGTTGAAGCTGCTGCTGAGGCAAATGAAGAATTAATGGAAAAGTATCTAGAGTCAGGAGATCTAGACGAATCTGAAATTAAGATTGGGTTAAGACAGCGTGTGCTTGCCAATGAAATAACTCTTGCTTTGTGTGGTTCAGCCTTTAAAAATAAAGGTGTTCAAGCAGTTCTTGACGCTGTAATTGAATACTTACCGGCACCAGATGAAGTCAAAGCCATAGAGGGCATCAACCCTAAATCTGAAGACACTACATCAAGGAGCTCATCAGATGATGAACCATTTTCCGCACTTGCGTTTAAAATTGCTACTGATCCTTTTGTAGGCAATCTAACTTTCGTGAGAGTCTATTCTGGAGTTTTATCTCAAGGGGATGGTGTTGTAAATACTGTTAAAGATGAAAAAGAAAGAATAGGTAGAATGGTACAAATGCATTCAAATAATAGGGAAGAAATTAAAGAGGTTCGTGCCGGTGACATAGCTGCGTGTATAGGATTAAAGAATGTTACAACTGGGGACACTCTTTCAGATCCAAAAGACCTTGTGGTACTTGAGAGAATGGAATTTCCTGAGCCTGTTATATCTCTAGCTGTAGAGCCAAAATCAAAACCAGACCAAGAAAAAATGTCAATTGCTCTCGGAAAACTTGCGCAAGAGGATCCTTCATTTCGAGTTAGCTCTGATGAAGAATCAGGACAAACAATTATTTCTGGAATGGGAGAGTTACATTTAGAAGTTTTAGTTGAGAGAATGAAAAGAGAGTTTAGCGTTGAGGCAAACGTTGGAAAACCACAAGTAGCATATAGAGAGGCAATAACAAAACCAGTTGAATGTGAGGCAAAGTATGCAAAACAATCAGGTGGTAAAGGACAATACGGGCACGTTTTGATGAGAATGGAGCCTGCAGAGGAAGAATTTGAATTTGTCGACGAAATAAAGGGTGGATCTATTCCAAAGGAGTACATTCCAGCAGTTTCAAAAGGAGTTAAGGAACAATTGCAAAACGGAGTTGTTGCAGGATACCCGCTTCAGGGTGTTAAGGTAACTCTCTATGATGGTTCCTTCCATGAAGTTGATTCAAGTGAGATGGCATTTAAACTAGCAGGGTCAATGGCAGCCAAAGATGGTGCGATGAAGGCTAGCCCAATTCTTCTAGAACCAATGATGTCAGTAGAAGTTGTTACTCCAGAAGATTATATGGGTGACGTTGTAGGCGACTTAAATAGAAGAAGAGGTCAAGTTCAAAACATGGAGGATATTCCGTCCGGAAAAGCCATTACAGCACTGGTTCCACTAGCTGAGATGTTTGGATATGCTACAGATTTAAGGTCTGCAACCCAAGGTAGAGCTACTTACACAATGGAGTTTGAGAAGTACCTTGATGTCCCATCAAATCTAACTGAAGAAATTATCAATAAGAATTAATAATATTCTTTGACACACCCCTTTTAAAGCCTTAAAATCGTGGTCTTTCTTTAATATAAAAGGGATATGGAACAACAAAAAATAAGAATTAAACTTAAGGCTTTTGATCATAAGTTGATTGATAAATCTACAAAGGAAATCCTTGAGACAGTAACAAAAACAGGGGCTAAAGTCGTTGGCCCTATTCCATTGCCTGTAAAAAGAGAAAGGCTTACTGTTCTTATCTCACCTCATAAAGATAAAGATGCAAGAGATCAGTATGAAACAAGGACTCACAAACGACTCTTTGACATTGTTGACCCAACGGAACAAACCGTTGACGCATTGATGAGACTTGATATTGCAGCTGGTGTCGACGTAAAAATCACTTTAAATTAATCATGTTAGGTCTAGTAGGTACAAAAAAGGGAATGACGCGCGTCTTCAAAGATGATGGTAGATCAATCCCAGTAACAGTTGTTGAAGTATTTAATAGCAAAATAGTTCAGAGAAAAACTCAAGAATCAGACGGCTATTTCGCTATACAAGTAAGTTATGGAAAAAGAAAGAAAGTCTCAAAAAGCAACGAAAAAAAGTTCAAAGACAATGGCACAGATAACGGCTACTTGACAGAGTTCAACTTATCTGAGGATGAATTTAATGAAATAGCAAGCCTAAATGAAATCTCTTTAAAATCTTTGCAAAATCCTAAAGTTGTTGACGTATTAGGTGTTTCAAAAGGGAAGGGTTTTGCGGGGGTAGTTAAAAGACACAACTTCAAAACCCAGGATGCCACTCACGGTAACTCCCTTTCTCATAGAGCACCAGGTTCTATTGGCCAATGCCAATTTCCAGGAAGAGTCTTTAAGGGCAAAAAAATGTCAGGACAAATGGGAAATAAAAATGTGACCATCCAAAACCTTGAAATTGACAGCATAGATCTCGAAGATAATCTCATCCTTATACAAGGATCAATACCCGGATCAGTAGGCAGTATCGTTAAAATACTTCCTTCAATTAAAAATCAAGACGAAAAATTTACTCTGGCAAGTGGAGACAATAAAGATCTAGAGGAAGCTCCAAAAGAAGAACCTAAAGAAGCAGCAGCCCCAGAGGAAGCTCCAAAAGAAGAACCTAAAGAAGCAGCAGCCCCAGAGGAAGCTCCAAAAGAAGAACCTAAAGAAGCAGCAGCCCCAGAGGAAGCTCCAAAAGAAGAACCAAAAGATAATAAGTAAGTGAGATAAAAATGGCTAAAACAGAAACACAACCAAAAGCAAAAGCAAAAGCAAGTTCACCAAGACTCCCTGCTGAAATATTTGGAGTTGATTTCAATCCATCCCTAGTGCATCAAGCTCTAACTAGTTACTTATCATCTCAGAGACAAGGCTCAGTGCTGCTAAAGAATAGATCTGCTGTTAGGGGTGGTGGTAAAAAGCCGTTTAGACAAAAGGGAACTGGAAGAGCAAGAGCAGGAACAATCAGAAGCCCTATATGGGTAGGTGGTGGAGCAACATTTGCAAATGTAAAAAACCATGAAAAAAAGATTAATAAAAAAATGGCTAAAAAAGCCTTAGCTTCAATACTTTCTAAGTTTAAAGCGGAGAAAAGACTACAGTTAATTGAGGACGTTTCTTTTAAAGAACCAAAAACAAAATTAGCTGAACAATTCTTTAAAAAATCGGGTTTAAGCTCAGCCCTTCTTATAACCAATGACGTGGATGAAAATACAATGTTAGCGATAAGAAACCTAAAAAATTTCTCATTTTTAGATGTCACGGAAATAAATCCATATGACTTAATCAAGGCAGAAAATATTCTTGTCTCGCATTCATCTATATCAGTGCTAAAGGAGTTATTAAATGTTAAGTGAACGATCCTACACCACGATTAAGAGCCCTGTAATCAGCGAAAAGTCAGCTATTCAGAAGAGCAATGGGAATACCTATGTTTTTAAGGTTGATGGCGATGCAACCAAAAAGCAAATAACAAGCTCCATTGAGGACATCTTTGGTGTTAAGGTTAAATCAGTAAGAGTCCTTAACACAAAATTTAAAAATAAAAGAAATCGTTTTGGAAAATATAAAACCAGCACTTACAAAAAAGCTTACGTTTCACTAGAAGACGGCAAAGAAATTAATCTGGAGAATCCTTTTAAATAATGGCTATTATTAAAGCAAAACCTACCTCTCCAGGAAGACGATTCAGAGTTCAAATCAGTTCAGATCTTCACAAGGGAAGACCAGAAAAAAAACTTGTTGAATCTAAAAACAAAATTTCTAGCAGAAATAATAATGGAAGAATTACTGTAAGACATAAAGGTGGTGGACATAAACGTCTCTATAGAATTGTAGACTTTAAACGAAATAAGTTTGATGTAGAGGCAAAAGTTTTGAGACTTGAGTATGATCCAAACCGATCTGCAAATATTGCTCTCATTGAATACAAAGATGGTGAACGAGCTTACATCATAGCTCCAAAAAATCTAAAGGATAAAGCAAAAGTTATTTCTAGTGATAAGGCCCCGATTAAACCAGGAAATTCACTGCCTTTATCAAAGATACCTCAAGGTACAGAAGTTCACTGCGTTGAAATGAGACCTGGCAAGGGAGCACAACTTGTAAGATCTGCAGGAACAACAGCAAGATTAGTAGCAAAAGAAGGTAAATATGCAACTCTAAGACTTAGTTCCGGAGAGATGAGAAAGATTTTACTAACTTGCAGGGCAACTGTTGGGGTAATTTCAAATGAACAGCATAATTTAAGATCGCTTGGAAAAGCAGGAGCAAAAAGATGGAGAGGAGTAAGGCCAACAGTTAGAGGTGTTGCAATGAATCCAGTTGATCATCCTCATGGAGGCGGAGAGGGTAAGACTTCAGGTGGAAGAAACCCAGTATCCCCTTGGGGAACTCCAACAAAGGGTTACAGAACACGCAAGCCTAAACCGAGTGACAAACTTATTGTTAAAAGGAGGTATAAATAATGGCAAGATCTAGTAAAAAAGGACCTTTTGTCGATGTTTCTCTAGAAAAGAAGATTGCTAATGCCAAAGAAACTAACGATAGGAAACCAATTAAAACTTGGTCAAGATCTTCAATGATTACTCCTGATATGGTTGGTTTGACAATTGCTGTTCACAATGGAAGACAGCACATACCAGTTTTTATCAAAGAAGATATGGTTGGCCAGAAATTAGGTGAATTTTCTATTACCAGAACATTTAAACTTCATTCTGGAGACAGAAAGGTAACAAAGGTGTAATAAAAATGGAAGTGAGAGCGTATTTAAAAGGAGCAAGATTGTCACCACAAAAAGCTGGCTTAGTAGCTGACCAAGTTCGTGGATTAGAAGTAGAGCAAGCACTTGATGTTCTTAGCTTTTCAAAGAAAAAAGGAGCCGACATCATAAAAAAACTTTTAAACTCTGCCATCTCAAATGCTGAAAATAATGAAAATGCAGATATTGATAATCTACGAATCAAATCGATCATTGTAAATAAGGGTTTTGTTATGAAGAGAATAAAGATAAGAGCAAGAGGACGTGCTGATAGGATGAAAAAACCATTTTGCAATATTGAAATTTTATTGTCAGAGAAATTAAAAGAGGAAAAAGTGGAGGTTAAAAGTGGGACAGAAAGTTAATCCAGTAGGTTTTCGATTAGGAACTAGCAGAGACCATGATTCTGTCTGGTATGCAAAGTCAAAAGATTACTCAAAGCTTGTTTTAGAGGATATAAAAGTGCGAGAAAGAGTTAGAGAAATATTGCCACAAGCTCCTATAAGTTCAGTTTCAATAAAACGAACAATGGAAGAAATTATTGTAGATATAAATACTTCAAGACCTGGAATAGTTATTGGAAAAAAAGGTGAAGAGATAGAAAAAATTAAAAAGGAGCTTAAAAGAGTTGTTAACCAAGATGTTAAGTTAAATGTTAAAGAAATAAAACAACCAGATTTGGATGCTCAATTAGTTGCTGACTCTGTTACACAACAGTTAGAGAAAAGAATAATGTTCAGAAAAGCTATGAAGAGAGCAGTCCAAAATACTATGAGACAAGGTGCAAAAGGAATACGTATTGAAGTTTCTGGAAGATTAAATGGAGCAGAAATTGCTCGTTCTGAGTGGTATAGAGAGGGCCGGGTACCTTTACATACAATTAAGGCAGATATAGATTACGCAACGAGTGAAGCCCTAACGACCTATGGAATATTGGGTGTGAAGGTTTGGATTTATAGAGGTGACAAGTAATGCTTCAACCCAAGAAAACAAAATTTAGAAAACAAATGAAAGGAAGAAATAATGGCTTTGCATCTGCTGGCTCATCAGTTTCATTTGGAGATTTTGGACTAAAAGCAACATCTCACGGGATGCTTACATCTAGACAGATAGAAGCTGCGAGAAGAGCATTAGTAAGATACATTAAAAGAGGAGGGAAAGTTTGGATAAGGGTTTTCCCAGATAAACCAATAACAAAGAAACCACTCGAGACTAGGCAAGGAAAAGGCAAAGGTAATGTTGAATATTGGGCAAGTCCAATTAAACCAGGAAAGATTATTTATGAGGTCTCAGGCGTATCTGAAGCAGATGCAAAAAGAGCTTTTGAGTTAGCTGGAGCAAAGCTCCCAATGGGAACAACATTTGTTAAGAGAGGTACAAATGCCTAAAAAAACTGGAAAAGACTACAAAGGCATGAATAAAGAGTCTTTAAAAAAAGAACTTCTTGCCCAAAGAAAGCTATTGTTTGAAAGTAATTTCAAACATAAAATGGGCCAACTTAAAGAAAGTCACTTATTAAAAGAAACAAGAAAAAATATAGCTAGAATAAAAACGGAGATTGAAAGCAATGGCAGGTAGAACACTTCAAGGGACTGTAACAAGCAATAGTATGAATAAGACAGTTGTTGTGACCGTTGGCAGAAGAACAAAACACCCAAAATATGGGAAGTACATAAATTTGTCTTCTAAGTACCATGTGCATGATGAAAAAGAGGTTTCAAAATTAGGTGATGTTGTAACTATTCAGGAGTGCAAGCCGATATCGAAGACTAAAAATTGGAAATTAATTGAAGTTATTAGACAAGGTGAAAAAACATGATTCAAACACAAAGCATGTTAAATGTTGCTGATAATAGCGGTGCAAGATCAGTGATGTGCATAAAAGTACTCGGTGGCTCTAAAAGGAGAACTGCAAACATTGGTGATGTAATCAAAGTTGCTGTGAAGGAAGCTTTGCCTCAGAGCAAAATTAAAAAGGGATCTGTGATGAATGCATTAATTGTAAGAAGCAGGTCAGGAGTTAGACGGTCTGATGGCTCTAAAATTGGTTTCGATGAAAACGCAGTTGTTCTGCTAAATAATAATAGGGATCCTGTAGCAACTAGAATTTTTGGTCCTGTTACACGTGAGCTACGATCAGCTAAATACATGAAGATTGTCTCATTAGCACCGGAGGTTCTGTAATGAAAAACAAAAATACAAAACTTAGAGAAGGTGATGAGGTAATTGTAATCTCAGGAAAAGAACGTGGTAAAAGAGGCAATATAAAACAAATAGTCGGCACAAAATGCATTGTTAACGATTTAAATCTTGCAAAGAGGCATACAAGACCTAACCCACAGCTTGGGATTACAGGGGGAATAGTTGAGAAGGAAATGCCTATTGAGCTTTCAAACTTAATGATATGGAATTCAGCTGCTAAAAAAAGAGACAAAATTGGGTTTAAAGAGGAAAAAGGTAAAAAAGTTAGAATTTTTAGATCTACGGGCAAGGAAATAAAATAATGAATTTTAAAGAAAAATACACAAAAGAGATCGCTCCTGCTCTAAAAGAGAAGTTTGGCTTGAAATCTATAATGGAGGTTCCTAAGCTTCAAAAAATAACAATAAACATGGGTGTTGGAGAAGCTTCTAAAGACAAGGGTGTTCTTGAAAATGCATTGAAAGATCTCGAAGCCATTTGCGGACAAAAACCTGTAATAACAAAAGCTAGAAAAGCAGTCTCAACATTCAAGATTAGAGAACAGTACCCCATAGGTTGCAAGGTGACCTTAAGAGGCAGTAAAATGTACGACTTCTTTGAAAGACTCATTAACCTTGCAATACCAAGGGAAAAGGATTTTAGAGGCTTGAGTACAAAATCATTTGATGGGCATGGAAATTACAATATGGGAATTAAAGAACAAATTATCTTTCCTGAAATTGATTACGATAAAGTCGATAAATTAAGAGGTATGGACATAGCAATTACAACATCTGCAGTCGGTGATAGTGAGGCTCAAGAGCTTCTTGCAAGTTTTAACTTTCCATTTAGAGGTAGAAATGGCTAGAAAATCACTTGTTGAGAGAGAAAAGCTCAAAATTAAACTTGTCAGCAAATTCGCTGACAAAAGAGCCAAACTTAAAGAGGCCCAAAGAACAGCCACTACATTCGAAGAGAGAATGGAGGCACAGAGAGAGCTTCAAAAACTACCAAGGCGTTCCAACCCAAATAGGGTTGTTAGGCGATGTGCACTAACAGGTCGCCCAAAAGGGGTTTATAGAAAATTTGGACTAAGCAGATCAAAATTAAGAGAGCTAGCAATGTCAGGTAAGCTCCCAGGAGTAAAAAAATCAAGTTGGTAATATTATGACAGATCCTATAGCAGACCTACTTACGAGAATAAGAAACGCACTTTTAAGAGGGAAAGAGAGTGTGAGTGCTCCCCATTCAAAAATTAAACATGAATTATTAAAGTTGCTAGCGAAAGAGGGCTATATATTGGCCGTAAAAAAGGTAAAAAGAGACTTTTCAGAATTAGATATATCACTTAAATATGTAAATGATGAGTCTGCAATAAGGGAAATACAAAGAGAATCAAAACCTGGGTTAAGAAAGTACGTAAGTTATAAGGATCTAAAGCCCTATAAAGGTGGACTTGGAATGAAAATTCTCTCCACTAGTAAAGGTCTTAAAACTGATAAAGAAGCAATCAAGGATCAACTTGGTGGTGAAGTAATTTGTAGGGTGTTTTAATATGTCTAGAATAGCAAAAGATCCAGTAATTATTCCATCAGGCGTCTCAGCTGTACAAGAGAATGCAGACCTCATTATCAAGGGCCCTAAAGGAGAGACTAGGTTAGCAATTAATTCAAATATTGCTCTTGATATTTCCTCTGAGCAAATTCAAGTTAAATGGCAAGGAGAGGAAAATAAAGCTATTGCTGGAACGATGAGAGCATTAATTTCCAATGATGTTACAGGGGTAAGTGAAGGCTTTACAAAAAACATTAAACTCAATGGTGTTGGCTACAGAGCAAACGTTCAAGGAAAAAAATTGGTTTTAACATTGGGATTTTCACATCCTGTTGAGTATTCATTACCTGAACAAGTGGACGCCAAATCAGAAAATCAAACAGAATTTAATCTTACATCAATAAATAAACAAATTTTAGGCCAGGTATGTGCAGAAATAAGAGCATTTAGACCGCCTGAGCCATACAAAGGCAAGGGAATATTTGTTGACAATGAACACGTAATTAGGAAAGAAAGGAAGAAAGCAGCAGCAGGTTAGAATCATGGCTAAAGAGATTGCAAGAATAAGAAGATCAAGAAAACAAAGAGCGCTACTACAAAAAGCTGGCATTGTTAGACTGGCTGTATTCAGATCATCAAACAATATATCTGCACAACTCATTGATTCATCTAATGGGAATGTTTTAGCTTCAGCATCATCTCTTCAAAAGGATCTTAAGATTAAAGGTGGAGGAAATATTGATGCTGCGAAAAAAGTGGGCAGTGTGATAGCTAAAAAATCAATTGATTTAGGCCACAAAAAAGTTTCTTTTGATAGATCTGGTTATAAATTTCATGGAAGAGTAAAGGCACTAGCTGATGGAGCTAGAGAAGGAGGCTTAGATTTTTAATGGAAAGTAAAAATTTACAAGATTTACAACAACAAGATACACTTGTTGAAAAATTAGTACAAGTAAATAGAGTTGCCAAAACAGTGAAAGGTGGAAGGGTTATGTCTTTTACTGCCCTCACAGTTGTAGGAGATGGGAATGGTAGAGTTGGCTACGGAAGAGGCAAAGCAAAAGAAGTTCCGGTCGCAATACAAAAAGCACTAGATGAAGCGAAGAGAAACATAGTTAACGTTGATCTAAATGGAAATACACTTTGGTATCCAGTCACTGAGAAAAGTTCTGCAACAAAAGTCTATATGCAGCCTGCCTCAGACGGTACAGGAATAATTGCAGGTGGCGCAATGAGAGCCGTACTAGAATTAGTTGGAATTAAAAACGTTCTTGCAAAGTGCTATGGATCAACAAATCCAATAAATGTTGTAAGGGCAACAATAAATGGTTTGTCAAAAATGGAGTCTCCTGAGCAAGTAAAAGAAAGAAGAAGTTAATCATGGCAAAATTAAAAGTTACACAACTAAAGAGTCTCATTGGCCGTAAGAAAAATCACAGACTATCAGTCAAAGGTCTGGGCTTAAGAGGTATTGGAGATTCAAAAGTTGTTGAGGATACCCCCTCAATTAGAGGAATGATAAATCAAGTTGACTACATGATTTCAGTAGAGGAAGTTAAAAAATAATGGACAAATTAACTCTGAATAACATTAATGATAATCCTTCAAGAAAAGATAGAAAAAGGGTTGGAAGAGGTACAGGGTCTGGTGTAGGGAAAACAGCAGGACGAGGTCATAAAGGTCAGAAATCTCGTTCTGGAGGCAACGTAAGGCCTGGTTTTGAAGGTGGACAAATGCCTTTACAAATGAGGGTCCCAAAATTTGGTTTCTCTTCAAGAATTTCCAGGGTGTCAGAAAGTATAAATGTAAAGCAACTTGAAGGTGTAAAAAAAATTGATATCCAAAGTCTCCGAAAAGTTGGCCTAATAAAAAAGAGCACAAAGAAAGTAAAAATCTTTGGTGTAGGCAAGTTATCTGCGAAAGTTACTGATGAAAATATTAAGATTTCAAAAGGAGTTATAGTTGAGTAATTCAATGTCTGAATTGTGGAGTAGATTAGGCTTTCTTGCCTTCGCTTTAATTATTTATAGACTTGGGACACATATTCCTATTCCTGGTATTAACCCTGAACAGGTAGCAGCATTGTTCCAACAAAGCCAAGGAACAATTTTGCAGTATTTTAATTTGTTTTCAGGAGGAGCACTTGAGAGGATGAGTATATTTGCTTTAAGTGTCGTACCATACATTTCCTCAGCGATTGTTATGCAGCTCTTTTCAAATTCTCTTCCATATCTACAGGAACTAAAAAAAGATGGACAAACTGGACGTAACAAAATTACACAATATACGAGATATGGAACTGTCATTTTTGCTTTGGTCCAATCTACAGCACTTACTGTAACTCTACAATCTGCAGGTTTAATTGATGCAGGCAGTATTTTTTCTGCAATAGTAGCCATATTATCAATCGTTACTGGTACTGTATTTTTAATGTGGTTAGGTGAACAAATAACAGAAAGAGGCATAGGGAATGGAATCTCGCTCTTAATTGCAACCAGCATAATTGTCGGAGTTCCAAGAGCATTTGGTCAAGCACTAGAACAAGCACAACAGGGAGACTTAAACTACCTTCTTCTAATAGTATTAGGAATTCTATCCATAGTAATTGTTGCTTTTGTAGTTTTTGTTGAGAATGCACAAAGAAAGATAACAGTTAACTATGCTCAAAGAAACCAAGTTAGAGGAATGATTCAGGCACCCTCGAGCTTTTTACCCCTGAAACTTAACATGTCTGGAGTTATACCTGCGATCTTTGCAAGCACATTCTTATTATTCCCAGCATCATTGTCTTCATGGTTTGGAAGCGTAGACGGGTTAGGCGGGCTACAAGAATTTTCACTGTATTTAAATCCAGGCCAGCCACTTTACATATTGATATTCGTTATTTTGATAGTTTCTTTTTGCTATATTTGGTTAGCACTGACTTTTAATTCAAATGATATAGCAGACAACCTAAAGAGGGGCGGAGCATTTATCCCTGGAATAAGACCGGGAGAACAAACTGCGAGTTTCATTGATTTAATTCTCTCTAGATTAACTGTATTTGGAGCTTTTTATCTCTCACTGGTATGTATACTCCCACTATTACTAATAAATAGTTTTGGGATTTCTTTTTACCTTGGTGGCACATCAGTTTTGATTGTTGTCGTGGTTTTATTAGATCTTCAAAGACAAATACAATCTTATGTAATGAGTGAACAATATGCATCTATCTTAAAAAATGCTAATATTTCGGGCTCAAAAAAGAGTAGAAGAAGATGAAGGTGAGATCGTCAATAAAAAGAATTTGCAAAGACTGCAAAATAGTTAAAAGAACAGGAACATTATTTGTGATATGTAAAAATAAAAGACATAAACAAAGGCAAGGATAATTATGGCTAGAGTTGGAGGAATAAATATACCTGATAATAAACATGTAGATGTTTCTTTGTCTCATATTTTTGGTGTAGGCCGTAATACAGCTCAAAAAATATGCAACAAGTTAAAGATTAAATTTGATCAGAAAGTTTCAAACTTGTCTGAGGCCGATCTTGATAAGATAAGAGATGAGTTGAAAAATTACCAGATTGAGGGTGATTTAAGAAGGGATATTAACTTTAATATAAAACGTTTAATGGATCTCGGTTGTTATAGAGGCATTAGACACAGAAAAGGCCTTCCTTTAAGAGGTCAAAGAACTAAAACAAACGCAAGAACCAGAAAAGGTCCAAGGAAACCTATTAGAGCATAGTGGCAGGCAAAAAGAAAACAAAAAGAATTGTAACTGATGGGATCGCACATATTAATGCATCCTTTAATAACACAATTGTGATGATTACCGATATGGGTGGAAATGCACTTTGTTGGGCAACCTCTGGTGGGCAAGGGTTCAAAGGTTCAAGAAAAAGCACACCATTTGCAGCTCAAATTGCCGCAGAAAGAGCTGGAACTATGGCAAAAGACATGGGTATGGTAAATGTAGAAGTGAGGGTCAAAGGACCAGGTGCCGGTAGAGAATCTTCCATCAGAGCACTAAATGGCTGTGGCTTGAGAATAAATAAAATTACAGATGTTACTCCACTCCCTCACAATGGGTGCAGACCACCGAAAAAGAGGAGAGTATAATGGCTAGGTATAGAGGTCCAAGGTTAAGATTATCAAGAAGAGAAGGTACAGACCTGATGCTTACTAGTGGCACAAGAGCAATTGAATCAAAATGTAACTTTGAAAAAAAACCTGGAAATGCAATTACAAGAGGAAGATTATCAGACTATGGGACTCAGCTTAGAGAAAAACAAAAAGTTAAAAGATTATACGGACTTTTGGAAAGACAATTCAGAAATTATTATCTGAAGGCTGCAAAATTAAAGGGAAATACAGGAGAAAATTTATTGAACCTTCTTGAATCAAGGTTAGATAATGTTGTGTATAGGATGGGATTTGCAACAACAAGAGCTGAAGCCAGACAAATTGTTACTCATAAATCTGTAGAAGTGAACGGTAAATCAGTAAATATTCCATCTTTTAGCGTAAAACCTGAGGATGAGGTTTCTATTAGAGATAAAAGTAAAGAGCAACTAAGAATCAAGGCTGCTATTCAACTTGCTAAGAATAAAGATAAGCTTAGTTGGATGGATGTGAGTCTTGATGAAATGAAGGGGAAGTTTCTTAATTTCCCAGATAGATCAGAGTTAAGCTCTGAAATAAATGAAAACTTAATCATTGAGTTGTACTCAAAGTAAAAGAGGAAAATATGGAAGATAAATTGAATGTGTTGGCGCCTGAAGTTATTAAGGTAGATGAAGTTGATAAGAACAACCTTAGAGTTGTTTTAGAGCCTTTTGAAAGAGGATTTGGTTATACAGTTGGCCATAGTTTAAGAAGGATAATGCTTTCTTACATGCCTGGAGCTGCAGTTACCGAAGTGAAAATTGATGGCGTATCACATGAATACGGAACAATTGAGGGCGTTAAAGAAGATATTCTAGATATACTTTTGAATCTGAAAGATCTTGCAATAAAACTTGATGGTGTCAGCGAAGCAGAAGTTAAATTGAATATCAAGACTCCAAAAACTGTAACAGCATCAGATTTAGAACTTCCAGCTGGAGTTGAAATTATTGATTCAGATCACGTAATTGCCACATTAGTTGAGCCTAAAAAACTCGTTATGACTATGAAAGTGCAAAGTGGAATAGGTTATGTTCCAGCTGAATCAAAGAAAGATAAAAATGTAGATTCGCTTCATCTTGATGCAATTTACTCCCCAGTTAAAAGGGTTAATTATAAAGTTGAAAATGCTCGAGTTGAAAATAGAACTGATCTTGATAAGTTAGTCCTAGATCTCGAGACAGATGGAACAATAGATGCCAAGCAAGCAGTAAAATATGCAGCAACAATCATGCAGCATCAGCTTTCAGTTTTTGTGGATGAAGAGCTGGTATCAAGGAAAGAGAAAAGAAAAGACAAATATGATTTTGACCCACTCTTACTGAGATCTATCGAAGAGTTAGAGCTAACAGTTAGGTCTACAAATTGTCTGAAAGCAGAAAACATATTTTTGATAGGAGATCTTATTCAACGCTCAGAAATGGACCTTTTGAAAACACCTAATCTTGGAAAAAAATCATTAAATGAAATTAAAGATGAGTTGGCATCAAGAGGGCTCTCAATGGGAACAGTGCTGAAAAATTGGCCACCAATGTAATATGAGACATAAGAAAGTAAGCAGAAGATTTAGTAGAACATCATCACATCGAATTGCCATGATGAGAAATCTGGCTGCTTCACTCATTGAACATGAAATTATAAAAACTACTGTCGAAAAAGCTAAAGAGTTGAGACGTTTTCTAGAGCCATTAATCACAAAATCAAAATCTGACAATTTGCATTCTAGAAGAGTAGTTTTGTCAAAATTAGACTCCAAAGAAGCTGTAAAGAAACTATTTAACGATCTTGGACCAAGATTTGTAGATGTTAATGGGGGTTATTTAAGGATAATTAAAGCTGGGTTTAGAGCAGGAGACAAAGCAGATGTTTGTTATATTGAGCTTACTAAGAGGGTAGAAGTGAGTGAAACTACGGATGAAGTTCTTGATCCATTAGAACAAAAAGAAGAAAAAGTTGAAGATGCTTCAAAAATAACTCAATCAAAAGTTACAGCTGAGAAACCTGCTGCTAAGGAAGAAGCACCGAAAAAACCTGCAGCCAAAAAACCTGCCGCTAAGGAAGAAGCACCGAAAAAACCTGAAGCCAAAAAACCTGCAGCCAAAAAACCTGCAGCCAAAAAACCTGCTGCTAAGGAAGAAGCACCGAAAAAACCTGCAGCTAAAAAACCTGCCGCAAAGAAAGATAAGCCAAAAGAAAATTGGTGGTCTCGTTTCTTTAAGTAGTCTTTAAGACTTTACCTGTATAAGATTTTTTATTGCTCATAATCTTTTTAAGATTTCCCTCAGCAACAATATTTCCTCCACCATCTCCACCTTCAGGTCCAAGGTCAATAATCCAATCAGAACACTTGATTACATCAAGATTGTGTTCAATTACTAGCACTGAGTTTCCTTTGTTGACAAGGCTATTGAGTACATCCATTAACATTTGGATATCAGAGAAATGTAATCCTGTTGTAGGCTCATCAAGAATATAAAGTGTTTTACCTGTATCGCGTTTTGATAGTTCTTTTGATAGTTTTACTCTTTGAGCTTCACCTCCAGATAGAGTATTAGCTGCTTGACCCAGCTTAACATAAGCTAGCCCAACTTCTTTAAGGGTTAAAAGTTTCTTATAAATCTGCGGTATTGCTTTAAAAAACTTTAGCCCCTCCTCAACTGTCATTTCTAATATTTCATGAATATTTTTTTCTTTAAACTTTATTTCTAATGTATCGTCTCTAAATCTTTTACCCTTACAAACATCACATTCAACAAAAAGGTCTGGTAAAAAGTGCATCTCAACTTTCACCCAACCCTCGCCTCTACAATTTTCACATCTTCCGCCCTGTACGTTAAATGAGAATCTTCCTGGTTTGTAACCTCTTGCCCTAGATTCTTGGGTATTTGCAAAAATTTCACGAATATATGTAAAAAGTCCAGTATAAGTCGCAGGATTTGATCTTGGTGTCTTCCCAATAGGGCTCTGATCAATAGATATTAATTTATCTATATTTTCTTCTCCAATGAGTTTTTTAAATTTAACTCTCTCAGGAAGTTTTGTACCCAAAAGTTTATTTTGAATAGCGGGAATTAAAGTATGATTTACAAGAGAAGATTTGCCTGAACCTGATACACCGGTAACGCTTACTAATTTATTTAATGGAAATTCAACACTCACGTTGTTTAAGTTATTTGTTTCAGCACCACGAATATAGATACTCTTTACTGAATCAATTCTGTTTTTGTCCTTCAAGTTTATTTGAAGCTCTTTTGAGAGATATCTTGATGTAAGAGAGTCTTTTTTGCTTAATATATCTTTCAGGTTACCTTCTGCAACGATTGCTCCTCCATGAATGCCAGCTCCTGGACCTAAATCGATTATATGATCCGCATTTCTTATCATCTCTTCGTCATGCTCAACAACAATTACAGTATTCCCAAGGTCCCTAAGTTTAAGTAAGGTATTAATAAGTTTTTGATTATCCCGTTGATGAAGACCAATAGAAGGTTCATCTAGAACATATATTACTCCCACCAGACCTGAACCAATCTGACTCGCCAATCTAATTCTTTGGGCTTCGCCTCCAGATAGTGTTTGAGCGCCTCTTGAGAGGTTAAGGTAATCCAAGCCAACATCAATCAAGAAAGAAAGACGCAATGATATTTCCTTTGAAATTTTTTCAGCAATTTCAAATTTATTCCCCGAAAGTTTTAGATTTTCAATTAGATCAAGAGCATCCTTTATTTTTAAGTTACTTATCTCTGGGAGGCTCATATCTTCGACAAAAACATTTCTTGCGACTTTGTTTAATCTATATCCGTTACATGAGTTGCATGTTTTTTCTGAAATATAAGCACTTATTTTTTCTTTAATAAAAAATGAATCAGTTCTATTAAACTGTCTTTCTAAGTTTTTGATAACTCCCTCGAAAACTTCTTCTTTCTTCTCACCTGATGTTAAATCAACGAAATGAATTTTTTTATTAATCCCAAATAAAATAATATCCTGGCATTTCTTAGAAAGTTTTGCCCAAGGTTTATCAATATCCTCTTTTAAGAAGTCAAATAAGCCTATTAATTTGCTTTGATAATATGGTGTATTCCAAGGCTCAACACAGCCTTGAGAAACGCTTAAATTCTTATATTTAATTACTTTGTCAGCATCAAAATACGAATTAACACCAAGCCCATCACACTCCTCACAAGCACCACTTGGGTTATTAAAAGAAAAAATTTTCGGCTCTAATTCTTGTACAGAATAATTACATTTAGGACAGGAGTGCTTGTTTGAAAGTCTATACTCCTTTTTTTCTGATGATATATCTACACTTCCATCAGAGAATGTTAATGCTGTTTCAATGGATTCTGTTAATCTCTGTTTACAATCTTTACTGTTATCGATTTTTAACTGATCAACAAGTACAGATATATTGTGTTTAATATTTCTCTCCAAGATTGGAACTTTATTAATTTGATACATTTCATTATCAATTTTTACCTTTGAAAACCCTTCTGCCATAAGTTGAGCAAGTAGCTCAATGTGCTCTCCCTTCCCATCCATAATTATTGGTGCAAAAACTGAAATACTGCTACCCATCTCTTCGCGAATAGTATCAGATACCATTGTTACAACAGGCTTTGCATCAAGACTTAGACCATGATCAGGACATTTCGGCACTCCAACTCTTGCAAATAACAATCTCAGGTAATCATGCACCTCAGTAATTGTTCCAACGGTTGATCTTGGGTTATGGGAAGTGGATTTCTGCTGTATTGAGATTGATGGAGATAAGCCTTCAATGGATTCAATTTCTGCCTTATCCATTACTGACAAGAACTGTCTTGCATATGTTGAGAGAGATTCAACATATCTCCTTTGACCCTCAGCATAAATAGTATCAAAAGCTAACGAAGATTTACCAGATCCCGATAAACCTGTTATAACAGTTAGCTTATCTCTGGGTATTTGTAGAGATAAATTCTTTAAGTTGTGAGCCTTAGCTCCTTTAATGTCAATAAACTTCAAAATGATTCCGATATAAAGAAAAAATATTATAGAATATCTAAATGTCTAATGGTGTAAATAAAGTATTGATTATAGGAAATCTTGGCTCTGATCCTGAAATTAAATACACAAAGGCTGGTGATCCAGTCGCAAACCTTTCAATTGCAACTTCAGAAAGTTGGAAAGATAAAAACAGTGGCGATTTGCAAGAAAAAGTAGAATGGCACAGAGTTGTAATGTTTTCTAGGTTAGCTGAAATTGCAGAGCAGTATTTAAAAAAAGGCTCAAAAGTTTTTGTAGAAGGTAAACTTCAAACAAGAAAGTGGCAAGACCAAGAAGGTAAAGATAGATACACAACTGAAGTAGTTGCTAAAGAAATGACAATGCTTGATTCACGCTCTTCAAGCCAGACTCAAGAGAATTCGCCTAAGGTTGAGAGTGAAAAGCCTAAAGATGATTTCGAGGAAGATATCCCTTTTTAGACCTTTCTAATAGCTATTGAACCATTAGTGCCACCAAAACCAAATGAATTCGATATAAATGAATTTACTTGGCATTCTTTCGATTCTCTCAGGATTGGAACTACACCCACCTCGGGATCAAGTTCCTCAATATTGAAGCTTCCTGCAATGAAGTTGTTCTTCATCATCAGAAGTCCAAATATTACCTCATGTACTCCAGCAGCTCCAAGGGTATGACCTGTTAAAGATTTCGTAGAGGATAAAGGTGGTATTGAGCTCCCAAAAATTTCTGATATAGCAGCAAGTTCAGAAGTGTCACCAACAGGAGTGCTTGTTCCATGTGTATTTATATAGTCAACTGGTTTATCTAGATTTAAACCTTGCATACATCTTTTTGCTCCGTCCCCAGATGGTGCTACAAGAGAATAACCATCACTTGTTTCATTGTAGGACACAATTTCACCATAGATTGTAGCACCTCTTCTTTTTGCAGCTTCATACTCTTCGAGTATTACTATCCCTGCACCTCCAGAGGGAACAAAACCATCTCTATTTAAGTCATATGGACGAGATGCTGATTCAGGATTTGAATTATGTTTAGTGCTTAAGGCTCCCATGGCATCGAACATAATTGACCCTGACCAATGAAAGTCTTCAGCTCCTCCAGCAATCACAATTTGCTGTCTGCCTAGTTTAATTAAGTCACAGCCATGAGATATACAATGCAGACTTGTTGTACAAGCTGATGCAATAGAATATGAAACACCTTTAGTTTGAAAAAAAGTAGAAATTGCTGCAGATGTGGTGTTGCTCATTGTTTTCGTGACTGAATATGGGCCAATCCTCTTAATTCCACGCTCTCTGGAAACATCCATCACTCTCTGAATTTCTTTACTAGACCCAGTGCCTGAACCTACGACAACACCTGTATTTTCGCTTTGAATATCATTCATTGATAAACCTGAGTCTTTTATAGCAGCCTCAGCAGCAAGATATGAGTAAGCTGAAGTTTCGCTCATGAAGCGAAGAAATTTTCTATCGATCTGATCAATATCTGCTGAAATGTTACCTGATACATGACATCTCATTCCATTATCAATGAAGTCTTGATTCAATATTAAACCTGATTTTCCATTCATTAGAGAATCAGAAATGCTATTAGCGTCATTTCCAATAGGAGATAAAACCCCAATACCTGTAATTACAACTCTTTTCATGATTTAAGGGTGGATATTAAAAAATTCTCTGCATATTGCAAGTTTTCGTCTGCTAAAAGCTTTTTTGTCATTTTTATGCATTTCTGTATTGCTTTATCTCTTTCACTACGTGTTTTTTTAAAACCGTCACCCTTTTCAATCTCTTTTTTTACACTTTGGTAATCACCTGCATGGATAAGTTTAATAATTTTCTCTTTATTTGAAGCGACTGAGTTATTTAAGACAACTATTAAGGGAAAGGTATACTTATTTTCAGAAAGATCTTTAAATGTTTTTTTCCCACTTTCAGCATTTACAAAATCTGATAGATCATCGTTGAGCTGAAATGCATAACCAAACTCCTGACCAAGGTCTTTCAAAATCATAACTTGATGTTTTTCAAGTTTTGCATAAATTGCTATGGATTCCAGAATTCCAGAAAAGAGTACGGCAGTTTTATTATTTATAACAATTTGATAATCACTAATGGAAACATTTAAATTTCCAATGTTTTTAAGTTGTTTAAACTCACCTTCAATAAGTTTTTCTGCACATTGAATTAAGATGCTTGCAATCTTCTGATTTTGTAAGCTATTAAGCGAACTAAATGTTTTGGTATACAAATAATCGCCATATAGTAATGCTTTAGTTACTCCCCATTTTTTAAATATTGTTTTTTTACCACGTCTTATTGGCGCATCATCGATAATATCATCATGTATAAGTGTCGAAAGATGTATGAGTTCTGTTGCTGAAGATAATTCAACTAAATCCTTTCTATCAACTTCTAAAAATGTTCCATAAATGAAAATAAGCTTAGATCTAATAAATTTTCCTGACGATTTGAAAATATAATCGTTAATTTCCTGTATATCCTCTTCATTAGAATCAGTGATATTCTCCATATTTAGCTTTACTTCAGCCAAAAATTCAGTTAAATTTTGTTCCTCGAGTATAGGCATAGTAATATTTTAAGAGATGTACGCAATTATAGACACAGGTAATAGTCAGGAAAAAGTTGAAGTTGGTTCAATTATCGAAGTTGACTTTATTTCTGATAAAAAAGATGGTGATAAAGTGAAATTTGAGAAAGTTTTACTAATATCTGATGGAAAATCACCAAAAATCGGAAAACCATATGTTTCAAAGGCATTTGTAGAGGGCAAAGTGGTTTCCCATAATAAAAAAGATAAGGTTTATGCTATACAATTTAGAAGAAGAAAAGATTCAAAAAGAATAGTTGGACATAGAAGAAAAATAACCAAAATCGATATTAAGGAAATAAACAATGGCACATAAGAAAGCTGGCGGCTCCAGTAAAAATGGAAGAGATTCTAATCCTAATTTTCTAGGAGTTAAGAGATTTGGTGGTCAAACAGTAAGTGCGGGTGAAATCCTTATTAGGCAAAGAGGAACTAAGTACCATGCAGGTCTCAATGTTGGGAAAGGAAGGGACGACACACTTTTTGCACTAACTTCTGGTGATGTTCAGTTCCAAAAAAAAGGAGCAAGAAAACGTAATTTCGTCAATATTATCCCCTCTAAATAAATATCTATGGCTTTTTATGATGAAGCCAGAATCACAGTAATTTCTGGAAAAGGTGGTGACGGCTGTTCTAGCTTTCGTCGAGAAAAGTATATTCCAAAAGGTGGCCCTGATGGTGGAGATGGTGGAAAAGGTGGAGATGTTTTAATCAGGTTAGACAAGAATTTAAATTCATTAATTTCATTGAAAGGCAAAAGACAATTTTCAGCTTCAAAAGGGAAAGCAGGCAGCGGAAAGAATAAAAAAGGTGAATCTGGAGAGAATGAAGTAATTTTTGTTCCAGAGGGCACGTTAATTTTTTCAGAGCAAACAAAAGAGCTTATTGGTGAAATTTCTTTAGAAAATTCAGATATTATTGTTGCTAAGGGTGGCAAAGGTGGACTGGGCAATGCTAGGTTTAAATCTTCAACTAATCAATCTCCTAAAAAAACCACTAAAGGAGAGGAGCCTGAAGAAAGAAACCTATTTCTTGAACTGAGACTGATTGCAGATGTTGGTCTACTTGGACTGCCAAATGCAGGTAAATCATCCCTAATAAATTCAATTACAAACTCCAAATCTAAAATTGGAGCTTACGAATTTACGACTTTAGATCCTTCATTAGGAATTCTTGAAAATGAATTTAAAAAAATTAGCATTGCAGATTTACCTGGAATTATTGAAGGAGCATCAGAGGGGGCAGGGCTTGGAACAAAATTTCTTAAACATGCTTTTAGAACAAAATTATTGCTTCATGTTGTTGACAGCTCTTATGGACTAGATAAGGCAAATGAATCATATTCAATCATTGAAAAAGAATTAAAAGGGTTTCATTTAGATTTCTCAAATCAATCAAGGTGGCTAGTTATCTCAAAAATTGATTTAGTTTCTCAAAATCAGCTTGCGCAAATTATAAATTTTTTTCAAGAGAAATATCCTGAAATGCCTATCTTCCCAATTTCATCAAAGACCATGGAAGGGTATGAGGTTTTAAAAGAGAAGCTACTTAAGATTTAAGTTTACTGATTAATCTGCTTTTTAATCTGGCTGCTTTATTTTTATGAATTACACCTTTATCTGCAAGTCTATCAATTTTAGCTTGAGAGTCTTTGAAGATATCTTTTACTTTTTTATCTTTCGACTCCACAGCAGAAAGAACATTCTTTACTGATGTTCGGACAATAGATCTTTGGGCATGTTTTAACTCATACCTGCTTCTGTTTTGTCTGGCTCTTTTATCAGCCGATTTCGAATTTGCCATATTTCTTTAACTTGGTGGAGGCGGCGGGATTCGAACCCACGTCCGTCATCACTTTCTCCTCGTATCTACATACTTAGATTCATCAATTAATCTCGGCATATTGTAGCCTGATGATCAAGACACAAAAACCAAAGCCCAAAATTTTCTTTCAGATTCTGGGCGAAATCTGAATATATCCTACAAAATGACTACTATCAAATGTTGTAGGTCACAAATGATAGCAGGTTGACATTAAGCTGCCAATCTATAGTTGTAGTTATCTGCAACTAAATTTTTAAACAAAGTTTACGAGGTATGTTTATTCTCGGTATGCACTTCGGGTTCCGTGGTAGTCGTCAAAGCCAAATACGCCCCCGAACGGAGAATAATAATGTTTATTTATACTTTTTTAAAGCTCTTTCTTGTTCTCTTTTTATGTCTGCAGATTTTTTGGCTTGTCTTTTATCATAATTTTTCTTGCCTTTTGCTAAAGATATCTCCAGCTTTGCTAGATGCCCTCTCCAAAAAAGCTTAACAGGAACACATGTCTGGCCTTTAGCAGAAATAGCAAATAGTATTTTCTCAATCTCTCGTTGGTTTAATAAAAGCTTTCTGAAACGTTCTGGGTTAACTTGTTGTTTTTGGTTTATATATTTGGCTGGATCTATCCTTGCACCAACTAACCAAAGTTCACCTTTTATATCTTTAATGTAGGCTTCCTTGATATTTAATTTACCTTCTCTAAGTGATTTGACCTCCCATCCCTCAAGCAAAAGACCAGCAACAAAAGTTTCTTCCAGGAAAAAATCAAATCTGGCTTTCTTATTTGATGCTACAGTTTTACTATTCATTATTATGATTTTACAAGATAAGATAAAAACATATTGTTATTTAGGCCTTTTACCCTTTATTTCTATACCAATTATAAGCTGGATCTCACCAAAATTAGCTTTGGACTATCAGCTCCATTATCATTTTTTTAACTGGTCATTATTAATGGCTGTTTTTATGTCTGGCACATTGTGGGGTTTATCTTTGTCACAAAATAAATCAATTTTTTCCGCAGTCACGATATTCTTCTTACTATTTTTCATCTTATATTTTTATATTTTTGGAGATGCTGATTATGTAATGTTTGTCATTCTGTCTCTTCTACTGGTTCATGAGCTAATTTTTAGATCAGAAAAAACACTAATTTTAAATCTTGACTGGTACAAACAGTTAAGATTTCATCTTACTTTCTCAATTAGAATTTGCCATTTACTTATGATTGCGTTTATATTTAATAACAACACTTTTTAGCTATGCAAGCAAAATCAAATCAATGGAACAATAATTTAGCTTTTTTACTAGCTGCAACAGGTTCCGCAGTTGGGCTTGGAAATATTTGGGGATTTCCTTATAAAGCTGGTGAGAACGGCGGTGGATTATTTGTTCTTCTTTATATGTTTTTTGTAGTTGTGCTTGGTTTGCCTGTCTTTATGGCCGAGGTGTTCATAGGAAAGAAAGGGAAAGCTAATCCAGTTTCAGCAGTTGAAAATCTGGCAAAAAGCTCAAATTCTTCACGGTCTTGGAATCTAGTTGGCTACTCAGGTATACTGGCAAGCCTTCTGATTGCTGGTTACTACGCGGTAATTGCAGGCCTTGTCATTAACTATGGATTTATCTCATTAGCAGGCTTTGGCGAACTTGACCCTGCTGTAGTTTATGCCACAGAGGTTTCAAGTTTTTGGGAGATGACATTCTGGTTCTCCTTGTTTTTAGTTGGTTCAGGCATTGTTGTCGGATTTGGGATAGATAAAGGAATTGAATCGGCCATGAGAATATTATTGCCAATGTTGTTTGTCTTAGTTTTGTTGCTTGTTGGCTATGGTGCAATTAAAGGAGACATGGCATCAGCTTTAAACTATCTCTTCTCTTGGAAGGCTGATCAATTTAATGCTGGAACGATACAAGCTGCCGTAGGGCAAGCCTTTTTCTCATTAAGTATTGGCATGGGGACATTGATGGCATTTGGATCATATATGCCAAAAAATCAAACCGTATCAAAGGCCTCTGTAATTGTTGTTACAGCTGATACTGGTGTAGCGCTTTTTGCTGGACTTGCAATATTTCCATTAGTTTTCTTCTTTGCTTTAGATCCTACTGCAGGGACAGAGCTTGTTTTTAAAACTATGACCACGGCTTTTGCTGAGATGGGAACATTAGGACAGTTTATAGGACCATTATTTTATTTTCTTCTTGCAGTTGCAGCTTTCAGTTCAATGATTTCAATATTAGAGCCTAGCGTTGTTTTTGTATCGGAAAAATTTTCTGTTTCAAGGTTCAAAGCAGCATTCATAATTGTAATTATTTGCTTCTTTCTTTCCTTAGTAAGCGTTGCAGGTTTCAATGTTTGGAAGGATGTGACTATAGGTGCTTTAGATAACCCTTTTGAAGCGATGAAATATCTGGCAGATGATTTCCTTTTGCTTTTAGTTGGAACAGGAATATCCGTTTTTGTAGGATGGAGACTTGAAAATACAATAAACTCGGACATCATGGGATTAGAAAACAAATTTTTGCTTAATCTTTGGGTATTTATCTTAAAATGGGTCAGCCCTATAAGTTTGCTTACAATTTGGACTCTCGGAAACCTAGAAATCCTCTTTGGGATTTCATTTTTTTAATCTGGACTTAAGAATCTTCTAATTTAATTACGACAATTTCTTCTAAATTATTTTCTTTGTCAAAGATAACTTTTATTTTACTTTCATTAAGTATTTCGCCGCCCCTTGAGACTTGGTAGAAATAGTTCCAAACATTTGGCTCAAAAAAATTTTCAAAAGTTGGATTACCAAGTATAAACGTCACCTGGTCCTTATTCATTCCAATCTCTAATTTATCTATATCCTCTTGCTTTAATAAGGTGCCTTGAGTTACTGTAACTTTATAGATTCCTGTAGATGAACAAGAAATCAAAAACAAGGATATAATTATTAAAAAGAATTTTTTCATTGAGATAGGATAAAGGCAATGTCAGAAAATACCAAAAAAAATTTACAAGAAGCTGGATTAAAATCCACTTTACCCAGAATGAAAATAATGGAAATTTTGGAGAATGGGCGTCATTTAAGTGCGGAGGAGATATACAGAGATTTAATCGCAAATAACTACGATGTTGGATTAGCTACTGTTTATAGAGTTTTAACACAATTCGAGAATGCTGGTATTGTTATCAAGCACTCTTTTGAAGCGTCTAAGTCAGTTTATGAATTAAATGATCACGACCACCACGATCACATGGTCTGTGTTGATTCGGGAGATATTATTGAGTTTCATGATGAAATTATTGAGACGAGACAAGAAGAAATAGCAAAAAAACATGGCTTTAAGTTGGTTGATCACAGCATGGTTTTGTATGTAAAAAAGATTAAATAAAACTATAATTCACGTCATGACAAAAGATAAAGAGTCCTTAGAAGAGGAAAAAAATCAAAATAGTGAGAAGAGCGAGTTAAATACCCTTTCATATGAAGAAGTGTTATCTCAACTAGAGGCTGCTAAAGAGGATTCGCTTCGAGCAAGAGCAGAGCTTGAAAATTTTAAAAAAAGAACCTCATCAGAGCTATCAAATGCACTAAAATTTGCTAATTCAGAGTTGTTATCTTCATTGATTCCTGTACTCACATCATTAGAGAAAGCTACAGAAAATTTAGATGATGAAAAGCAAACTGACAAAGAGGGCATTTTGTTAATTTTAAATTCATTCGAAAAAACACTTGAGAATTTCAATATTGTTCCCATAAATCCCAATGGAGAGGAGTTTGACCCCGAGATGCACGAAGCTGTATCCACCGTCAACGAATCAGGGGAAAAAGATAATTTTGTTATAAAAACCCTTGAAAGAGGCTGGAAGCTCAATGAGAGAGTTGTAAAGCCTGCCCTCGTAGTTGTAAATAAAATTAACTAATTTAAGGAAATAAAATGGGAAAGATCATAGGAATAGACTTAGGTACCACTAATTCTTGTGTAGCTGTAATGGAGGGCGAAGCTCCAGAGGTAATTTCAAATTCAGAAGGTAATAGAACAACTCCGTCTGTTGTGGCATATACAACAGACAATCAAGTATTGGTAGGCCAGCCAGCAAAACGTCAAGCTGTAACTAATCCTAATAAGACTTTATTTGCAGTTAAAAGATTGGTGGGAAGAAAATTTAAGGATAAAGAAGTCCAAAAGGATATAAAGTCAGTTCCATTCGGAATTGTTGAAGCAGAAAATGGAGATGCATGGGTTGAGGTTGATGGAAATAAAATGGCACCTCCTCAAGTTTCAGCTGAAATTCTTAAAAAAATGAAAAAAACAGCTGAAGAATATCTTGGAACAAAAGTTGAGGGCGCTGTAGTTACAGTGCCAGCTTACTTTAATGATTCTCAGCGACAAGCAACTAAAGCGGCTGGAAAAATTGCAGGCTTAGAAGTAAAGCGAATAATAAATGAACCAACTGCAGCAGCACTAGCGTTTGGTTTAGATAAACTAAAGAAAGATGGTGTAATAGCTGTATATGACCTCGGGGGAGGAACATTTGATATTTCAATTATAGAGATGACAAATGTCGATGGTGAATATCAGTTTGAGGTAATTTCAACATCTGGTGATACACACCTTGGGGGAGAAGATTTTGACTTAATACTAATCAACCACTTTGTAAGTGAATTCAAAAAAGAATCGGGATTTGACTTAAATTCAGATCCCATGGCGCTACAAAGACTGAAAGAAGCTGCAGAAAAAGCAAAAATAGAACTTTCTACTACAGAACAAACAGAGATAAATCTTCCATACATTACTGCTGATGCTAGCGGCCCAAAACATTTTGTTCAAAAACTAACAAGAGCTAAATTGGAATCGTTGGTGGGAGACCTTGTTACAAAAAGTCTTGATCCTGTAAAGACTGCACTAAAAGATGCAAAACTCTCTCCTAAAGATATTGATGAAGTCATTCTGGTAGGTGGTCAAACAAGGATGCCAATGGTTCAAAAAACTGTGGCAGATTTTTTTGGTAAAGAAGCAAGGAAGGATATTAACCCAGATGAAGCTGTTGCTCTTGGAGCAGCTACACAAGGTGCAGTATTAAGCGGCGACAGATCGGATGTTCTGTTATTGGATGTGACTCCTCTCACACTTGGCATAGAAACGCTTGGTGGAGTTATGACGCCTCTTATTGAAAAGAATACTACTATACCTACAAATAAATCTCAGGTGTTCTCTACAGCTGAAGACAATCAAACCGCTGTCACAGTACATGTTCTTCAAGGCGAAAGAAAAAAAGCCCTAGATAATAAGTCTTTAGGACAGTTCAACTTAACAGACATTGCTGCAGCCCCAAGAGGAACTCCTCAAATAGAAGTAAGTTTTGATATAGATGCAAACGGTATAATTAATGTATCAGCTAAAGATAAATCAACAAATAAAGAACAATCTATCACCATCCAAAGTGGAAGTGGGCTTTCAGATGATGAGATTGAAAAGATGGTAAAAGATGCAGAAGCAAATGCAGAAGAGGACAAGAAGTTTGAGGAGCTTGTTACCTCAAGGAATATGGCTGATAGTATGGCGAGCTCAACTAAAAAAGCAGCCGAAGAAAATAAGGACAAATTAAGCGAAGATGAATTTAAATCGCTCTCAGAATCTATTGCTGCAGTTGAAGAAGCTTGTAAAGGCGAATCAAAAGAAGATATAGACACTTCAGTGGAAAATCTTTCAAAAATAGCACAACCACTCTCAGATAAGCTTTTCAAGAAAGACGAGCCTAATGGAGAACAAAAAGATTCTACAGAAACTGAGCAAGATACAGTAGATGCCGACTTTAAAGAAGTCGATGATGATAAAAAATCCTAATTGTGAAAAGGGATTATTATGAAGTTCTAGGGGTTGGAAGGAATTCTACCCCTGAAGAGCTGAAAAAAGCTTTTAAAAGACTAGCTATAAAATACCACCCAGATAAAAATCCAAATAATAAAGAAGCTGAACTAAAATTTAAGGAAGCTGCTGAAGCTTATGAAGTTTTAAGTGACCCATCTAAAAGAACAACTTATGATCAGTTTGGCCATCAAGGAGTAAATTCAAATTTTGGTCAGTCCGGATTTCAGGATGTGAATATAAATGACATATTCAATAATATTTTTGGGGATGAAGTATTTGGAGATATTTTTGGAGATATTTTTGGTGGAACACGAACAAGAAGGCCTCCTCGTGGCAGAAATATTCAAATGACATTAGATCTAGATTTAAAGGACGCTGTTTTTGGTAAATCAATTGAAATCACTCTCCCCAATAACTCTAAAAAAGTATCTGTCGACATCCCACCTGGAGTTGATACTGGAAATAAAATTCGATTGTCAGGAGAAGGAGAGGTTAGCCAATATGGCGGAGAAAATGGAGATTTATATATAGTAATAAATGTAAAAAATCACTTTTTCTTAGAAAGAGAAGGGAATCATCTTTACTGTGAAGTTCCAATTAGGATTGATCAAGCCATTTTTGGAGATGAAATTGAAATTCCTACTCTAACTAAAAGGGTTTTACTTAAGATTCCACCAGAAACACAAACAGGGAAAGTATTTAAATTAAAAGATTTGGGAGCAGGTTCTCTTCACGGACGCAGCACAGGAGATTTGTTTGTAAGAGTCGTTGTTGAGACTCCTACAAAAATAACTGGACCACAAAAAAAAGAGCTTAAAGAAGTATTTAAGTCACTAGAAGGGCAGTTCAAGGAATATTCCAGATTTAATGAGAAGTTACAATCAAAAATTGACGAGTAATCTCTCTTCTGAATTAGCATGTCAAATATTGCAAAAAGGTTTTATGAAAGCCATAAATCTTATATTATATGCAGACCTTTAAGAGGATTATATGAGCAAATCAAAAGTTACAATTGAACAACTCTTTGAGTTGGGAGCACACTTCGGCCACAGAAAAAGATTCTGGAATCCTCATATGGAAGAATATATTTTCTGTGAAAAAAATAACATTCATATAATTGATCTATATAAAACCCAAGAAAAGATACTTGAGCTGTATGAGGCGTTTAAGAACTTTTCATCTTTAGGCAATAAGATAATGATTGTTGGAACTAAAAGAGTTGCAGCAGAGTATGTTAAAGATTTTGGCGAAAAGACAGGGATGCCTTACATATCTCATAGATGGTTGGGTGGCATGCTAACAAATTGGAAGACTATAAAAGTCCCTATCAACAAACTTCTTGAGTATGAGGAAAATAAGTCTTCTGGTCAGCTAGAAGGAATGATTAAGAAAGAAGCAGTAATGCTTGAAAAAGAAATGAAAAAACTTTCTCTTAATTTTGATGGTGTTAAAGACATGAAGGGCCTTCCAGACGCTCTGTTTGTTATAGATGTAGAAAATGAGAATATAGCTGTACAAGAAGCTTTAAAAATGGGGATCCCAGTTTTTGGATTAGTTGATACAAACAGTAACCCAACAAACCTATCAAACTTTATTCCAATTAATGATGATTCATCCAAAACAATTAGGTTTGTACTTGATCTTTTGGGTGAGGCAATTTTAGAGGGCCAGGATTCAGCAAGGAAGCAAGGTTTAGTGCAGAAACTCGATGGCGACAAAGGTCCAAAAGTATTCTCATTGAATGTAGCAGCCAAAGCCACACCAAAACCTGATGATAATTCACCAAAAGATGCGCCTGAAGAGGTAGCTGAAGTAAAGGTGTCTGAAGAAAAAGATGATGCCCCGGAACAATCAGCAGCCAAAAAAGCAGCCACAACCAAAAAACCGGCAGTTAAAAAAGCAGC
>Ga0163109_10000406_pt1 | contig 34866 bp, 19 predicted proteins | sample CRUFie1St13metaG_FD_108704 | JGI IMG/M metagenome (GOLD analysis project Ga0163109, IMG submission 108704) | Marine microbial communities from the Costa Rica Dome - CRUD Field 142mm St13 metaG | ecosystem: Environmental > Aquatic > Marine > Oceanic > Photic zone | place: Costa Rica: the Eastern...
GTTTGATCCTGAGTATCCTCCGAATCCTCCAGCATCACCCGTGGCTCCAGAACCACCTGTGCCTCCATCGGCTCCACCGCCTCCAGCACCACCGCCACCACCGTCTCCGGAGTGACCAGCACCGTTCTCTCCCAGTGTGCCTGGTGTGTTGCTAGTGGCATTGATACCATTGATTCCTAATCCGCCTCGTGACGAAGCACCTGTTCCACCGCCGCCACCGCCGCCACCTGCGATTGCTAGTTTAATATTGTCTGCTGACTCGCCGTCTTCGAATAATGTTACAGTGGTCGCTCCACCACCTCCACCTCCAGAACCTGATGATCCGACGGGTCCTGAACTTCCTCCCTGACCGCCTGAATAACCTGTCAAACTTTTTCCGTTTCTGCCGCCATCTGCTTCCCCACCGGAGTCTCCTGATTCTGCTCCGCCGCCGACTGCGACCGCAATTAATTTACTGCCTGCGTATGCTGAAATATCTAAATTATCTACCGTGACATAATGTCCCGCGGCACCGTCTGCTGTGCTTCCTTGGTCATCTAATCCACCTGGACCTCCACCACCGCCCCATAAGTGCATGGTCACAGTAGTCGCTCCTGCTGGTAATTCTGCTATTTGAACTTGACCCGAATAGTCGAAAGTTTTAGTGATTAGAGGCATAAGATTAAGCCTCCCTTACGAACCAAAAATCTCCGTCAGCGCCATCACTGCCTGTAGGCTGGGAAGTAGAAACCGTTTTTGCCGATCCACCCCATTCATTGCTGAGAGTGGCAACCGCACCTATGGTTGGTACGTTTGTGTTTGAAGTATCGGTGTACGTTATAGACCCAACGGCACCTAGTGTCATAGAAGTTGCTTTAACGTTTCCACCTGCTGTTGTTTTTAAAACTTTACCTTTGTTAGCATCACCATCCTCTGTGGCATCTGCTAATCTTATAACCTGTGAGTATGATTGGTTCTGTCCTGCTGACCAGTGGTTCTCAGAAACATCATAGAACAGTCTAGCGTCATCTGTGTCACTGGTCTCCACAATCATACCTGAATCTGCTTCCGAATTTCCTGAATTCATTTTGATGAACGCATCATCGTAAGTCGACACATTCGAAACCGAACTGTTGTACTCGCCTGATATGTTCAAATTACCCGTGATTGTTACATCACCTGTGATTGCCATGGCACCTGTAGCACCTGTGATTGCTAGTCTGTCTGTTTGAGTACCACCTGTATTTGTTGTAATCTTGATATCTTTGTCTTGTGACGTTTGTGCAAGTGTCACATTATTAGCAGAAACTGTTATTGACAAGTCTTGTGCATCACCTACAACTAAACCGTTATCAGAATCAATTGTAATGCTACCTGTAGTAGTGTCTGCCGCATCTGCTCTTAGGAAATTTCCACCAGCAATGACTGTCGCTGATGTGTTTGAAGTGCTTGATACATCCATAGCCGCTGACGATGTCGTTGTTCCGCTGAACACACTTCCCAACGTTGAATTAAGAGTTATACCTGCTTTGATTTCTGCGAAGCCTGATTGTGCTACAGATGGTGTGAAATTTTCTTTGGATAGTATTGCTACCCTAGTGGATCCTGCATACATCGATGATACAGTTTTGTTACCACCGGAACTCGCAAGTGTTTCTATTCTCCAACCCGATTCTGTTTGAGTAGCGGAAAATACTGGACCTACTAATTCCCAACCGCTGTTGATTTGATGGCTTTTTGTATCACCTGTGTATACAAAAACCTGATCGTCATCGGTGTCCAACCAAAAATCACCAACAGATGGTGATGTAGGAATGTCAGCACTGCCTTTTGCGCCGCCTGTTGGTTTAAAAGATGTACCATCATAAACTTTAATTTGATTTGTTGATGCATCAAACCATAACTCACCCTTTAATGGTTGAGTTGGTGCCGCTGTCGAGGCTGAATTTTCTAATAATTTTATAAGGTTTTCATTAAGTGGTTCACCAAAACCTGAATAACTTTTACCAAATAATGTTAAACTTGTTGATGTGTCAATAGTACCGTCTGTGATTGTAGCAACTACTGAACCGTCTGTTTTGTTAATTGTGTACGCCATATACCTGTATTTATAGTCTTCCTACGCTTATTAAAATGACACTTTCTCCTCCGTCATCCTTGTTTTCCATTGCTTTTCCAACAATAGACCCCAAAACTGGAGTGTTGGCCTTCTTGGCATAGCCAGGCATCTCGCCGCTTGTAGTCAATAAGTCACCTTTTGCTACAATGCCATGCACTTTGCATTTCACTTTTCCAACCAATGCAACCGCTTGTCCCTCGGACTCGTCGTTCATAAGGTATGCAGGATTTTCACTTATCACGCCTGCCACCCTAGGGTCATTTGATATTGTCGATTGTGTTATCTCTTTATCTCCGCCAAACACGACCACTGTTCCTACTTCATATTCCGAATCTGTTTCATATATCTCAGCCAAGTCAGCGTATTGTGCCGATGTTGCTTTGGCAAACACTGTGTTGTATTTCTTGCTTGATGTTCCTATGTCATAAGTTACATCTGCATCTGGTTCAATTTCCTGTGTTATAATTTTGTCACTTAGAGTCAAGGTGCCCATTGTGTTTGCACCTGAACTTGTTACATTTCCTGTAACATTTCCTGTGACATTTCCTGTAATGTCACCTGTGAATGACGTTGCTGTCACGCCTCCTGCCACTTGCAATTTATTGTTTGGCGAGGCTGTACCAATACCAACTCTTGCTTCAGACCCGTCAATGGTCATAACAGTGGTTGTTGATCCTGCATCGTTAACTTTGAATATTAAATCAGTATCTTGGATTGTGTTTGTAAAGTTTACACCTGAGCCATCAACAGTAATTGTGAGGTCACTGTCTGCTCCTAAAACTATACCGCCATCATTGGCAACAGTAATCACCCCTGAAGTTGTGTCATTAGCATTCGAACGGAAATAGTTTGACGCCTCTACGCCTCCCAACGCATCTGAGTCTGTTGATGTTCCGTTGTACTTGTTATCTGTGATTGCTGTAGACAACGTGACTCCAACTTTAATTGTAGCAAATCCAGATATGGCAACCTTTGGAGTAAACGCCGCATCTGATATTATTGCAATTAAATTTCCGTCATTGAACCATTTTGTTATGTTTTGTGTTGTATCTGTGGAATCTAAAATAGAGTCATAAGTGAAACCGTTAGTAGTACCAGTGGAACTAGGTGGACCAACTAACACTGATGCACTTCCGTTATAAAGATATAACTGTTGTGTATCAGAATCGATCCACAAGTCACCCTGAGCCAATCCTGTTGGTGCAACTGATTGATACGGTGCACTTCCGCCTGAGGCCTGCCAGGCACCACCGTTGTACACTTTTAATTTTGATACGCTTGAATCCCACCATAATTGACCTTTTATGGGTCTGCTTGGTGCACTACTGTTTGAAAAATTTTCTAACAGATGTAAAAAGTTTTCAGCAACAACTTCACCATATCCTGCGTAGCCTTTTCCAATAAACCTAAGATCGGTTTGATTGTTAAGGATTTGATCCTGTACCGTGTATTGGTTTGGTGATTCTGAACTATTTGTTTTGTTTACTGTGTACGCCATTTATTAATATCCAGTGTTACTTCCTGAAGTAGTTCCGCTTATTGTATTAGAAGTAGATAATGCTGTTGAACTTGTTTCAGTGAATGTTGTCAAACTTTGTATTCTTAATGTGTAATCAATTTGTATCAATCTGTTCAAAGATTTTTGTACTGGGTGGAATATCACGTGTGTTAACAGTTTATTTGTTGCACCGTTTTCCGTTCCTTCCCAACTTTTCAATCCAAGTTCGTCGAATACAAAATCTCCATTGAAATTCGTTGTGTTGTCGAAAGCAGATTGTCCCGTCGGCTCTCCATAATCCAAAGTGCAAGTGCAAACTATGTCAGTATACTTGTTTCCTGCTGTGTGTCGCACTTCCATTTTATTTCTAGTAGTATCTTTGTTAGTTGATGAATTATCATCAATAACTTTATAATAAGTTTGGTTGTAAAGTGTGGCATTAGAACCTGTAGAGTTGGGAGTAAGATATGTAATAACTCCTGTTGGATCTACGCTTGTTCCGCCATTACCAAATGCCATTTCATGAACAAATCCTGTGCTTTTGTTCGCTAACGAATTAGCAAGTGCCTGAGACATGTTTTCGTAATGGATAGCATTTCTTTTATCAACGATAACCTCTCCAGACTCAGGATCAAATATCTTAATGTGTCCTTCAATCATCACACCGCTTTGATCTTGTGGTTTTTTGTTCTCTTCTTTGGATTCTGTTTGTTTGTCATTCTGTGTCATCTAGTGTATTTATTCAGGTGCATTTGTTGGCTCTTGTGCTATGAATTTAGCCTGTTGAGTCGTACTACCCTGTAATCCTTTACCATCAGCAGGATTACCGTCGGCCGCCGTGTACCATACCTGTCCTCTCTTATGTAATATTTTTATCTGTGTGCCTGAAGCAGGTGCTGTTGTATGTAAAGTAACAGCGGTTGTACTTCCGTCCACAGAGTAATTTAAAGTTGATCCATCCTCGCTAGTAAGCAACAATCGTTGGCCACCAATGAATATGTCTAACTCACTAGCGGAGGCTGGTGTTTGTGATAGAGCAAACGACAATGTACTACCATCACCTGTGAAAGTGTTGGTGTACACAGTGTCCGCATAAGGAATGGTTTGAGTACCAGACGCATCTACCACTTCAACGCCTGATCCATGTTCCTTAATTCCTGTACCTAAAGTACCTCTTCTCAGTTGTCCTAATGTAGTTCCTGATTTAGTGAAGTACTCTATTCTTTCTTTGTCTACGAAAATAACACCCGGCTGATTGTTACTGATGTCGGGTGTAGGTAAAACTGAACCATCTTCAACTTCTATAGTTTTTGCATCTTTAAAAACAACTTCTGCAATTTTAGTTGTAGATGATTTTGAAATTCTTTTGTAAAAAGTTCTGTTTAACATGTCTTTGAATATTCTGAATCCTGTGGCGCCTACAGCAGATTCCATTGCAAAGTACATCACGTCCAACCTGTCAGAGAATGTGATAGTCTTGCCATAGACTGTAATCTTAGATCCATTCAAAGTGTAGTCTACGTTCTGTACCAATTGGTGTCCATTGTACCAAACAAAAGTGTAATCCGAATTCAATGGCGCAAACCTCAGATAGAATTCGCCACTAGGTACTCCTTCAAGCACTTCTCTTCTTTGTTTCATGCCTAATGCGTTGTTGAATGTAGTAACTGTCATAACGTCATTGGCAGTAAGGCTGTATCCGGATGAAGCAATAGCAGAAGGATCTATTATGATATCGTTGCCACTGTTGTAATAATGATTGTCTACCAATGTGGATATGGCAATCACATCTGTTGATGTAGGAACAGCACCTGGAACAAAGTTTATGTTTTGATTTCCTGTGTCCACCGTGTAATGAGTGCTTAAATCTTTCTTCGTACCATTTACATAAACCTCTACTTGATTTGCATTTGTTATAGTTTTGCTTGGATCGACTGTTGAATCTTCACCTAATCCCGACACAACACCATATGTGTACGTGCTTCCATCACCTACATAGTAGGTATTATCTGGACCTCTCAACACTCTACCATTTACTTCTATAATTGTCAAACCGGAATATGGACCTATGGCTCCCGGAGGATAAGTCAAAGTGTATCTATTAGTTGATCCGTCATAAGTTATTGCTTGACTTCTAATACTTGCGTAACTTCTAGTAGTAGTTGTTGATTTGTTAAATCCTGCTATTTGAATCAGGGCATCCGCCGCCGGAGCAGAATCAAATGTCACTGTGATGGTGTTTGCAGTTGTTGTTGTTGAGTATGCCGAAGTAGGCACTCCATTGATTGTGATATAAATTTCCGAAGATGTTGAATCCAAGTTAAATTCACCTCTGGTTGATGTTGTAAATGTAACTGTGCTTCCATCACCTGTGTACTGATCTAGCACTCTGTAATTTTCTCCAGAAATTGCAAAAACCTTTGTAGATATAACTGTGGCGTTTGCTGGCGCTGTGCCAAAGGTTATAGTTTTATTTGGTACGTCAATTGTGTAATCAGTAGAAAGTTTTTTCACCGCTCCGTCTACGGATACTGTGACTGATCCCAACGTTCCAGGATAATCTCCTATTGAAAACACTCTAGTTGAACCATTTCCTCTGTAATTTTTCTCACTTACAAAAGGAACTCCTGATTCTGGTGACGTGTAAACTTTAATATCAACAGTGTCAAACATCTGTCCCGGCACCGCTTCCTCGGGTGCATAACTGGTATCTGGATTAACAAAATCATCACCTTCTAAGATAATGTCACTTGGTGCTATACCTAAAGCAGATCCAAACAACCCGCCCTTGATTATCGAATCAATTGTTCTATCATCTGTTGGTGTTCCTACGCCGTCGCTGTCAAAAGGAATAAACTCTACCAAGGCATTTGTGTTTGGTGTTTCACTTAAAGTAACGCTCGTAGTAGATCCATCGCCACGGAATACGTCGTCTAGTTTTCTTCTTGAACTATCATCCTCTGTGATGTATACTTGATATACTTTTGTTGATGCTGGTGCTGTGCTAAAAGTATAAGTGGCTGTAGAGCCATCTGCAACAAATTTTATAATGTCTGACTCGCCATAGTTGTCCCATGGAAAATCGTACCAACCTGATCTGTCCCATCCTTGGCTCTGGTTGAACAACAATCCAGTCACCATTGTTCCACCGTAATCTACGCCTTTCATAAGTTGTGACAATTCGTTGCCTGGCATTCCAGACATAGGCGTATAGAATCCTTTTGTCCTGTCTGCCGCTGTCAAACCTGTCTCATCACCTATCATCCTGTGTAGGTCATCTATGTTGTCGTCAAATTTGCTTGTAGACGTAAACGCACTAGTCGCCTTGTATAATTGATTTTTGTGTCTTATCAACTGTCCATACACATAAGAAGTAGATGCTTCCCAATCAACGACCGAACTTGTAGATTTTATTCTGTCAAATTTTATTGTAGTGTCTATGTCTCTAACTAAATCATTATTCAAGTTAGCATATGCTTTGGCCACATTAGAAGGATTGGCTCCTGTATCTGTGCCGCCTGTGATTATTACTGTCGGCGTTGTTGTGTAATTTGCGCCAACACCTGTTACGGTGATTGAAGTCACTTCACCACCAACAACATTTGCCTTGGCAGTCGCCGCTGTTGTGGCAGGTGTTTCGTACATCTTGTACGCTGTAGATCTTGTGTTCTGTGCGTGGAAACTTGTCGCAGTAGGCATGTAGAATGTGTCAGATAATCCATCAAATGTGTGTGTATGCACTGTGCCTGTGCCGCCGTTTTGCGAATCCCAAACTTTTGCTCTAGTTTCGTCTGTGAATAAAGGATAAAAGTATCCGTATTGTCCTGATGTATTTCCTGATGCACTCAAACCTAAAATCTGGAATGGACCTGTTGATGTAACGGTTCCTCCAACGATAGTGACTGTTGGAACTTTTGTGTAACCTGAACCTCCATCTACCACTGTGATCGACTCTACGTGTTTTTTATGATGATCATTCCACATCTGCCATGGATATTCATCTAGTTTTGCCGAATCTCTAGCAACATTTAATGATCTAATTTTGCCTTCGTCTGCATCATAGAATGGCGGATTGTCAAAATCTGAAAATATTCCATCTGCTTTTTCGGTGCCTGTGTATCCTAATTTGTATTCTCTAACTTTAGTGTGGAACGGTTTTACCTCATTTATGTAATCTTCTATCCAATCATCGGTTCCAGCACTGTAAGTTTTTCTTTGGTCTAACTCTCTGACAGAACTTTTTATGTTTATAAAACTTGTTTTAAACAACCAATCTACATAAGTCTGTTCTGCTAATACTTTCCTTATACCAACAAAAAACATGTTGTTGTATTCTACTGCCCTTTCATTGATCATTATGTCATCTCTTAAAGCGGTTAAAACTTTTCTAGTTTCAATACTAGGCGTTTGATCAAAGAAATTATCGTCAAAGTTGTCTTGTCCTGCATATCCTGTGGCGTCTATAGAATAATCATAAAGTTTTTCAGACAACTTGATAGTGCCGTTCTCTGTCCCTACGTTATCATAACCGGATGATGTTTTCATGAAAATTTTCCAGCCGCCAGTGTCTGCCGAAGTTACTTTGACATGCTTACCTAAATCCAAGTCTAAGGAATCTAATTCATATTCAAATTGCACTTGTTTGTCAATTTTAGTTGTTGGACCATGCTCCATGTCTCCGTCAGTTTTATACCAGTCTATGTAATTCCAATATTTTGAAGTGTTGTATGTTTGAATTTTAGTTCTTGACCATTCGCCTGAATGATCCCATGTGTATATCGCCCAAAATCCATTTGCTGTTTCGTCTGCTTTGACCAAATAATTTATAGAGCCTGATATGTCGCTTGTATTAATGTATGTTAAATCTGCATAAGTTTCAACCGATGCGTCCCATTCTCCACTTTGTTCAGTTGGTTCAGGATCTTTGGCATCCAAATTGGATAGATTGATTGTGCCTGCAAGTTGTGTTTTTAATAATACAGAATTAGCGTATTGTATTACTTCTTTCAAGGCCGCAAACCTATCCGCGTACCAACTCTGCCTAGGACGTGTTCTATTTCCATATCGTTCATACACAGGAAGATCTAGATCAGGCACTGTATCGCCCTCGGAATTTTGTCCGATCAAACTATCCCACCATTTCTTCTCTATGACTGTGCCTGGCCTAAACGATGGATCAGACTCCCTGACCAATTTCCAAATTGAGTGGGTACCGATGTCGTCAGTATTGGTCTTGGTGTCAAAATTTAATACTATTCTGTCTCTGTTAAGTCTTGATACATTCCAGAGTAAAAGTTTGTTGGCGTCGGACACCGCATAAAATTTAAATCCTAATCCTTTTGGATTTTCGATAACGTTTTTCACAAAAGAAGTAGAATTTTTCCTTTGCACGACACTGTTTGTTGGAATATCAACTCTATTTTTTACCCAATAATAATAAACAGGAACAAATGCATCCAGTTCCGAATTATATTTTTGCCTCACAGAGTAACTGTTGTCTGTGACATCTAACGGTGTTCCTTGCAAGCCTGTGAACCTTTGATTACTTGCATCTGTGTTCGCAAGTGTGTTGTATTCGCTTGGCAGTAAAGGTGATTCTATCCATTCATAAATGTCAATGCTGGATCCCGGAAAAATTTTTCCCCAGTTATTAATTTTGTATTCTTGTGTGCCTTGTGAATACCATAACCATTTTACTTTTGAAAGATCCCACCATACTTCTCCCACATGATTTTCCAACCAAGCATTTTTTTCATCTGCTTTTGTGCCTGCGTTATACACGGCAGGATCCCATGGTGTCTTAATGTTGATTTCTCTATCTGCTATTCCTAAAATTCTTCCCTGTATTGGATCATACAAGTCATACCAATCTCTGATTTGGTTGTTTCCTGAATCATAATCAAATACTTGTCCCATTTTGTCAATATCAACAAAATGTGTTTCTTGTGATATACGTTTCCATGCATACTCGTCAGAGACAGTAGAATCAAATAAAGTGATCGATCCGTCATTTGATACATCATCATGTCCTTCGTCCGCTGGTGCACCTACTATCACAGTGTTATCAGTAACAAATACACCTTTTCCAAAATTATCACCACCCGATACACTGTCTGTCACAAGCAAATCGTCCACCACAAATTTTGTATTGTATTTGGTTGCTGTATAACAACCTCCAGAGCCTACGTTGATGTCAACGAATCTCGTGTCTTGGAGATCAAATGTTGTATCTCCTGAGTCTATTTTTGTTTCTCTATAGGTGCTAAACATCTCAGCACCCACAACCAATCTGTTTCCTGCGTTGTTTATATGTACCGACGATCCAAATTGCATATTTGTAGCAGTGTCTGGTGCCTTCAATGTATGATCAAGCGTGTATAATAAAGTAGAATCGTTGTTGGCATCCCATTTGTATACAAAAACTGCCCCGCCGTCTGTTTGTGAACTGTCGTCATGACCTGGAGCACCTACCACGAGCGTGGTACCGTCTTTTGTCATTGTGATCGAATCACCAAATCTTGTGTTTAAACTTGATCCGTCTGTTGATACACCTGTCAAAGTTTGCACTAAACTGAAAGAATGTTGCACACTGTCGTCGTTTGACTGTGAAGTTCTAACAAAAATTTCTACTTTACCTGCATTACCTGGCGCCAGTGAACTAATTGCTAAAATGTTTCCGTCGTCACTACATTCAACTTGGTGTCCAAATCGTTGTCCTGCTCCGCCTGCCGGAGGATCTATGGATAAACATTGAGTCCATGTATCATATGTAGATCCGTCAGGACCAATGCCCCACTCATACATGTAAACCCTTCCTTTGTCTGATGAAAGTCCAGGTGCAGACACAAACATATATTTTTGTGCTGTAGATCTTGTAGATGACACGCCAGGTTCAACAATCTTATGTGCCCACCCAAAATTTTGTCCTGCTTCATCTGTTGGTGGTAAAAAAGTTGAGATAAAACCATAGGTGAAAGATGATGGATCCCAAATATATGATTCTAGTGCACCTGCATCATTAAATCTTGTGCTTCCATCTTGTCCCACTGAATTTGAAAAAGGTGCACCTGCTAGAACAAAGTTTTCATCAGAACTCATTGAGAGTGAGTAGCCTAGTTTACTAGTGTTATCGTTTCCTGTGGTTGTTGTGTTGGTAGCGGTTGTGAACAGCGTAGTTCCTGCTGTGTTCGTTGTCCTGTTAAAGAAGTGTACCTCTCCCTGTGCTTTAGATGGCGCAGACGCAATAATCGATCTAGCATCTTCTCTTGCCACTACCTTCCATCCAAAATCTTGGCTATCTGTTGCATTATCAGGAGAAAGTTGTCTTACTTGCGTGTATGGATTTTGCTTTTCGTAAACACTCCATAATCCGTTGCTGTCTGCATCGGCAAAGACCTTGTCACCCTCAATCTGTTGAGTGCTGTTTGTTTTATCTTTGTATTCGTGATATGGTAGTCTATCGTTAACGTTGTTCATAGATGCTAACCTAACCGATACAAAATTGAAAATTTGTCCATAGGTATCTGCTGTGGAACCGTCCTCATTTACTTGTGGAAGGAAGTTGGTTGCCTCAGAGTAATCTATTACAAAAGTTTTGTGATCTATAACTTCTTTGACTTTGTAGATTCCGTCTAATTCTTGTTGTGCTGAATTTTTAAGCATGATGTAATCCGCTTCGTTCCTGTTTGTTTCCTGTTGGAGCAGATGACTAGTCGTAGTTTCTATCTCTAATTCTGTGGCCGAGTTTTGCGTTCTTACTGTGTTTACTCTTACGCCAGAATTTGTAACTCTGAATACGTCCCAGTCCTTATTGGATTTGTTTGCTATCCATATTAGATCATTTCTGTCTATTTTTGTATGATCAAATGTTAGTAAATCGTCAATTGAAAATAAAGTGTGTTGCACATGCGGTAACTGAGGATATCCTGCAGTCTTGTAGGTCTGCACAAATTCTCTGTCAACACCTGGTTTTGTGTAATCTTTTTTGCCAAAAGTAGTTGCCGCAGTATATTCAATAGGTGCAGAATAAAAATCTTCCTTGCTGATTTGCAATGACTTGATGTAACTTTTCGTGTCATTACTGGTATCTGCTAATTCTATACTTTGTGGATTGGAAACAATCTCGTCTTCTTTGAGAAATATCTGATGGCTTGTTTTGGCATCTACGTTTCCTATTTCTCCAGTTCTTATCATCCATTCAGGATATATGTCGAGGTTGATGTCTTGGTCCTCGTACTTGGCTTTTAACAATCTAGTGATTGCATTTTGAGTTCCTTTTTCTCTGATGTATCCTTGATAAAACTTGTATTGTGAAATATCATTTACAAATAGGTTTTCAAGATAGTCTCTACTTTGATACCCTATAAGCCTCTGTGCAAGATTCTGTTGCGATTCATCAAAGTTATTTGACTCAAGATTGTAGAAATCCCTAAATTGAGATATCTTGTAATCAAAATTTGGTATAAGTTGAGATGCAGGTTTTTCCGATTTAATCTTCCAATTGGAGTTATCAAAATCTGTTCCTGAGTTATGGTTGACTAACGCAACATAAAACTTACCTTGGTATTCTATAGAATCACCAATTTTGTAATCTGTGTTTCTTGACCAATATGTTACTTTAGCAGAGTCAAAAACAAATCCAGGAGCATAGTAATCGCCATTCCACCCGCCTGTTTTCCATCCAACTAATTTTAATCTAGGTTGTCGGAAGCCTGTCGCTTTATCGTAAATTATATCATTGAACACAGTTTTGTTATCAAACAATAAAACGTGTTCCTTTTGCACAGTTGAAATATCAAGATTGTACATGCCAATCTTTGTATCTTTTATTTCTATATCAAATGTTTTACCTAGTCTTTTTGTAGACACATCTCTTGTGTCAACTATCCTAGCACCGGCATCCAACACTGAGTATTCACCTAGTTTGTTTCTAAGGCTTCCTACAATGGTGTTTGACGTTTCTAAACTCAATCCTTGAGCCGCTGGCGATACTGTGATACAAGATCCCGGTGACCAACTTTGTGTGGTCCAGAATAAAAATTCTCTAACAGCCGTCCTCCAGTTCAACACCTCTCTGATTTCTGTGCTAAATTTATCAAACTTGAATCCTCGCGATTCTAGGTACTTGCCGTAACCGAATAAGAAATTGGCCACTTCCTGTTTGGTTGTAAACACGTGACCATATGGTATAGTCTGCACATCCTCTTGATAAGATTGGTATTCTAAAACTTCAACACCGTCAACTTGCACCTTGCTGTTGATGTTGCCCGCTATCGGGTACTGAAATTTAAAGAAAGGATCAGACGTAGAATAACCCAACACTTTGTATCCACCTAGAAGCGTGGAACCATCTAACGCTGTATCTGTGTTGGCTTCTATAAGGACTCCTGAAAAATTGTATGTTTCGACAGGGTTTGAAGTTCTGAATAAAATTTTGTAATTTTCGTCAGGTAAAAATTTACTACCTGATGTTGACCCAGGTGACACACTATCTGTGAGAACCTTTAAATTTTCCTTGTCGGAGAATCCTCCCAACTTGTATGCCAGTTGGACATCTAAATTTTTAAACTTCTTGTAAAAAAATGTTTCCACATCCAAATTTTGACTTATGAGGTAGTTGATAATTAATGGTTGGTACCCACCAGTAGTAAAAGTTTTAGTCACATTCGTTAGTGTATTGGTTTCTGTTTCAAGGTGATATTTGGCCGTTGAAAGTTGTTGCCTAATACCTGTTTCGGTACTGACTAGATTGCCTGATTTATTGGTTTTCAATCTGGAGTTATCAAAATACAAACTGAAAAATTTTGCAGGTTTAGTCAATGCTAATAATTTTATAATTGAGAATGGATACGCACTTGATTTTCTCCAGGCTGTTTCTGCCGGCGCATAATCACCAAATTTCCATGTCGCTTGGCGTCCTGGCACGTCAAAGTCTTTTACTATTCCTGCCGCAATCGGATCTAGTAACTCTCCCGATTCATTGACCGGAAGGTATGTTGAGATATCTGGTTTTCCATATCTGCTGGTGTGCGTGGCAATGTGATTCCAGAGCACGTCGTTTCCTCTGGTGTATGGCGCCACGCCGTATTTGCTTTCCCAATCTGCAGGCTTTTCAGAATGGCCTATGCACTCCCATGGTCTTAGATGTGGAGAATCTGTGTCAAAAAAGTACTGGTATATGCCTCTCCAATATCCAGGCAGTTTCTGTGAATTCAATCTATCTGTGCTTCTAGCATAATTGTAGGTAAACGGTGATCCTTCTTTGAATTGTGTGTTGTTGATATATTGCACAGCATTTTTTCCTGCCCATGTGTAAAAATCTGAACTCATTATTTCGTTCACTTCAGAAAGTTTGTAATCCGTTGATTTGAATGCCGAAGGAATCACATCATTATGATCCAATAATGTTGCATCATAGGCAACCTTGCAATTATTGTAGATTCTTTTTTCAAGTTCTAATATTAAATCATCTCTTTCGTCACCGTATGCCTTTGTTATAGACCCGTCGTGTCTTCTTATCACTTCTACATCAGTCGTGTAAGTAGTGTCTGTGAATTTCTCTGGACGAAATTTTGGATACATTCCTAATTTCGTAGGTGTTGTTGGAATGTAACTTCCGGTTGTGTCAGGGTAATCCTTAATCTTGATCTTATCGCCTTCTGCGAGTGTTTTTGTTATGTTAATGCTATCGTCAGTTGTGCTAAAAGTATAATCTGTGCCAAGTAAAAGTTGCATTTCATTTAGGTAAACGTATACTGCTCTATTGCTTGGTACCGTAGGATCAAATTGTGTATCTATAGCATAGTCAACTTCTTGTGCATCATTCACAGTGTATGTTCTCACTGAAACGTTTTCACCGTATCCTACCATGTCCTCGTGATAGAATTCAAATTTGTTCGTTTTGCCTTTTACTAGTTCTTGGATTATTTCGTCTACTCTGTCCGCCGCCACTCCTTCATATGCAGTGGCAACACCGTGTGTTAAGAAAGAATTGTACCATTTGTCATACTCATTGCTGTTAAAATTTATAGCGTTGATCAAATTGGCTTTTTGATCTATCAAAGAAAACACAGCAGGAAGTAATGAACCACCATGCTGTTGTATAGTTCCACCTATGTACCTAGCATCAGGCTTGTCTCTTAAATTGCTGTTTCCCGGTATGGTGCCTGTTACATCTGTATTTTTTTCAAAAATATCTTTTACATGCGCCAACACCTGGCCAAATGTAAAATCACCAATGACGCCATTGTGAGCATTTACAGACAAATTCTCAGGAATCTCATATATTCCTTTGTCGTCAATTTTATCCGCACTGCTGTATGCTAGAATCTTAACAAAATCATCAACATTCAAATCTTCGTTGAAACTAACGTACTTGTTCACTGTGCCATCTACAATAGTGTAATCTGTAGAAAGTGTTTTTCGCACACTGTTTACTGACACCGAAATTTCTATGTCAGTCAATGTTGCCGAATTTTTATAGAAATCAATTGGGAATAATTTTTTTTCTGTAGCGTCAACAATAAATGTTCTAACAACTCTTTGTTTACTTTCAAATTTTCTCTTCTTCCAGGCACTTTGCTCTGTGTCGGCAAGCACACCATTAAAATGTAGGTGCGACGTTGCAAGATTGGCCTCTTTTGTTTTTGTGCCGTCCCTGTAAGTAAAAGTTCCACTGGTATGATCCGATTTAAAAACTATATCTCCGACGTTGTTAATTGTGTTGTATTTTACTTTTATTCCTAACACTGTATCTGTTGTTGCTGTGTCTGAAGTTGCAAATTCAAAAACCTTAGCACCAATAAAATCACTATTTGGGTATATGGTCAAATCAGAAAGTGCATTGTCGTTATCATCGTACAAATTGAACAGAGGTTGTTGATTTAATTTAGTCTTTTTCTGTGCGTCTACCCATTCCTGTGTATCAGCCTTGTAATAAACTGTCCTACCTTGGTTGTTTGTTCCAAACTCAACATACACAGATTCTTTATCTGCAGGGTCCGTATCGGCCTCAGTAGTCAAAGCAATTACCTTGCTACTGTCTGAACCTTGAACAAATTTTACTTTATAAATTTTATTTTTTACTGTTGGATCAGTGTCTGCTGTGAACAACACACGCATTTCGTCTTCGAGATTCAATCCATCCACAATGTAACCAGTCTTGTTTACCACTGTGCTAAACACATCTGTGGTCACATCATCTATAAGTGTCACGGATCTCTTTGCCGAAGTGCCGTGATCAAAAAGTTCTATACCCGAATCAAACTCTATGATGGGCCTTTTTGCACGATCTTCTTCTTTAAGGACTGGTGTGTATCCGCCTATTCTTGCTACTTCTTCGATAACCGCTCTATGTGTCCATCTGTTGTATCTTGACCAGGCATTCCTATCAGGAGAGTCACGTTTGATCGTGATGTAATCTTTGCTCTCCGGTCTATAAAATGCTTTGGCATATGGTCTACTGTCAAAAGCAGTTGTGTCATACAATATTGTTGTTTCTGTTGCGTATGATTCTGGTGTTATTAAAGCATCAACATCTGTCAAGGTTATGCAGTGTCCAACACCCTCAACAAAATATTCTCTGTCCTTATATTCAGAAATAACATTTGTGTTGGCAAAACTCACCTTCATCCCATTTGATAGGTCAAGCGTTCTCAAACTGTAATTTTTACAACCTATGATATCTTTTACTGGATCAATTTTATGTGTGCTTGATACATCATGAATTTGCAGTATGCCGTACATGGCTTCGTGATTGCCGCATTGATAATACAACGTACTTGGTCCTGTTGTAGGCACAGTAAAAGTAACGATGCCGTCATCGGCGCCGTTGTTAGTTACACCTGTTGAATATATTGTTGACGTAGAACCATCAGCGGCAATTTTGTCCTTGTATGGTTCAGTCATAATCCAGAATGGATGACCTTTTGCGTCAACATTAAATTTGTATGTGTTACCTCTGTACAATTTTAAAATAGGATTGCTTTCGGTACGGTGAGGCAATTTCCAAGCACGTGTGCTACTACCGTCATCCGGAGTGATTTGTACCCTGTACTCGGCGACAGCGTTTGGTCCTACCGAATCTATTTCAAGGGTGGCCGGACCTTCCGGCATCCAATAATATTCTCTGTAATTGATAAGTTTATCATAATCAATTGCAGGATTCCAAGAGTACACTGTTTCTTTATTCAGTCTATCCTGATTGTTTACTTTTCCGCCGTAAAATTTTATTTGATTTAGGTAATCATCATAGGTACCTGTGAATTTTACCTGGTCTTCAGGATTCACCGAAGTGGTGTCTTTGTCTGTGTAAGTGACAGCAGGATCTAATTGATAAGCAAATCTATTCTTATCAGTGGCAGTGACATACCTATCACTGATCTTCCTTGTGTAGGCATCCTGTTTACCTACGAAACCGTCCAATCTCTCCAGTGATCCTTTTTGGACCAATGGATCGAGAGTGCTTGATAAAAATCTGTCGTTTGTATCCGTTCTATAAAACGCAGGTAAATGAGCAATCGTACGTCTAAATTCTCTGCCGTTTTCGGTAACGACTTCTTGATTTGCTGTTGAATTGATAGGAGTGTCAGCCATTAGTAACCTGCCCCACTACTGCCAGTGCTTGAACCTGAACCTGATGTAGTAGAGCCTGATACCGCCGATCCTGTTGTTGTGTTTGAACTTGTTGTAGAAGTAGACGTCACTACATTACCAGACGCCAACAATTGGTTGGCTCCCAAAGCAGTAATTGTAGTCACATCATTAACGGTGGCCCCACTAATGAAAATTTCATCCGATGCACATTCAACCTGGAATAAAGACCCAAAACTCTGTCCAGATTGGTTAGGTACAATCACGACTGTCAACAAATCCGGCGCCAGTTGTTGGTGCACATATGCCGCCAGTTCTGTGAAATAGAAAGTATCACCAAAGTCCCAATTATCCAACGCAAAGAACTCGTTGACTGCTTGTATCACTCTTGTTTTTATAATTGCGTCTGTAACGTTGGTTTTGGTGTTTTTCACAACCTTGAAGGTTGCTTGTAATTGCTCGTTAGCGTTTGATCCAAATAATATCTTGTATTTCACCGGATGGTATATGATTTGATCTGATAAAGATTTTTTTGGATTTAAAAAACCTGAATAACTTATTCTTAATTGGTCAGTAGTAGAAGGCTGAGGTTCAGTTCCGCCTTCTTGCAACCAAACTCTAAATAAGTCGTCATATGATCTTTCCAACATGTATACATCGACGATGTTTGATACCGAAGGATCTATACGTGTTTCCTGACCAGCATGATGTTTATATTGGAATGATATACTGCTTCTTCCACGTCTTGCATAGTAATCCGTTGTTGTTAAAAGAGTATTTGTTGTGGAATCATATTTTTTGACCACGTTCTCATCGTCAGCGTAAAAATAAAACAGTTGACCATCGTCGTATACCGTGCTAGATAAAGTGATGTCTTGTTCGTTTTCAGATACCACAAAATTTGTTGCCGCGTAAGGTCTGAATCTTTCAATTGAATTGTATCCTATGTATTTTTCAAAAAATACAAATTTGTTAGCAACAGTAAGATCAGGCTCAACAAAGATATCAAATATTTCCGGATTATCAACTACACCGTCGTCGTCTCTGTCAAAGAATCCAACTTTAACCTTTCTGTTGTCCTGATAACCGTCTGACTCTGTAACAGTATCTACTACTTGCCAATTAATTGGATAGCCGATAGAACTTGCCGTTGACACTATGCTATTAGTCGATAATACCTTGACTGTGTCTTTGACTGCTGTTCCTAACTTGTAATCATAAATTTTTTCTTGTTTATCATAATGGAATTTATTTTGTCCGGCAGATTCAAAAATATATTCAAGACTTCTGTATGTTACCGTGTATGTGTTTCCATCATTGTCGAAGTCAAACCACCAACTGGCGTCATTGTTGATACCCGATGTGGAACCTGCATTGTTCAAACTGAAAATTTTGCTACTGCTTAGATTTGTAGATGTTATTACTTTCCAAGTTTCGCTATCTACATCGTATCGCAAACCAAATTTTTCAAATGCCTCTACCCTGTCTATGATGTCAGTCTTCAAATCATCTGAAAAAGAAATTGTAAAGTTTGGAAAGATCGAAGTCAGTTTTGAACCATGTGGAATAATGTCGGCAAGTGTCAATGGACCATTGCCATTTTCTAAATTACCTAGACCGCTGTTGGCACCATCTCCGACCACATCACCCAGTTTTGCCCAAACTCTGTCTTCCGCGTTTTCAGTGCCCGCTGTCACCAACTTATCATTTAAAAATTCTCTAGTGTCTGGAGAAGTAAATTTAATTAAAGATCCTTTTTTCGCGTACTTAAGATTAGACGTTGCGAAAATTCCAGTAACTAACGCACCAGAACCTGTGGTAAAATATCCAGTGTTGGAGTTTGTAGATGTTGTTGTCGAATTCCAAGTTGCCGACAATGACGATAAATCTTTTGCTCCGTATTTTTGATAATAAAACTGCCTTGCATATGCTTCTTTTAATTTTGCCTCTACGTTGTTGTCTATTATTGATCTTATTTCATTTCGGTTAGTGAAATTGAATGAAAAATACGGTGTTGTTTCTTCCCTGTACAGTATACCATCGTCAGCGAAGACGTTGACATTAGAATATGCACCCGTTGGATCTAAAATTTCTTTGGCTCTTGATATGCCTGAAGCAGATCTGTTCACTGCCCTTGATTTTATTATTTCTTGTGATGCCGAAAGTGGGACCACTTGATAATCTTCCGCTGTAATCATTCTGTCCTGTGCATAGAATACTTGTGGCGCTTTTTCTCTTATAGAGTCATTAGATTCTGTCGCGGCAGAATTGTAAACTGATGATTTCAAACTGCAATTCAATGACAGAGTCTGTTGTGCGCCATTGGCGTCAATGTATGGCACAGATATAGAGATGTTTTGCATGTCCGAAGGCTGAATGGCATACTTGGCATTGTCGCTTACTCTGTAGTATGTTCGGAAAGTACCGATAGGTATCTCTGAAAAATTTCCATCTCCAAAAACTAAATCTACCGAGTCATCCGTTTTTGTTACAACGTTGTAAATGCTTCTGACACCTTTAGCCAATGAATTATATATTGCATTGTTGCCCGACTTTGCCTCAACCTTAGACCATTTTTCATTTATTTGACCAAATTGATCTAACTTATACAACCAAACGTCTGAGTTGTTTATGTTGTTTGTTGGAATTTCTTTGACAAAGTTTGTAATTGCAACGTCGGATGTGAAATCTAAATTTTCTATTGTACCTTGTTTGAATAAAAGGAAAAAACCTGTGTTGTTTGAACTGTCTCCGGATCCGTCTGTCCTGTAGGCATATGTGAGTCCTGTTCCTGGAATGGGGTCCGCCTCATAAATTGATTCTGAATCTTTTATTGTTGCTGGTACAATCTCGAAACTTCTTTGTACTCCGCCTACTGTCTTCCTAAAACTAAAGATCGGCAAGTCGTTTTGATTTGATGAGAGCGTGTATATTTCTGTCTTGATTCCACCTATCTGATCCGCTTCCCTAGGTTTGCCAAACAGTTGACCTGATTGATTTGCCGCGTTCAGAATAGATGTGATCTGTTCTCTGTAATTTGAATTTGCTCCGTCATTCCAGTTTATTGTCTGATTAGATAAATTTATGCCTGAAGAATCCAATACATCTTGTGTGGTAGATATTGAATCTATCTTCAACAAACCAGTTGCTGGTAAATTTCTCTTTGCATTGTAGTTGATTAATCTAGCAAGTCGTAGAACCGAACTTCTTCTCGCGGCCGTTTCTATGAAATTTTCTCTGGCATTTAAATCCACCCTAAAAGATAAGGACTGTGCTATGTAGGCAATCAAATCTATAAGTGCAACATATTCAGAACTTTCTACAAAATCATTGAAATCATCTGGGTAGTTCTCTTTGATGTACGAAACCATTGTTCTACGCAACGTTTCGAAATCATAACTTTTGAAGTCTGCCTGCTGAAAAGCCTGGTAGATCTTTGTCCAATCTTCCGCTACAAGTAATCTGTTCTGTCTATCTGTTGTGGCCATACTGTTTGTACGGATATTTATATTTTAAATTATGTGCGTACTTTAAGATAGGCGTAACAACGAGTTTTCATCGAAATTGAACTGCAATTTTTCAGTGATGTCTAATGGTACATATCTCACAGATGCCTGTATGGCAATGCCATGGTCCAATGCTGTGATATCAATGGATTCTGTAGATATACGTGGGTCGGCGTTTAAGTTTTCCGTGATATCTTCTGCAATTTCTTCTCGTAGTGCAGGAGTCAACGGTTCAAATATACAGTCGTATATGATTGTGCCAAATTCAGGATTCTCCACTCTTTCGCCCTTACGTACCGACAAACGATTTATGAGATCCTGTTTAGCACACTCAAAATCATAAATCTTATAGTTTTGCCTATCTGCTCTTGATGAAAAACCTTTAAAGGTAACGCCTTGTGCATTACTTGAATTATTTGTATTGTCTCCGTATGCCATTAATGCAATCTCCTAAATTCCACGTCAACTTTGCTGTAATCTACAGCATAGTAACCGGTGTCGGTCATGTGCGTTGCCCACGGCACTTCCTGTGCCATCACGCCAATATACCTGCCCGGTATTTGATAGTATTTAAACGAATAGATATTAATTCCTGATGGTGATTTGCCAACTAATCTTATGTCTTCCTTGAGTCTTCTATCGCTGAACTTAAATCCTTTGAAGAATGAACCTATCGCTTTAGCGGCTCCGCCTATTCGTGATTTGAATGCTGATCCTATCTGTGTGAATCTGCCACCTAATGTTCCTCGTAATGACGGTGGCAAGTTGTTGGCAGAAGTTCTTCCAAGGAGTGTGCCTGATATTTTAGAAGCAACACTTGTAATTCTACCTGCAACAACTTTAGATGTCAAGATGTTGCTTAAATTTTTAGTTGATAGATTCTGGAACGAAGATTTAACGTTAAACAACTTGGAATATGTTTTTGAGAAATCGTCACTGAACTGTTTGGCTTTTCCAATATCTAATTTTTGTGTAACACCGTGCAAAGATTTTCCTATGTTTGTGTTTTGTAAACTGCTAGTGACTCTACCTGCATAATTGCCTATGTTTGTTTCTCGTAAACTGCTAGTGACTCTGCCTGCAATATTGCCTATGTTTGTTTCTCGTAAAGTGCTCGTAACATTGTTTGCAATATTGCCTAGGTTTGTATTTTGTAAACTGCTCGTAACACTGCCTGCAATATCGCTCATGTTTGGTCTGACAAATCCTGATTTGAATTCTACATATTTTTTACTGTCTTGTAGGAACTGTAATTCTCTAATATATTCCACGTCTGACTCTCTGTTTTTTTGTGCCATGTATTCCAATGTACCCGGAGTTTCTGATAGTTGTTTCCATTTCACAGGATCTTCCCATTGCGACACATTTTCATTTATCGCCGATGGTGCCCTCTCAAACGGTTCGTGTGTAACAAGGTTAGGCACTGTGGTCAAAGTTTTTTTAGTGTTTGCTATCAATCTCTGGCCAGGTCCTACCGCTATGTTGACATCATTCTGTGACTCGTCGTAAACTATTCCTGCAGATTGTGGATTAAGCCAACCAGGTCCCCAATCAGGACTAGGTTGAATACTGTTGAAATGTATCTGGCCGCCTGCAAGGTGGGTGCCTTTACCCCCATGCAGTTGCATTCCACCAGTGAATGAACTGATTCCGGATTTACTGAAACTGCTTATGGTACCTTCTTGTGATGTGTTGAATATGCCGCCTTTACCCAAGTTCAATAAAATATTTGCATTGTTTACAATTTCTGATTCCGCTGTGAATTTTATACTATTTTTTGCATGGAAATTGATGTCACCTCCAGAGTGCAGATCAAAATTTCCATCTGATCTCAAATTAAATCCATCTTGTGCATAGATGTAAATTTTGCCATCCGGAGACATCTCCAACCAACTTTTTCCTGATCCGTTGGCTAGGTAAACAATTCCATCTGTGTCATGCATTAGCAACTGATGACCCGATGATGTACGTATCCTTGAAAGTTGATTCTGTCCGTTTACATCTCCGTCGTCCATGACAAAAGTATGTCCTGCGTCACGTACTACGTTTTCGTTTGACAACTCGTCAGAGGGACCTACTTGTTTCTTCTGTGTCTGTGTGTTGAGCCTGCCGGGAGTGCTGATGCCAAACACTTGGCTAGGTGTCTCCCTTCTTGCAGATGATGTTGTTGTACCTCTGATTTCATCTTCGATTAATCCTTGTTCAAGTAAGGTGTTACTAAATGGATGTATAGGCAATGGAATGTTGTCGTAGTTTTTAACCGGATCTATGGAAGCCTGGCTTGTAACTCTGTTAATTTCACCTGCAACTACTTTTTTAGTTCCGTATACTTTTTCTTTATCGATATTTGACGAAGCCGCACCCGGTCTTCCACCGCCGCCTTTGTCCCATGTTTTATCGCTTGCCGCTAAACCTGGAGTCATGTGATTTGTCAAAGGTTCCTGTATACAGCCTATCCAAAACGCCTGTGACATTTTTCCTTCTGCAAATATGACCAATACCCTTGTTCCTATGTCAGGTGGTACTCCCCAAAAACCAAACGAGTGTTGCGAAAATTCGTGTTTGGACGAACTAGAACTATTGTGTGCAATATCTTTTGCTCCATAAAACGGTGAAAGATATTCACAAATTACAAGATTGTCTTTGAGAGCCTTGTCTGTTTTGGCCAATGCAGGAATGAATACGTTCAGACGTCCCATTCTTGCAGGATCTTTGTTTCCCTTGACCACTCCGATGTAAGGACCCGCTTTATCAACCGACCAAGATTCATCCTTGTCTGGTGGCGCCGACGTTGATACGTGTCCTTTTAAATTTGTTCTTAACTTAGACATTAACTAAAAAACTTCCTAACTTTTGTTTTTATATTGTTAAATCGTTTTGTAAAAGATTTAATTTTACCAAATATGTTTTCAACACTTTTAATTTCAATTGACGTGTTCCTAAAGATATTTGCCATTCTCTCAGCAGATCCAACAGTATCTGTCACATACGACTCTCCAGATTTGAAACTATATGTTCTCATTTGCTCAATAGGTTTGCTTATCTTTATTCCTTGGTTCTTGAACCTAACCATATTTAAGGTTTGCGTAAATGAACCGGAATCAAAGTTGTGTGTGACTCCGACCACTCTATAAAGTCCTGTAAAAGTTGTTGATTTGCCATCGGCTATTTCGTACACTCCTCTTTTATCATCCAAGTCACTAGGCATCCTAAAATTTAGCAGAATAACCGGATCTGCTACATCTGTGTTGTAGCATTTAAATTTGTCATTCCAAATTAAATTTTTTCCGCCTTGCCAATAGTCCATATTTTTTACTTCTGCTCTGCCCGAACGTCCCGGTTCGCTATTGAATAACTCTAATGGAATAAATTGCGACTGCGATATCCACGCAGGGTCGCCTAAAATTTCCATTTGGACATTTACCATGTCTGCCAGAGGATTAGATAATTCGTCTTGCAATTGGTCTAACAGGAAAAAAGATTCAGCAGTTTTATCACCTGAACTTTTAACTGTGCCCACTTCGTGCTTGACTATATGACTTCCATCTTGCACAAAATCGTCACCGTATCTAGGACCCTCTTCTTTGGAGTCCGGTGTGCTTCTATACTGTATTGCTCTACTGTCCGCTTCTACGTCCTTGAGACGAGACTGAAAGTATGCCAACCTATAATTGATATCTAGGTTAAGGACATCTACATTATCTCCTGTGAAGATGTAATTATATTTTTTATGCACAAAATTTTTAAATTTTTGTCCAGTACTGACCCCTGGTATTGACAAACTGTAAGCGTGTATGTAATGAGGTGATATGTGTATTCCTATTTTTTTCTTGTGCGTTTGTCTCTTTTGATCCCAGTTTGCCCATCCTTTCAAAGGAGTGATCGTGGTTGATATTTTATAACTCATGAAATACATAGACTGGTCTTGACTAGCATCATACACTCCTTGATTGCCTGAATTAATCTGTGCCCTTGTAAGATCGTACTTGACCTTTTTCTCCCATTTTTTAAATTCTTTGTTGCCGAACTGCGGAGATGCCCTGCATATCTCTTTTAACACCGTTAGTATAGAATTGTTTGTATTAAATTTTACAATCTGTTGAGTGTTAGTGGTTTTGAATCCTTGCGATGGTGGGACATCTTGCGGTTGGAAACCTGTGGACCTAATACTAGAAAATTCAAACGGTGTATTCTTAAATGCACTATCCACTGTGACACTGTATTCGTCTGGTAGATCAACTAGATTTTTTGCGGCTTCATCTAGGGTTTGGTTGTTAAGTATTTGTGTTATAGACTGGCAGGCTTCTTCTATTGTTTCGCCGACCACACTACCGCTGGTCCTTGGATAAAGGTATGTGTTTGAAAAACCAAATTCATTGTACGGAATAGCAACGCAACTGTATATAGATCCACCTTGATTCACATCAAGATTCATGTCGACAAGTTTGATTGGTATCACTCTTTTCAAATTTTTTAATTCGTTGTTGTCTAATGGCATCTGCGTCTTTTCATCGAATCCAATAAATTCCATAGTCAAAAGATAAGGAGCGTCAAGATGATCAAAATATCCATTGTTGGCCGCACCTGCCCTAATCCTATCAAGTAAAGTTATACCTTGAGGTTCAACGATCTCCATATTGATGCTCGTGACAGAGGTAAAACTTCTCTCTTGGTTGTTAGGCGGAATGCTGTTCATTGTTACTGACTTGAAATAGATGTCTCTGGGTTTGTCAAAAACAGTCTTAACTCTTTCCGCTGTCCGGTACTTTCTTTCAACTTCACCAATACCAGATTTTATAATTTTATCGGCCGTAGGCATAAATCCTTCTGCAACAGTGCTGTTGGTGTCTCCACCTAAACCACTGCTTCTGATTATTATGTCATGGGGTGCGGCTGTAAGTAATGTCTTTGTATTGGTCAGATCTTCCTGACCTAAACACGACAATGTAAAAAGATAATTTACAGAGGCAAATTTGAATAATGGATTAGGTACCGCTAAATCATTTACATATGAGTTTTTAGCATTCTCTTTTAATATTTGATTTTCTTCGTTTGCTCTGTCTTCGTTAGGATTTGAAAAAACCATTAGCCTAAACTCCTAAATCTTTAAGCAGGTTTTCCTTTTTTGGTAACTTTATTACTACGCCTGGTTTAAAATCATATATCGGGTCTTCCAACTTATCTGGGTTTCTTTGGGCAAACACCCACCATAATCTTGGCGTGCCATAAAGGTCGTAACTTAAAAGATCTGGTCTGAAAGCGTATGTTCTCTCTACCGTGTAAACTTGGTCATCTGTTTCCGCTGTCAATGTTCTTGGATTGAGGATATCAAGATAATTTGCAAATTCTTCAGTTTCAAAATACGGTGATGTGTTGCTGTATCGTGCCATTAAATGAATCCTATCGAATCTTTACCTTTGCCGTCTAATTGTCCAGTAACAAATTTTCTCATAGAAAAGTTTTGTACACTATCTCTAGAGTATATAGGAGTCACAAGCACTGATATGTTTGACAAAGTTGGTGCCCATGTCTGTTCAACATTTTTTGTGTAATCTGCAAGGTCACCTTTGACATCTTTCCATATGCCATTGCTTAAAAAATTTAGCACCATGTCAGGTACACCACCTGCTATTGATCTTTCGTACTGACCCATTTCTCTTGTGGATATGTAATCTATACCGGATTTAAGTTCGCAGTTGAAAGTGTTTACAACAACAGGAACCTTATTGAACATCCTGTCACCATATCCAGACAAGTGTAATATAGGAGGTGGATTACCTTTTAAGCCATCTCCTTCGTCTTGTCCAAAAAACATTTTTGTTACTGCTCTTAAAAAATTAATTGTGGCAACCCAGTGTCTCGCATCTTCGGGATTCTGCACAGGAAATTCGCCAATGATGTTCAACTGATCAACTTGTGAATTGTTGTATGCGTAATGCGGATAGTTGCTGTGTGTCTGTTCCAAAGTATTGTAGTTGGCCGAATGCTGTATAATCATCGACGGTGTCAAAGGCCAAAATATACCATTGTTGGGTTTCAAAGGTGCCATCTTAGGATTGTTGTTGAAAAACGTGTTTTGCAATGGTGAATTTGTGGGTATAGTCAAACGCACACGCCAGTCTTTCCTTGAGTCTCTGTCTGACCAGTTTGCTGATGCTTTTTGCAAACGTGAGTTATTAGAAATACCAGCACCCAACAGCCTACCTACTGTTTTGCTGACAAACCCTATACCTTTACCTAACAATGACATTTTATGGTTGCTTTCCTTTGTAAAATTTCGTATACTTTAACTATATTTATAGGCATTATTTTAGGCGTATTTAATTCCCATACGGCACCATTCAACAGACCTGTTTGTGGTCACTTTAACTTAAATGAAAGATAATTATGAAAAGAGTGAAGTACCTAAACAATCGAGATTTATTGGCACAAATACATGCCAGCAAAAACACATATTGCTCATACGTTACTCCGGAGGACGCACAGTACGATTTGATCGTACCAAATCTCAAAAAGATCAATGCCAACGCAGTAGCAATGGCAAGAAAAAACAAATCTAAAAGATTGACACAACAGGCCTGGGAAGAAGCAAAAGCGTCTGGATTGAAAAAAATAAAATTATCTGACTACACAGTTTCAACAAGAAAAATCGAAAAGACCGATCTTGTGTTTAGAGTCATGATGTTTGATCATATACCAATGGATGCGGAAAGAAAGAAAAATCCAAAAAGTGTGGCAGACCATCACAGCAAGGTAAACTTCCCTCCTTTCCAACACTACAAAATGGATAAAAAGGGTAAACTTATATGTGTTGGAAAATCGCACTGGGTTGGAGGAATGCATAACGGCTACTTCTCAGTCGATCACGGAAAAATTACTAACAGTTTAGCATTGATGTTTATGAAGTTGTGTGAGCGTTATGGTACAAGAGCCAACTGGAGAGGATACACATACAACGATGAGATGCAGTCGCAGGCACTGATGCAACTATCACAAATAGGATTGCAGTTTGACGAATCAAAATCTGAGAACCCTTTTGCATACTACACAGCGGCAATAACAAACAGTTTTACGAGAATTTTAAACTTAGAAAAGAAAAATCAATCTATCAGAGATGACCTGCTGGAAATGAACAACATGATGCCATCATTCACAAGGCAAGGAGAAAACGATCGAAACACCGTGGCCTACAAAAAGAGAATGGAAAACATACACGGCGAGGTAAAAGTTGTTAACAAAACAGGTATAAAAGCGTTGAACAAAAAATACAAGAAAACAGGCACACTGACAAGTGAAGACTTCGAAGAAGTGAATTATAAAAAAGTCGACATGACTAATCATAAAGTGCCAGTAAAAAAGAAATGGTAAACAATGGCATTCTTTAAAAAGGTAGCGTGTTTCACTGACATACACTTTGGCATGAAAGGCAACAGTCGAGTACACAACGACGACTGTGAGGAATTTGTGTACTGGTTTATAGAACAGGCAAAAGCACATGGTTGCGAAACTTGTATATTCTTAGGTGACTGGCATCACCATAGAGCAAGTACAAATGTTTCTACAATGAACTACACTGTATCAAACATGGAACGACTAGGACAGGCCTTTGAAAAAGTATACGTGATCATGGGAAATCACGATCTGTTCTATAGGGAGAAAAGAGAAATTAATTCAATGGAGTTCATAAGAAATATACCCAACGTGCATATCGTTAACGAATGGATAGTAGAAGACGACGTGGCAATAATTCCATGGGTAGTAGGCGACGAATGGAAAGTAATAGAGAAAATGACACAGAAGTATGTGTTCGGACATTTTGAATTGCCATACTTCAAAATGAACGCGATGGTAGAGATGCCAGATGTAGGAACAATAAAAACAGAGCATTTCAAAAACTGCGGCATGGTTTTTTCTGGACACTTCCACAAAAGACAGCAAAACGGAAATGTCACATATATGGGTAACGCATTTCCACACAACTATGCAGACGCCTGGGACGAGGACAGAGGCATGATGGTGTTGGAATACGGCGGACAACCAAAATACATCAACTGGCCCGATATGCCAAGATACATCACTATAAAAATCAGCGAACTGCTCCAAGACGCTGAAAAAATATTGAAACCAAAAATGTATGTGAGAGTAACATTAGATATAAAAATAAGTTACGAAGAAGCAAACTTCATACGAGAAACATTCATTGACAAGTACAAATTAAGAGAACTACAACTAATACCAGAGCAGATCGATAATGCACAACAGCAAACAGTTGAAGTGCAAAAGTTTGACAGTGTTGACCAGATCGTAATCAAACAACTACAAGGAGTAGATTCCGAAACGTATGACAAAAACATACTGACAGCAATCTACAATGACTTAGATGTTAACAATTAAAGAACTTACAGTAAAAAACTTCATGAGTGTGGGAAATGCCGCACAAAGCATAAATTTTGCCAACAAAAATTTAGTCCTGGTTATTGGAGAAAACTTGGACCTGGGAGGCGATGATGCTGGTGCGAGAAATGGAACAGGAAAAACCACGATAGTAAATGCATTATCTTATGTGTTCTTTGGTGAAGCACTGACACAAATAAGAAGAGACAACCTAGTCAACAAGACAAACGAGAAAGGCATGTTGGTCAGCATAAAATTTGTCAAGAACAATGTCGAGTACACAATCGAGCGTGGCAGGAAGCCGGGCATATTCAAGTTCTACGCAAACAACATTGAACAAAACATCGAGAGCAACGAGGCACAAGGCGAGAACAGAGAAACGCAGGTGGAAATAAACAATCTGATTGGTATGACCCATTCTATGTTTAAAAATATTATTGCGTTGAACACATACACGCAACCTTTCTTATCTACAAAAGCAAACGAACAAAGAGAGATCATAGAACAACTGCTTGGTATAACTTTGCTTTCCCAAAAAGCAGATCTTTTGAAAGAAAAAATGAAGGCTACCAAAAATCAGTTGACCGAAGAAAAATATAAAATTGATTCGAAAATGGCATCAAACGAAAAAATACAAGAATCTATTGAAAGTTTAAAAATAAGATCAAGTGCTTGGCAAACACAAAAAGAAAAAGATATCGCAAACTTCCGAGATGCAATAGCAGAACTTGAAAAAGTGGATATCAAAGTCGAACTAGAAGCACACAAACGTTTGCAAAAACACAATGAAAATTACATAAAATTGATGAGTTTGAACAAGGAAAAAGCATACCACGAAGACAGTTTGACCAAGACAGAACAAACAATAGCAAAGACCGAAGCCGACTTAGAATACGCCAAAGACGCGAAATGTCCAACTTGTGAACAATCTTTGAATGACGACAAACACAAACATCTCACAGAACAACTATCGCAAACACTAACTGAAAGCAAAGACACTAGTAACAAGATAGAAAGTGATCTTGCAAAAATACAACACGACATAGATGATATAGGAGATTTAGGACAAACACCGGACACTTACTATGATACTATCGACGAAGCATACAATCATAAAGGTAGTTTGAAGGATCTACAAAGACAATTAACACAAACAGAAAAAAATCAAAATCCATACGCGGAACAAATTGACGAACTGACTAGCAAAGCGATACAAAAAATAGATTACACGCTTGTGAACGAAATGGAAGATTTACACAGGCACCAAGAATTTTTATACAAACTTTTGACTGCAAAGGATTCATTCATAAGAACAAGAATAATAGAACAAAACTTAACATATCTAAATCAGAGACTTGCACATTTCTTAGGCAAAGTCAAACTGCCACACACTGTTGCTTTCCAATCAGATTTATCTGTTAGGATCGAAGAACTAGGCAGAGAACTAGATTTTGATAATCTCAGCAGAGGTGAGCGTAACAGATTGATATTGAGTCTGAGTTGGGCATTCAGAGATGTTTGGGAGAGCCTTTATCAACAGATCAACTTGTTGTTTATTGACGAACTTATCGATGCCGGTATGGATATTTCTGGTGTTGAAAGTTCTATGTCAGTGCTTAAAGAGATGTCACGTACACAGAAAAAGAATATTTTCCTTATTTCACACAAGGATGAATTGGTAAGCAGAGTGAATTCTGTACTAAAAGTGACAAAAGAAAATGGTTTTACCAATTACGCAAATGATGTGGAAATAATTGTTTAATTTTTCTATTGACAAAACCAGTTCTTACGTGCTTTAATTAGGTATATGTTAATTAATAATATCGTACGATAAGGAAGGACAATTAATATGTCACAAACACATGAACAGATCATGACAGAAATACAAACTTACTCTGAAGAGAACGGCAAGTTCACAGAGAAGGGTGTTAAAGCAAGTGCCACAAGAGCAAGAAAGGCATTAGCAAATCTTTCTAAATTGATCAAAGCAAGAAGAAAAGAAATTCAAGAGGCAAAAAACGCTGAGAAGTCAGCGGCATAGTTTTTGCTGATTGGATCCAATTCATAACCCCTGCTATTACGTAGCGGGGGTTTTTCTTATAATACCTTTTCCATGAACACGCACACGTATGTGTCCGTTGTAGTAATCGTTACTTTCCAGAACCTTACGGGCGAACTGTTCACGTGCTTCCACATATGACAGTTCCGCTTTTGAATAGCAATAGAATAATATCTCCCTCGTGAATTTTTCTTTACCAAGTTTGTTTACGTCAATGGTCAGATCATCACTGGAACCAAAATAGTCCTGCCAGTCCGAGTTGACCTTGTACCTACGCTTGTTCTTGCGACCTTTCAATGGTGGACGACTCCTCTTGAACTTGGCCAGTTTCTTGCCAATATACATCCTGCCGTTGGTGGTGTTGGTAATGAGATACACAAATCCCACGACGTCCTCAGGAATATTGGTAATTTCTTTTCCTTGATATGTCCAATGCATAGCCATATTTAAATCCAAAAAGATTGACCTCCAAATAAAAATAATATAAACATATGTGATAGGCACACAACAACTCTTTAAAATTTCACAAAGGCAAACATAGCATCGCAACCAGTGAGCAGGGAAATGCGGCTAACAAGCGACAGGTGAATCCCTTGATGCACATAGCAAAAATGATGAGGCTCTGAGAAACAGCAACCTCAGGTCTATTGTGTATTATCATACAAAGGCATAATAGGCTCGCGTTGGAAGTATGAGTTAACGGGTACAGCACAACCGCCCGGCGAAAGCAACGATGTATGGTGACTGGTCGACTCGCCACAGAGGACAGTCAGTACGGCTAGAAATAGCCGTATTGTGACTAATCATCTGCCACAGTGAACGCAAACTGCGTTTACGTTTTTTTTTAGCAAATGCGTAAATTAAAAAAAGAAACGAGCGTAGCGAAGTTTCAGATGGTTGCAAACCATCTACACACCTTGAGTAAGTACAGTAATGCAGTTCATTTGGGATCACACCTTTGGCAAACAGGAACAACAGGATTTGGTAGTGTGCAAACCCATGGCGATTTTCGAGCCGGATGATGAAGTGGATGCATTGGATAATGGTTGGCTGGCGCTGGACACACCCGTGGGACCATACCGAGAGGTGTTCTATCAGTCACGTAGCACACGTGTGGACCTACACAGATATCAACCCAGATACAAGGAACACACCTACGATGGCAAGAAACTGGGACTGAAAGTGATCGATGCCTCCGAGATGGTGAAACTGTTGAGCCTGCCCAGTATCTACAAACAATACATGAAGAGGAAAAAATTTGGCGCGGACTACGATCCCTTTGGCCACTACCATGAACGTGATCAGTTCATGGTGTTCTATCTCGAGACCGCTGACAACATAGTGGGATTCACAAAACAGAAACGATACAGATACCAGTCGGAGATGTACAGCACGATAGACACCTACGACTCAAAGGATCTGGCCGGACTGGAGAGTTGCATACACGCCAACATCATACCCATATCGGACATAACCATGGACATGGAGTTACAGTGGGCACGTGACAACCACGTGGGATATTTCTACATGGGATCGGGATACGAGATGAGTTCCGAGTACAAAAGCCGATACAAGGGATTCCAATGGTGGACGGGCACAGAATGGAGCACCAACAAGAGATTATACAAAAGACTGTGTAGGCGTGATTCTAGGCTGAAGGATTTTTCCGCTCTCGGAAACCTTTCACTGATTCCAGATAAGACCTAGACCAATTCCGGTAGTAGGGACCTGCCTCCAGGATCTTGGAGAACTTGTTCAATTTGCTGAGGCTCTGCGCCAGGAACAGCGTGTATTCGCCGTTGTTGAGTTTGACACCTTTTACCGATTCCGGCGTGTCCGGATGATCTTCCAACACCACGACATCATGCCTCATGAAATACCCATTTAGGTCACGGGCCAATTTTTCCGTTTCATCGGCAGTGAATTGGTCAGGCTGTGCTATCATGCACAACACATCTATCTCGTCAAAATCCGCATCGAGTATGTGTTGGTACAGTGTGGGATAGTCAGCAACACCGTCCAGTTCTAAAAATATAACTTTATTTTCTATGATGGCTTTTTGTGCAAATGGACAGGGCGGTAGATTACCAAACACAGGATTGGGTTTGGTCACGAACTCGCTAATCCAGTTCTTTATCGTCTCGGTCGGTGTCTGTTTGTGTCGTTGAGTCATCTTGGTCAAAGTGTCCTTGCTTGAGTTCCTTTATCTTAATTAACGCTTCATCCAATAACTCTTCTTTGGTTGCGAGTTTGGCTTCTAGGTCCGCGATCTTCTTGTTCTGCTCGCCTATCTTGTGTCCTGTTGCCTGCACGTCTGAAGTGGCGTGTTCCAACTTTATCATCACCTGTTTCATTCTGCTCTCCTTGGCCTTGATCTTGGCAAGGGCCTCGTCACGATCTTGTGTGAGGTCTGCGATTGTGGCTTTGAGTTCTTTGACTAGATCCCGTTCGGACATATGTAAGTGTTAATTATCTGCATATTTAGATACCATAATAGTATACTATATTCTAGAAGAAAGGTTGACCGGTCTTTTTGGTGGTTTCCATGTTTTCTTTTACCAATTGGTAACTTATTTCTCTTTCTGCGGGCGACATGTTCAATGCTTCCTGCCAGGTCACTCCGCCTCGCATGAACCAACACAATTTCATCAATTCAAGTTTGAAGTTCTTGGTTTGGTTTTCAAAATCCTTAAGATATGATATAATGTCAGAATCCGACTTTGACAGCAAGTTTACACGAAAAAATTTGATTGATCAAACGTCACAGGCACCTGGTATGTGGCTGGGACTCCTTTCTTAATCTGCTCTTCTGTGGCTTTCATGGTGATAGGTTTTACCTGTGCCTGGCTACGCACATTACCAATAGCAGACTGTATCTCGTCAACGATGGTCGAAGGACAGTTGTTCATGAACTCCCGGATCTTTGCAGTATCCGTTTCCTCGGCACCTTCCGGTGTGGTTATGCTGTTAACAGAATCTATCAACAGATCGAAGTTTATTGTGTTCAATTTTGTGAACGCATCAACATACGCTTTGCTTTTCTGCTCTTCTGTCAGCGAACTTGAAGACACGGTGCCGTACATTTTTTGTTGCTCGAACTGTGCAGTTGCGATCTTGGTCAGTGTCTGGTAATCCAAAGGGTTCAATTTAATTTTGAAACCTGACTTGGTTGTTGCGGTGTCTGTCACTTCGCTCCTACGCAGGTCTTCCAACAATGCAGGAAGATTCAAAGTGGTCTCTGATTGTTCGTTGGTTACTGGTACATTAAACTTGATCTCCATGGTCTCACCATAAGTGGCTATCCTTATCGCAAGTAATATTGTGTCAGTATCAAAGTTCACCATTTTCCATGCATTCTTGATGTTCGGCAAACACGATTGTATCACGTCCACTATTGCTTGTCCGTTGATCAGTGCATCAGGTGTTTTGAATGCCAATTCATCCTTGGCTGTCATTGGTAGAACGGGCAATTCACCTGTTTCTGTGGGAGTGAGGACATCTGGTCCATACCATTTGCCACCGCTAGGTAATTTGATGTATATCTGCGGTTGCCTATAATATTTGTTTAATGCGTTTTCGGTCATTTTTTAGTTCTATAAATATACATTATTAATGTATGCGTGTCAATATTTATATGCGTATAAAATAGGGTGAAATAAAGTCGTATGGCAACTGAAGATGAACTAGCAAAACAACTGGCCGAGGGTGCAAAGGAAACCCA
>Ga0163109_10000407_pt1 | contig 34864 bp, 33 predicted proteins | sample CRUFie1St13metaG_FD_108704 | JGI IMG/M metagenome (GOLD analysis project Ga0163109, IMG submission 108704) | Marine microbial communities from the Costa Rica Dome - CRUD Field 142mm St13 metaG | ecosystem: Environmental > Aquatic > Marine > Oceanic > Photic zone | place: Costa Rica: the Eastern...
ATTAAGTTTGGACATATGAAACCTCTATTTTAATGTTAATAAATGTTCGAACATTCAGGAACCGCTATCACTTCCAAAATCGGCATATCTAAACCAATAATTTGCAACTAATTGCGAATCCTGTCTTTAAAGATACCTTTTTCAACGCACAAACCAACTAAAATACGCGGTTTTCCATATTCTAATCCCGCACTGTTGCAAATCAGTCACATATAGCGGGGATGGTAGGTTCAGCATGCGCCTCGAATTCTAAGACCCATCAAGAAAATTATTGTCCTAAACCGCGTTTTTAATTAGCAAATTATGAGTAATTCAGAAAGATTATCTTTAGGGAATAAAGCACTCCATATATTTTGTTTGTAGACATCTGTTGAAATTGCTGTACGTGATTGATTTACTGATGATACGTTAAATCTCCAAAACAGACGAGTGTTCGTCCGCCGAATCATTTAATTTTCGAGCGTAAAATATTGGTAGTAAAATGACTGAAACTAAGACATGCCGCCAATGGAGCGGCAACATAGATCCCGATGCACTAGAAGTTTTAAGAAAGCCAGGTGGTATCATCGTGAGCCCAACAAAAGTTGGCTACATAATAATGACCACCGATGAACGCGGTCTAGACCGGAAATTTAACATAAAGGAGCGTGCACGCAATAAACCGGGTGTAGTTCTTTGTAGTTCAATCAAGCAACTTGAACATTTAGCTGTACTTAACGACGAAATACTGAATTTTTATCAGGATCACTGGGATCAAGATATACTGCTCGGCTGCATATTGCCTTGGTCTAAATCAGGGAAATCGTTTATCCCTGACGACGGCTCACGGAACTATATGATGGATAAGCGCGAGACGAGTTGTTTTGTTGTACGTTTTGGCACACCGTCCGAACAGTTTGCAAAGGTTCTTTGGGAAGACGATAAGAAGCTTTGCTTTGCAAGCTCGGCTAACCCATCCGGGCAAGGAAACCGCGGCGTTATTTCCGGGATCGGATCTAAAATTGAGTCGGGCGTTGATATGATTCTCGCTGCAGATGAATACGTTGCCTCAATACAGCCTAATAGTAGTGAACAAACGCGCTATGAGCAGGGTGTAATGATATCAATGGTCGATGAGGACGGGGTATTGGTACCGGAACAAAAAGGCCAGCGTGGCGTTCTTCCAGCCCCCACCCTTATTCGAAAGGGTCTGAGCGTGAATAAAATCACAAATCTGCTGTCTGACCACTTTAATAGCTGGGACTTCAGGCAGGGCGCATACTACTAAATTAACGCAAACTAGAAGTTTTCGCACCATGGGCGCACCTCAACTTCCCAACTCCATGCACTTCTGTGTTGCTGCAATACCTGAAAATAAGTATCAGCGATTGCATCTGGCTCTAGTAGTGCATCTTTCTTGCCATTTATGTTACGTGGATCAGCGTCCCCAGTAGAAATGCCTCCATCTATCACAAAATGAGCGACGTGAATATTTTTTGGCGCAAGTTCACGAGCCAAACTTTGGGCAAGCCCCCTTAATCCGAATTTTGAAATCGCGAATGGAGACGATTTTGGATATCCCTTTAAACTAGCAGATGCACCGGTGAAAAAAATGGCACCCCGCCCCAGCCCTAACATTCGTTTGGCAGCCTCCTGGCCAACCATAAAACCACCGTAACATGATGTTAGTATTGCTTTTTTTACCTCATCGGATTTGAGCGTTTCTATGGCACCCCGCAAACGTCCGCTTGCATTGAAGAGTACTAACGACAAATCTCCCAATTCAGTGTCCGTCCATTCATATAGCTCAGAGATCGATTGTGGATCGCTGCAATCACAAGCCTTGCAAATGGCATTGCAATCAGAAGTTATGCTGCTTAGCTTATCAATGTTTCGCGCCGCCAGTGCTATTTTATATCCATTATCAGAAAGACGCCGAGCAAAAGCTGCACTAAGCCCTCTGCCCGCGCCCACAATCAATGCACTGTTAGTCATACTGATACTTCTTCATCATAAAATTGAAAGTTTGCGTAGCTGGATAATGGTTCGCGCTCAGGTCGATATTTATTCACTTTTTGTTTGAGGTCGGCATAACCAATCGCCATACCGCAGACCACAGTTTCATCATCGGGTATTCCGAGGTGTTCTCTAATGATTTCATGGTAGTCGCCGAACGCTGCTTGCGCACAAGTATGCAATCCATGTCCACTAGCCGACACCATAATTGTTTGCAAAAACATTGCTAAATCCATCCAGCTGCCAATTTCAAGGTCATTGTGAATTGAGAATATCATCCCAACTGGTGCGTCAAAAAACTTATAATTACGGGCCCGCTGACGACGCATTCTTTCGGTTTCTTCTTTTGCAATACCTAACGTTTGATAAAGCCCGATACCGCAGGCTCTCCGTCGTGCTTTGTAAGGCTCGAAAAACTCATCCGGGTAGTACTTCCAACTTCTTTCGTTACCATTGTCACCGGAAAAGAAGGCCTCACAGATTGCATCAGAGAGTCTTTTGCGGGCTTTTCCCGCTAACACCGTAACTTTCCATGGCTGCATGTTTGATCCACTTGGGGCATACGCCGCAACAGAAAGAATTTGTTTTATAAGACCGTCGTCAACTGGCGTTGATAAAAATGCACGCGTTGAGCCACGACTCACGATCGCTCTGTCAACCAAATTCAAAGTATCCAGACAATCTTTATCATTAGGGTTTATTTTATTTTCATTTTCGGCCGTACTTGACATTACTTCCCTTTACTTATTTAATAGAAATAGAATTACAGTAATACCAATACTTTGAAGACAGTTCATAATATTTGATATTTATAACTCAATCACCTTAATGGTCATAACTATAAAATTAACCTATGCCTTAACACATTCGTAGGTGTACTGACATGTGAAAACAGCGCAGACGTCGGTTTATGTGCAGGAAGCCAGTCACAGGGTATAAAGTGGCATTTAATGAGCACATTGTTTTTGCAATACTCATATGAAGAAAAATACGGAGACGATCGAACAGGATTTCAGATGACGAAGCCACGTAAAACATTAACCAATACGTTTCATGCAGTCTCTTTGATCCTATTGGTCACGTTGGCAGCCTGCAGGTCAGCGCCATTAGTCCCTACAGCACCAGGGACAACTGGAAGTATAACACGTTCGAGTTTCCAACCCACAACTGATATACCAATACCCAATGGCGCTCGATTTAATGCGGACGCATCACTCGTGCTCAGCAGTAAAGATTACTGGACCGGACGCCTTGTTCTGGATGCGGATCAGAGTATGAGCCAGATTTTTGCATTTTATCAGCAGCAGATGCCGCAGTTAAATTGGAAATCAGTTGCCAGCGTTTTATCCACAACGAGTGTCCTTACATTCATTCGAAAAAATAGAACAGCGACCGTTCAAATCACCCCAAAAAACTGGGGGGGGGCCGAAATTTCGATTACCGTTGCCATTCGCGATCCAGCTGCAACAGGCAGCGTTAAGACGAGCCCTCTGCCAATTCCTGAAAGTAGTAATCTCAAGTTCGATCCTCCGAGCAAACCAGTTTCATCCATCCAGAGCTTAACACCTACACCTCCCGGTGCGGCCGCTGATGCGCCAAAGTTTCAACAGCAAATTCCTAAGGTATATTGACAATTTAAAATCTGGTATCCAGCGCATTATACGGCAAACACAGCAAGTATAATTTCGAGAATTAACATGAATAAAAAAGTATTAATCACTGCTGACGGTATCGGTCAGGAAGGTTTAGATTATTTTGAACAAAAAGGTGTGCTGGTTTTTGAGTCCAACAATCCATCTCCGGTAGAAGAATTGATTGAGACAGCCGGTTCGAAGCAGGTTGATGCCATAGTTGTGCGTCGAGCTTCAATTACGGCTGCTGTTATGGATGCCTCCTCAAAACTTAAAGGTATAATAAAAGTCGGTGCAGGGCTTGACTCTATTGACATTGATGCTGCCACCGAACGTGGCATTGTAGTTTGCAACGGTGCGGGCTTGAATGCTCAAGCCACAGCTGAACTTGCTTTCTCTCTTATCTTAACTGTTACGCGCAACATAGTGCCCTTGGCGCATGAAATGCGAGAAGGGATTTGGTCACAAAATAAGTACTGTGTCGCAGGATTGTCGGGGCAAACACTCGGCATTGTTGGTCTTGGGCATATAGGGAGGATTGTTGCATCAATGGCTCGCCCTTTTGGTGTAAAACTTTGTGCCTTCAGCCCGAATGCTCCGGAGGAAGCTTTCGGCACCGATATAAAGTGTATGAACACCATTGACGAACTCCTTCAGATTTCTGATATAGTTAGTGTCCATGCGCCTGGCCGGCCGCAGTACCGCCATTTATTCAATGAAACGACCTTTGCAATGATGAAGCCAACGGCTTACTTCATCAATAATGGTCGTGGTTCGATTGTTGATGAACTAGCTCTAGCCGCAGCTCTTTCAAAAGGGATAATCGCCGGAGCCGGTTTGGATGTTTTTGACCCGGAGCCGCCCACACCCGACAATCCACTGCTACGCGCGCCTAATTTGGTCATGACGCCCCACGTTTCATCCCGTACACTTAATGTAATCAAAACTACTGCCCGCCAAGCAGCAATTAACGCGTGCTTGATTATCGACGGCGAAAAACCAGCGGAAAAGTTTCTAGTTAATCCAGAAGTTTACGACGCCACCCAGTAACATGTATGCCTTTTACTCAAGCTATTGCTAATGCCAGGCGACTAAAGCCAAAAAGAAACACGGATGACGTTAGAGTGGCGTTTAGCCCGCCTCCGTTAAGTTGCTCCTCGCATAAACAGATTGATTAAACTCAAACAAATTAAACGCCCGAGTGCGTTCATGGAACAGCCATGTAAGTTGAAAAATTTGCAATTTTTAAAACGCCGAACGCGTTATTTGTTAGAAAATTTCTCTCGCATGGCAATCGCAACCTCGGCCGGGACAAACTGCTCAATATCCCCACCGAGTTGGCATATTTCCTTCACCAAGCTAGATGCCACAAATAAATAATTCTCACTCGCCATTAGAAATACTGTCTCAACTTGATCTTCAAGCTTTCGGTTCATTGAGGCCATCTGAAACTCGTAATCAAAATCTGAGACAGCACGTAAACCGCGTATCAGCATACTGGCGCCACATTCAGCTGCGGTTTCTACCAATAGTCCCTGAACTCCCCGCGCCTCTATTTTTATGCCATACTTATCAGCCAATGGTGCGGTCTGTTCCTGAACCATTGCTACGCGCTCATTAAAAGTGAAAACAGGTGATTTACTGCCATTTATAGCAACCGCTATAATCAAACGATCAACAAGATGTGCTGCCGCACGCTCAACAATATCCAAATGCCCATTAGTGATTGGATCGAATGTCCCTGGATAAAGCCCTACTCGCTCGCCCATATCAGTCTTCCTCGTCTAATTCGCCCTGCTGACCATTCTCTTGCTTATTTGCATCCGCATGCCTCTCGTCAGTTTCTTTACCTCTATCCATTGTATCTTCGATATTTTCTTCAGAGTCACCAACATCACTAAGTCTCGCCACCGATACCACTTTTTCGTCATCATCGACCTTAAAAACCGATACACCCTGAGAACCGCGGCCCTTAATCCCAATATCATCAAGCGGGCACCTAATAAGTTTACCTCCATCAGTCACCAACATAATTTGGTCTTTATCCTCGACTGAGAATGCAGCCACAATCTTAGCCGCAGAGCCCTTACCAATATCCATATTAGTCACGCCTTTTCCGCCCCGCTTTGCTGGCCGGTATTCGTAAGCTGAACTTAATTGGCCACGACCATCATTGGAAATGGACAGGATAAATTGCTCTTCTTCGAACATTTTTTGGAATTCTTGATTTTCCAAAGCTTTTGCTCGCTCTCGATCCCTATCCAAATCTTCCTGTTTCCATGCATCTTTGTCACGGGTTTCTAGACGTCGACGAGCTCGGGACGCTTGTATAAATACCTCTCGCTGTTCAGCACTAGTGTCTGTGTGCTGCAAAACAGACATCCAAATCACTTGGTCATTTTCACCGAGATTTATTCCACGCACCCCTGTTGAGGTTCGCCCACTGAAAACGCGGACATCAGGTACGGGGAACCGGATACAAATCCCATTTTGCGTCGCTAACATTATATCGTTACTTTCATCGCATACCCGCGCATTAACAAGGCCATCACCATCAGCAAGTTTCATGGCAATTTTTCCGTTAGCTTTAATATTGGTAAAATCAGATAGTTTATTTCGACGAACATTGCCTTTTGATGTCGCAAACATAATCTGCGACTTATCCCAAGTCGTCTCATCCTCAGGCAACGGCATGACTGTAGATATTATTTCGTCTTCCTCAAGCGGTAATAGATTAACCATTGCTTTGCCACGCGCTTGCGGTCCTCCCAGTGGCAACTTGTAAACCTTCATTTCGAAAACCATTCCGCGCGATGTGAAGAAAAGAACTGGCGTATGAGTAGATGTAACAAAGACCCTGCTTACAAAATCACCCTCTCGAGTGCTCATCCCGGCACGTCCCTTACCTCCGCGTCGCTGCGCACGATATGTCGAAAGAGGTACGCGTTTGATATATCCACCATGGGTAACAGTCACAACCATATCTTCGCGCTGAATTAAATCTTCGATGTCGTGTTCGAATTCTACATCACTGATTTCGGTCCTTCGCTTATCGGCATAAGCATCTTTCATCTCGACTAATTCTGCACGCATTACGTCGAGGAGTGACGATCTCGATCCTAAAATTCCCAGATACACATTTATTTGGGAAGCCAGTTCCTCGGTTTCTCCCACTAGCTTATCACGCTCCATTCCTGTAAGCCGCTGCAAACGCAACTCCAAAATTGCCCGTGCCTGCTCTTCGGAGAATTGATACCCACCATCCACGACGGCGTGACCCGGGTCATCTATTATTTTAATAAAATCTTCAACATCGGACGCAGGCCAGGGTGTCGCCATTAAATTTTCCCTTGCCTCTACTGGGTCTTTCGCCTTTCGTATAAGCTCAATAACCGGATCAAGATTGCTAATTGCAACTAAGAGCCCTGCTAATATATGCGCCCTTTCCCGGGCCTTACCCAACTCGTAAATAGTGCGTCTTGTAATTACCTCTTCGCGGAAGGCAAGAAAAGCATCTATTACTTGTTTGATGTTGAGCATCTCTGGCCTACCGCCATTTAGTGCCAACATGTTTACGCCAAAACTTGTTTGAAGCGGTGTAAACCTATACAGCTGAGCAAGCACAACTTCTGTCATGGCATCGCGCTTAAGCTCTATCACGACACGAACCCCTTCGCGGTCGGATTCGTCACGCAGGTCTGAAATGCCTTCCACTGTTTTGTCTCGAACCACCTCTGCAATCCGCTCTAGCATCCGCGATTTATTAACCTGAAAAGGAATTTCAGTAACCACGATTGCTTCTCTATCCTTGCTTGCCGCTTCCGTGTGGGTCTTTGCTCGCATCACAACAGAGCCCCGACCGGTATGAAAAGCAGAATTGATTCCCGCTCGCCCCAGGATAATACCCCCCGTCGGAAAGTCTGGCCCGGGAACAATTGTAAGAAGATCGGCAATGCTAATTTCGGGATTTTCAATAGTTGCTATACAAGCATCTATCACCTCACCTAGATTGTGGGGGGGTATGTTTGTTGCCATTCCAACAGCTATACCGCCGGCCCCATTAACCAGCATATTAGGGAAACGTGCCGGCAAAACAGTAGGCTCCTCAGTTGAGTCGTCATAGTTAGACTGAAAATCAACTGTATCTTTGTCGATATCATCCAATAACGACTCTGCGGCTCTAGCAAGCCGCGCTTCAGTATAACGCATTGCTGCCGGCGGATCCCCATCCATCGATCCAAAATTGCCTTGGCCATCGATCAGCTGAAGGCGCATGGAAAAGTCCTGCGCCATTCTAACCATAGCATCGTAGATGGCTTGATCTCCATGTGGGTGATATTTACCCATTACATCACCAACAATTCGGGCGGATTTGCGGAACGGTTTGGAAGAATCGTAGCCGTTCTCTTTCATTGCATAAAGAATTCGCCGATGCACAGGCTTGAGACCATCTCTTACATCGGGCAATGCACGGCTAACGATTACGCTCATTGCATAATCGAGGTAAGAGGTACGCATCTCTTCCTCAATCGTAACCTGCATATAGGTACTAGGATCGTCGTTTTGCGGCGGTTGGCTCACATCATGCCTTTTGGTGAATTATTTACGACTTAATTATTGTTTAAGACAAGTTGCATGCCATGGCTCGCAACTGCATTTCTCACATAACTACTAACACCCGCGAGCTGTCCCCACAAGCGGCGTAAAGTAATTATTTATTATTATATAACAACACCTTATATATTTAAAAATAGGTATTTGTGCATTGGCGTGGAAAGTACGCTCATATGATTCGGTTATGTTTTATAAGTGTGCAAGGTAAGAAGGTTTCGGACCCTATTTAATTCTACAATGGAGCCATTTTCCGGATCTACTAATTATTCATGATATAGTTAACCCACAGATGCTACGATTCTTTGACACTAGACACATTAGCATCCGAGATCTTTTGCGTGCTTTCCATTTCTTACTGGTTTAACAGAGAATTTGCTAGGATAGGTCACGTTATGCGACCAGCAACATTAGGCGATGGTTAGTTCAACATTGCTTTCGAAATATCTCTTATCGCAGACAATTTCTGCACGCGGGTACCATCTAGTGGCTGTAACAAGTAATAAACGAATAGCATGCATTAGGTTACGGCAGAGGCGATGCAAACTCCCAAATCATTTTGATCAATGTGGAAATTCTTAAGGCTTGGCAAGACATTAGCGGCACTGGGATAATTTTGCGATTTTTTGTATTCACCTGGAACGACCAGACACTTTAGGCCAGCCTTTTCCGCAGAATTAAAGCCGCTCTCACTGTCCTCTATTGCAACCGACAAGTGTTTAGGGATCTGTGTATTTCTTATGGAAGTTAGATAAATTTCAGGGTCCGGTTTAGACTTAGTACAATCATTTTCGCTGGTGATAATATCAAAAATGTCAAAATCTAATTTATCCTTTAAGGAATTCCTGATCGCATTGATATTTCGCTGTGAGGTGGATGTGATCCAGCCTAACACAATTTTATTTTTTAAGCATGCGGTCATAAGTTCTGCAACACCCTCACGCGGGAATAAAGTTTTCGACTGTAGTAGTTTTTCAAAATATTGAGTTTTAAGTCCGTGCAAAGCCTTGACGCTTTCATCGTCCAAATTGGTATTGTGAGACGCGGCATACCTCCTCAAGCGATCCTGCCCTCCTGCCTTTAGAAGCATTTCCTGGTATTCATTCAGGTCCCATTTCCATGGAAGACCGTATTCTTTAAATGATGAGTTGAACGCAAGAAGTTGCAATTCCGATGTTTCAACTAGTGTTCCTATTGATCCTAAATATATACATCTTACTTCACCAAAAGTTATTTGCATAATTGCCCCTTGTCTGAAGAAAATTTTAGCCCATTTACGATTGTTGCTCGGTTTATGAAGTTTTAGCAGAATGAGAATAAACCATCGCCTTTAGCAAAGATTAGTTCGCCTGTAATCAGTGGTAAACCTTAAAAGACTGGTACAAGTGTACACGACAACGATTACAATTCGAACAGCACTAGCACTTGTTTACAAAATCTCTGCATTCCCAAACGTCTTTGATAATGGAAGGGATGTCCATTCTGCCAGCTCGCAACATTTTTGTGATCATTCCGGCGTTACTGAAAGACCAAAATAATCCTGCCTCCAAAAAAAACGGCCTATTTGAACCGCGTTCTATCCGAAAATCAAAAAGAGAATAATGCCTGGCACCTAGGGCCTTATGGGCACTTAGAGCTTGCGATCGAATTTCCTTGTACAAATCACAATCAATATCAGCAGGGCAAACCATCTTCACCGGCGTTGATAACGCTTGGTCTTGCGGTTTTCCCTTTGTATCGATTTTTAGTTTATCAGAAGTAATTCGAATAGGATTCTGAGGAGTAACCAGATATTCGATAATGGGAGGAATAAAATAACCCTCAGGTGTTTCTAGTACAGCAACCCTAATCTCGCGCCCGTCTATGTATTTTTCTGCAAGGACAGAAATATCAAATGTTTCAGCTAGTTCGATTGCAGCTTGTAATTCTTTTGGCCGTGTCACCATTGTTAAACCCACAGAATTATCTTGTTTGTTAGGCTTTATTATTATTGGAAAAGAGAGTGATTGAACGTCGATCTCCGATATTAGCCCTCCTTCAGCTATATTCACCCCATTTTGGACAACACATTCGCGCGTGCGATTTTTATCGGCAGCAAGCGCCATAACAGAGCCCGACGACCCTATCATTTTAAATAATAACTTTTTTTCAAAAAAATCTCTGCACGCCGTCATCCCTTGATAACAAAACAGGTGGGGGACTATGAGTGAACCTTTGTGCAGGTTATTGATTATTTCTGTTGATGCTTTTACATCGGACAATTTAGATAAAGAGTGTCCGATTCGCCAACCACCATTAGGCTCAATTACAATAAAATCTTCCTTCCATCCCTTTGGAAGAATTGTGTTCTTTGCATAAATAAGTGACAGCTCGTAGAAAAATTCAGACGTTGGCGAACCACAAACATGGTAAACGTGCTTATCATCAGTCAAAATTAATCTCCACCGGGCTCGACGAGTTTACCGATATTGAAATCAATCCTTAACCACTTTTTACCGTTAAATACCGCCGTTAATAACAACAATGGAATCTGCCAATGATAAACCATTAAAAATGGAAGTGGATCATGCACATCGAAAATTGCTTCTTTACCCATTGCAAAAAGTTTAGTTTTTTCAAGAAGCCTAGTGACGGAAAATGCTGAAAATAGCTCAAACAATTCATGATAAATCCAATAAGTCTCGCGCGCATCTTCTCTCGGTGTGATAGCATCATGCCTCACCAAAGATGACGGCTTTACATAAGTCTCCGCAAGTAGTGTAGAATTGTAAAAAGTAGTGACAGCTGAGTGTGTGCGTGGATTGCACTCAATAGGCATGATCTCACCCTTATTATTTTCAATGAAATCAAAAGAAATCTGACCCGTAAGGCTTAATTTTTTAGAAAAGGAACTTACCCAATCAAAGATTTGTTTGTGATCAATATGCTCATACCTAAGCTGAAAATCCGATGATAGACAACAACAGTGCAGCAACACTTTACCTTTGTGCACCAACGAATGGGTGCAGTATTCTGTCCCCTCTATAAATTCTTGTAATACCCAAGAATTTGTTTTTGAAAAACTTAACTTATTAAAATACTCTGATTGGTTGGGAAACGGTATCAGCGGCCGGTCGAGTCGATTGAGAGGATCATATGAAAGATTTTTAAGAATAAATTTCTTTTTAGACTGTTTAAAATCAATGCGATCTAAATCTTTACGGTTTTCAATTCTATGCACTTCAGGCGCAGTTAATCCTAATTTTGAGGCTGTTTCACACAGACGATGTTTATCATCGAGCAATTGTAGGACCTCCATATCAAAATGGAGGAATTGACAATCATCCTTCAAGGCTTTTTTAACATCAGAGTCAAAATGTACAACCTTTGGACTGGCAACAGGTATCACAAGGTCTATTTTTTTGGCCTTTACGATTTTACGAATTGCATTGAGGTAGGACTTAAGACCTTTGTTTAAATCCGGGAGCAACATAAACTTATGTATGCAAGCTGAAAATGCATGCCCTGAACACCTGAATTTTTCTAATTCGGACAGGTACACTTTATGTCCAGACCTGTGTAGTAGTCTCGCCAGCTGTAATGCCTTTGTCATCTTGCCACCGGTAAGGAGGATGTTCTTACTATCGGTCCTTTGCATTACGATGTTCCGCGAAAATAAGCGCATCAAGTTAGCAACACAAAAAATAAGAAAACTTAGGGGGGCGAGACCGGTTAACACCAGAAAGTAAAAAATGCCGTGCAGGCGACCACGAATTTTAGCCTTCATCACTTATGCTTTTATTTAATGCGCTCGGACACGGTAACGCCGTCACGAAGTGGTATTATTACCTGTTCCATTTGTTTTTCATTATTAAGGTATTGATTAAACGCATTTATTGCGTGACCGGCTTCAGATCTGTCAACTCTATCCAAGTATACTTCTCCTTGAAGAAGAGTATTGTCGACTACACAAAGACCACCAATGCGCAGAAGATTACTTTTTAGAATATATTGCACATAGTTTGTATAGTTTTGTTTGTCGGCATCAACAAAAATAAAATCGAATGACAAATTTTGTTTTGATATTTTTTTTAAGGTATCCATAGCTGGACCAATTATAATTTTTATTTTTTTCTCTAAACCAGCTGAACGGATACTTTTTTGAGCGATGGCAGCAGCATCAGCATCTATTTCGCATGCTAGTAATTCACCATCATCGGGTAACCCCCTTGCCATTGAGATTGCCGAGTAACCAGTAAACATGCCTATTTCCAAAATATTTTTTGATTTAGTTGCCGAAACAAGTGTTTTAAGGAATTGCCCTTCAACATGCCCCGATAACATTTCAGCTTCCAAAAAAACACCATCTTTGGCTCGCTCAGATTCCCAGTCGAATTCGCGGGTTTTTTGAGAAAGAGATGTTAAATATGCGGGCTCACTTGTGGTATTTTCCTCAAGATACTTATCCAGTCCGGAAGCTAGAAGATAGACGCGGTTCAGTTCTTCTTGGAATTCAACGCTTGTTTCCTTCAACGAAGGGTTATTCCTAAGTTCTTGTAATTTTTCAGTCAAAATGGAATGTGGTGTTATCGGCCTAAGCGTTTTCATCTATAAACCTATCAATTATTCAGCCGCAAAAGCAGATTTAAGCGGAACATGCACAGTAGATGGATCTTCCAAACCAACATCACTGCAGAGCGGTTCAACGCCAATACCTTTATGTTCAAGACTTTGGCAAAACGAATGATATTCCGAAATAGAACTTTTCAGTTCCTCACGCTCGAGATCATTGATGTATCCACAATTACCAATTCTGTGCTTGGGAACAGGAGCTGCGAGATTACCTCCACGTTTTTCTATAATACGTTCCTGGGATTCCCAGATTAATGGTTCTTCTAGTAAAATGTCGTGCCAAAGACTGAGTTCAAAACTTTCTATTAACTTAATAATTCGAAGGAAAGTTTCATTATCTATCCAATCCCTTTTTTTACTCAAAAAAGCACCAAAGCCCATTCCTATTGAGACAGCGTGCCCATGCAGTAAACCAGATTTTATCTCAAAACCCGGTGACCAGGTATGACCATAAGCATGAGGTCTGCATTGATGTGTCTCATATAAATTCTCGTATTCTGCAGAAACATAACTCCGCATAGCGCCGGCCAAAATTCTGTTCGATTTTTCTACTATATCTTTCGCATTAACATTGTCCTGTTCAGTACCAAATTTTGACTTGAACAAATCTGCACCAACTTCTTCAAGGTCACAAAACAATTTTTCATCCTTCACAACACCCATTTTAATCGTTTCAGCCACGCCGTGTCTAAGCCAACCAATTTTAAGAGTCTTAAAAAACGAACGATCTGTTATCGTTAGGATCGGTGTATGATAGGATCCCAGTAGATTTTTGTATCCATAGCCATCACAGCAAGTCCGAGGTGACGGCCCAGCGTCTATAGCAGAGACGATTGATGATCCAACCATGATGTAGGGTGTGTTGCGGTGATACAAAGCGCAAGCCAGACCACCAATATCAGCTAGAACGCCACCCCCGATAATGAGTATAGGCTCATTCCTTGAAACACCCAGCACCTTGAAATCACCTAAGATTTTTTCAACAGTGTTAAGTGCTTTATCAATCTCCATCGCTCGGTAGACTAACTTTTCTAGACGCGTTGAATAATGTTTAAAGTAGTTCTCAATATCTTTTCCAAAATGATTGTCTACATTTTCATCTACAAGACAAATGCAACGTTTAAGCGGTCGGTAGATATCGCTTAGGGTCGTGTTATTCAAACCCAGTATATTCTCTTCAATACGTATCGAAGTGTAGGTATGGCACGACATAACTGCCTCAAATGCATGATCATCAGAGCCAGTTGTTACTGAGCCACGGCTTTCTCGATATGGTGATGTCGGGTATAAGGCGTGCGGATTTTTATCTATCAGTTCTTGTTCGTAACTTTTAAAATATGCATTGAAAGGGCCTTCCAAAAGGACTTTCGATAAACGTATTTTGCCTGAACTAGTGTCTAGAAGTTCATTTCTGAAACCCATTATACCCGTTGAAACATTAGGTGTGAGAATCTTGCTAAGCTCTGCCAAGTCAGAAAACACAAATTGCAGAGGCTGTGAATAACATGCCCTGAGGCGACGAATGATAGGTATCGCCTTGATATTATTTGAAGAAGAAAGTTCATCCGTTAAATCCGGTGAATCAATCACGGTGTTGGTAAACCAGACCACTAATTCTTTAAAAACATCGGATGACCCCAATTTACTCACTGTGTCAGCAGTTGACGTTCCACCTAGGACGATTTGTTCTAGCTCAATAAGTTTGGGTAAGACTTCTAATTGTATCGTCATGAACTCGCATCTCTTTAAAATATTGTTACGGACCCTATCATTTGCTCTCCTTTGCTCAAAATTTCCATGAGGCAATTCGGCGCGGGTAATACTTTAACAATTCACAAACAATGTAATTGCAAAAAATGCGTTGTGCAGGGCTATTCTTTTGGGACTGTCCCAGTTTCCGGGCTACAGCTTCGGCTTCCCGATTGCTAGAACGCTCTCGCTAATGCGACAGTGATACCTCTTCAATCTTTACCTCTTACTGCGAAACGGAGAGCTCAGAGAGGATTTTCCTCTTTTTTGTTGCGGGAGGATCTCTCTATGCTGTCCACAAGACGATTTTTTTGGAACAAGGTCTTGGCTCCCATTGAATCGACAACTGTAATTAACAAACAGCAGTTTTCAGTGAGATATTGCTTAAAGGTTACCAACTTTCAATATTTCAAAAGCTTGGTTCGCGAAAACCTGCGATCTGTCAAATTCAAGCGGCATTGCCATTCCCGAAGAAATCCTTAAAACGGAATTTCATCATCAAGGTCACTATTTTCCATTGGTGCGGGACCAGAATCCTCGGGCGGAGAGTAATTCTGGGAAATCTCTTGGCCGGCAGTTCCTCCTCCTCGGGAATCTAGCATTGTTAGCTGTCCTCTAAATTTGCGAAGAACTACTTCGGTTGTATATTTTTCTTGGCCGGATTGGTCTGTCCATTTTCGGGTCTGAAGCTCGCCTTCGAGAAAAACTTTCGCCCCCTTCTGCAGATACCGTTCCGCAACATCGACTAGCCGATCATCAAAAACAACCACTCTATGCCATTCTGTCCGTTCTTGCTGTTCACCACTAGTACGATCTTTCCACCGCTCGGAAGTAGCTATAGACAAATTACAAACCTTTCCGCCATTCTGCATTGTGCGGACCTCCGGTTCACGGCCTAAATTTCCTATTAGTATTACTTTGTTAACGCTTCCGGACATCGGTTTCTCCCGTATTAAACTCGCTAATTTAGTTGACGAAATATAACGCAAAGTATTTCTAGTAGAATGTACCGCAGCGTTACCTATCCACACAAATCTACGATAAAAGTTATCGTCTCAAGCTTCTGTGGGACCTATATTAACAGAGAATTAATTTTCTTACAGCCAATCAACATATAGTGGAACAGTAACCTAAAATGGCCGACTCGATTAGTATACGTGGCGCCCGCGAACATAACCTAAAGAATTTCGACATAGATTTGCCACGTGATCAACTGATCGTAATCACAGGTCTATCCGGATCCGGCAAGTCCTCGCTAGCCTTTGACACAATATACGCAGAAGGGCAGCGCCGCTACGTCGAGAGCCTTTCTGCTTATGCTCGCCAATTTCTAGAGATGATGCAAAAACCCGATGTGGACTCCATCGAGGGACTTTCCCCCGCAATTTCAATAGAGCAGAAAACGACCAGCCGTAATCCCCGCTCTACTGTCGGCACAGTCACCGAGATTTATGATTATCTTCGCTTGCTATTTGCAAGGGTCGGAACACCCTTCTCCCCTGCAACTGGACTGCCGATCGAGAGCCAAACGGTGAGCCAAATGGTAGATAAAATTTTGGCCCTAAAGCAAGACAGTCGGCTGTATTTATTATCTCCCATCGTAAGAGGTAGAAAAGGTGAATATCGTCGGGAACTGAAGGATTTACAAAAACGCGGATTTCAAAGGGTTAAAATCGATGGTGAAATCTATGAACTCGATGATACTCCGGCTCTCGATAAGAAGCGCAAACATGATATAGAGGTGGTTGTTGATCGGGTGGTATTACGCGATGACATCCATGAACGTCTTGCCGACTCAATCGAAACAGCTCTGGAACTGTCTGACGGATTAGCAATTGCTGAGGATGCCGACAGTGGAGAACGAAATATATTTTCAGCTCGTTTCGCGTGCCCCGTTTCCGGTTTCACGATAGATGAAATAGAACCACGATTATTTTCCTTCAATAATCCCTTCGGAGCCTGCGCAACTTGTGACGGTCTCGGAACTAGAATGACTTTCGACCCTGAACTTACTGTGCCTGATACCTCAAAGAGTCTCAGAGATGGGGCAATCGCCCCATGGTCAAATTCCTCTTCTCCTTATTACCAACAGACGCTAAGGAGTTTAGCGCGGCATTTTGATGTGCAAATGAGTACTCCCTTTAGAAAACTGCCAGATAAAGTGAAGGATGCCATTCTTTTCGGTACAGGTGATGTTTCAATCACGCTTGAATATGACGATGGCCTTCGAAATTATAAGACCAATAAGCCTTTTGAGGGAGTTATTCCCAACATGGCCCGTCGGTGGCGTGAAACAGACTCAAACTGGATACGTGAGGAACTTGAACGTTACCAGACCAAGAACCCTTGTGAAACATGCATGGGAGCACGTCTAAAACCCGAGGCTTTAGCAGTCAAAATTGCTGGTCTTCACATCAGCGAAGTGTGCACAAAGTCAATTGGCCAAGCTATAGAGTGGTTCCAAGCAGTGGAAAGCTCATTAAACACTAATCAGAAAAAAATCGCCGAACGTATCCTAAAAGAGATTCGTGAGAGGCTTGGCTTCCTTGCAAATGTTGGGCTTGAATATCTCTCACTCGAAAGGTCCTCCGGCACGCTTTCGGGTGGTGAAAGTCAGCGTATCCGCCTTGCATCTCAAATAGGATCTGGGCTAGTCGGTGTGCTCTATGTACTTGATGAGCCATCAATCGGTCTTCACCCACGTGACAATCAGAGGCTACTTGAAACCTTGCGGCATCTTCGGGACCTCGGAAACACCGTAATTGTGGTAGAGCATGATGAAGAAGCTATGTGTGCAGCCGACATGTTAGTCGACCTTGGCCCAGGTGCCGGACGTTACGGTGGGAGCCTAGTTTCTTTCGGAACACCGCAGGAGGTTATGGCATGCTCAAAAAGTGTGACGGGCCAGTATTTGTGTGGAAACCGTCAAATTGCTGTGCCCAAAAAGCGACGCGACACCAAATCAACTTCAAAACTTCAAATAAATGGGGCATCAGCAAACAATCTTAAGAATTTGTGTGTGGAGGTGCCTCTAGGCACTTTAACATGCGTAACGGGTGTATCCGGAAGCGGAAAATCGACGTTTACTGTTGAAACACTGTATCGAGCATTGGCACGACATTTAAATAACTCCCGGGTCATTCCAGGTCCTCACAAAAATATAAAAGGTTTGGAATACTTGGACAAAATTATAGAAATAGATCAGTCACCAATTGGACGAACACCACGCTCTAACCCAGCAACGTACACAGGTGCATTTACGCCTATAAGAGAATGGTATGCAAATTTACCTGAGGCAAAAGCAAGAGGATATGCACCAGGACGCTTTTCTTTCAATGTAAAAGGCGGTCGATGCGAAGCCTGCCAAGGTGATGGAGTAATAAAAATCGAAATGCATTTTCTGCCAGATGTTTATGTCCAGTGTGATGTTTGCGAAGGCAGACGCTACAACCGAGAGACATTAGAGGTGCGATTTAAGAACAAATCTGTAGCCGATGTTCTTGCCATGACAGTGGAAGAAGGGGCCGAATTTTTTAATGCTGTTCCTTCGATACGAGATAAATTAGCAACCCTCAATCGTGTTGGACTGGGTTATGTACAAATCGGCCAGCAAGCAACAACACTTTCAGGAGGTGAGGCGCAACGGGTAAAGCTCGCCAAAGAACTCGCAAAACGAGCCACTGGCCGTACTCTCTACGTATTAGATGAACCTACCACCGGCCTTCATTTTGAAGACATTCGAAAGTTACTTGAGGTACTGCATGCGATAGTCGACACAGGTAACACAGTTTTAGTTATCGAACATAATCTTGATGTAATCAAAACAGCCGACCATATTATAGATCTTGGACCCGAAGGTGGAGAAAATGGTGGAGAATTAGTGGCATGTGGGACCCCGGAGGAGATTGCCAAAGTAAAAAAAAGCCATACAGGCATGTATTTAAAAACAGTATTGAAAAAACAAAACGAACGTTCACGCAGGAAAAATTCTTTAATCAAGTAGATTTGCCTCATGATTTGTCTCCAGACTTCCTTTAATCTATTTTTTTTCAATAAGGATAGCGCGGGTGTACAAAGTTTCTACAAACGGAACGTCGGCACGAATTATGTCTAAAAATCAATCACCTATTCACGTAATTGGCGGCGGCTTGGCAGGATCTGAGGCTGCATGGCAAGCCGCCCAAATGGGCGTGCCGACAATCATCCATGAGATGAGGCCAGCCCGTGGCACAGAAGCCCATAAAACCGATGGTTTGGCTGAACTGGTATGTTCTAACTCTTTTCGCTCTGATGATGCACTTAGTAACGCTGTAGGGTTATTGCACGAGGAAATGCGTCAATGCGGGTCAATCATCCTCACTGCCGCAGATGCTAACAGAGTACCAGCTGGAGGCGCCCTTGCAGTAGACCGAGACGGTTTTAGCAACATGATTACCAATGCAATAAATGATGAACCGCTAATTGAGATAGAAAGAACTGAAATCACAGAAATCCCATCGGGAGATTGGGATAATGTAATCGTAGCCACCGGACCCCTTACATCCCGGAAATTAAGTGCCTCAATTCTTAACACCACCGGTGAAGACACTCTCGCTTTCTTTGACGCTATTGCGCCAATTGTTTATCGAGACAGTATAAACTTTGACACCGCATGGTTCCAATCACGCTATGATAAGGGTGATGGCGCAGATTATATCAATCTTCCGATGACTGAAGAGCAATATCTTACGTTTTTAGAGGAAGTTAATGGGGGTGAGAAAACAGAATTGAAATCTTGGGAAAAGACACCCTATTTTGAAGGCTGTCTTCCACTAGAAGTTATGGCTGAACGAGGCCCAGAGACGCTTCGTTTTGGACCGCTGAAGCCAGTAGGATTAACTAATCCAAGAAGCCCAGATCAAAAACCATATGCCGTAGTGCAACTTCGACAAGATAATGCTTTAGGAACTTTATACAATATGGTGGGGTTTCAAACAAAACTTAAGTATGCTGAACAAACTCGTATTTTTCGGATGATACCGGGCCTTGAAAATGCACGGTTTGCGCGGCTCGGCGGCCTTCATCGGAATACCTTTTTGAACAGTCCGCTTCTACTTGATGGCCAGTTACGCTTAAAAAAAGACCCTCGCCTTCGGTTTGCAGGCCAAATTACTGGTGTAGAGGGGTACGTGGAATCTGCTGCTATAGGGCTATTGGTAGGCCGGTTTGCAGCCGCTGAGAAATTAGCAATCACCCTAAAAGCACCTCCACTAACTACTGCCCTAGGCGCACTGATTAATCACATTACTGAAGGGGCTGCGAGTTCTACTTTTCAGCCTATGAACATCAATTTTGGCCTGTTTCCTCCACCCAAAATACCAGAGGGAAAACGTAAGCTCCGAGGCCGCGAGCGCAAATTTGCATACACCACTAGAGCGAGTAATGCACTTAAAGCTTGGCTTTCTTAAAATAAACCAATGGAAAGTATCCTATTGCCATTTCCTTCTCCATACCTTAAGTGCGAGGCGCACCTCATGAAACGGAATGGGTAAGGCAACAGCGTGAATATATGGGTTGTAATTGACCCGCTTCAGGCGCAACAGATACCAGCGTGCCTGAACAGCTGACAGCACCGCAGGATAAACCGCACGGGTTAGCTTAATCTCGGCCACCTGATCCAAACGCATTAAGGCCATTTCCCCGAGGTTAGCAATGATCTTTGATAACTCCGAAGATGGCCTGAGTGAGAGCAAAGATCGTTCACTTAGGCCCACCTCATCCATCATGTTAACAGGCAGAAAATTTCGATTCTGTTTAAAAAAATATGGGGCTGCCCTCAACAGACCCGCAATGCCGTAACTAAGAGATGCCGCGCTGACTGCAAGCGCATTATTTTCATCTTCTGGCACGTCAAGCACTTGTAATGCTAAGCGGTTTAAAGGGGTTACGGTTTTATCGATATAAGCAAATAGATCCTCTACATTTGCAAAATGCTTATTTTTAAGATCATTCATTCTACCCAAAATAAGTGTTTGTAATTCCTCTCTATCTAAACCCCACCGCACATGAGCGCCAGCCAGCGCTTGAACAACCTGATGCTGTCGTGGCGTTCCTTTAAAAATTTCGTCAATGGCATCTGACCACCATTGTAATCTTATCTCGCCCAGCATTGGTTCAGATACAGCTTCTCGGACTTTGGCAATTTCATGATTAAAAGCATGAATCGCCCAGAGTGCGGAACGTTTTTCGAGCGGCGCAAAAAGACTCACGACGTATGCATCATGCGCCACACGACGAACGAAGTCTCGACAATAGATATCATTGTCATTCCAATCCATGAGAGTACTCAGTCAACCGAAGTTCAATCATACGTAGATAATTAAGTTCCATCATTTTATATGTAATAGCCTTGCAAAACTTTTTACACCTGTTTTCAAGCAAGAATATAATAAACCGCCCAAAACTGGACCGTAAGAGAATGCATAATTATCACTGGAACCTTATCTATGGATGAGACGGCAGAAAATCTCGTAGATTTTACTCTTGAGACAAAGTTCGATGTTTTATCACAACCCACAATTGAAGCTTGCAAAAGTAGACTACTAGATACAATTGGATGTCTTGCCGGTGGATTTAATCATCCTGTTTTCATAGCTGCCAGAGACTTTAGCGAACGGTTCAAGATGGAAACATCTGCGACGATTTTGGGCACCAATGTTTCCGCTTCACCGGATATGGCTGCATTTGCAAACAGCGTTGGGATCCGCGTTCTTGACATGAATGATAACTATCGTGTGAAGAGCGGTGGCCATCCAAGTGATATAATAGGTGCTCTTTTCTCTGGATCTGAGATGGGCGAAAAAAGTGGTGAGTCGTTTTTAACAGCTATGGTAATTGGCTACGAAATATATTGTCGCCTGTGTGACGCCGTCGATATAAATGGTCAAGGATGGGACCAGCCGGTTTGTGGCGTGTGCGCTTCGGCTTTAACAGTCGGGAAATTAATTGGCCTCAATCGTAAAGAACTTCTCCATAGCCTCTCAATGGCACTCATCCCAAACATGGCGATGATCCAAACACGTCAAGGCCAACTTAGTTCCTGGAAGGGATGTGCGGCTGCAAACGCTGCTCGCAATGGAGTGTTTGCAGCTCTCCTTGCCAAAGAAGGTTTCACGGCTCCTAGCATGCCCATAGAAGGACGACACGGATTATGGGATATTGTTGGGAAATTCAATTGGAATATTAAGAAAGGACTGTCGCCGGACCGTATTCTGAAGTCTGATATTAAGGCCTTTCCAATTTGCGTGCACGGGCAAACTGCTGTGTGGGTCGCACTTGAAATACGTAAAAAAATACCGCTAAACGCAATAAAAAGTATCCACATAGATACGTATCAACGGGGTTATGAAATGATGTGTAGCGACCAGTCTCGATGGTCTCCATCAAGCCGAGAGACAGCAGATCACAGCCTACCTTATGTCGTGGCCGTGGCGCTCCTAACAGGGTCGGTCGATGATGATTCATTCACCACTGAAATGCTAAGAAGTACCGAGTTATCAGACTTGATCAAAAAAATAACTGCCAGCTCTACTCCAGAAATGTCTGCCTTGCATCCAAAAAGCATGCCTTGCCAGATAACCGTAGCCCTTAAAAATGGCTCTCAGTACAGTCATTCGCTAAATTATCAGAAAGGCCACCCCGAAAACCCTATGACTAAGAAAGAATTGGAATCTAAATTCAGCAAACTATTTTCAAAATTTGGCAGCATGGAACAGGCAGAAGAAGTAATAAATTTAATAAGGATAATTGATCATTTGGACGACGTATCTGCTTTAATTGCTGCATTGGGGAAACGCAGCTAAACCAACATTAATGCAGCTGCGACCCTACGACCCTCGGCTAACAGCACATTATAGGTACGGCATGCTGCCCCGGTGTCCATGCTGTCCACACCAACCCCCTGGGACCGAATGCGTTCCCTCAGCTCATTTGGAATACGTTCCATTTTTTTTCCGGTTCCGATGAGCAAGACTTCTATACCTGGGTCGGCAGTAAAAATCGCTCTGAGGCTATCTGCATCTACATCTGAAATATTTGAGATTGGCCACTCAACAGTCTGCTCCGGAGTAACAATGACGCAGCTACTCCAAACCACCGATGCTATTCTGAACCGCCCGGGCCCATAGCTATCAACAACTTGGAGACCCTCTGGGACGCTGGTACTCACGTCCATCTAACGAACCCTTATTCTCCTGATTGCGATGAATATTTACCTTCACCGCCGCCATTTCGCTCGACCCTTAGATATAGTAACGTTGGGACTGCAAGAGCCACTGACGAGTATGTTCCAATCAGTACGCCAAATATTAGAGCGATTGAGAACCCACGAATTACCTCGCCGCCTAAGACCACTAGCGCTAGTAAGGCCAGCAACGTTGTCACGCTAGTCATGACCGTGCGAGCAAGCGTCTCATTTATAGACTTATTAAATAATTCAGTAAGAGGCATGCTCTTATATCGGCGCATATTTTCACGGACGCGATCATATATGACAACAGTATCATTTATAGAGTAACCGGCTATCGTTAATAATGCGGCTACAGAAGCGAGATTAAATTCGAGACCTAATAGTGAGAATAAACCAATGGTTGCTAGCACATCGTGACTAAGAGCAATCACAGCCCCCAAACCAAACTGCCACTCAAAGCGAAACCACACGTATAGGAGAATTGCGCCGATAGCCAATAGCACTGCCAAAATAGCGGCTTCTTTGAGCTCGGCACCAACAGTCGGACCAACCGTTTCAGTTCGACGAAATTCTATTACCTCTGCCTTAATTGCCTCAGAAATTATAGCCACAGCCTCCTGTTGCTGCGCATCGCCACCCTTCTGGCGTTGAACCCGAATTAGCACGTCGTCAGGAGCCCCGAATTCCTGTATGGAAACCTCGCCTAGCCCTAGATTGCTAATCTTGTTTCTTAGGCCAGCAACATCTGCAGGACCGTCAGTTTTAACTTCAACGAGAATACCACCTAAAAAATCTATTCCCAGATTAAGTCCCTTTACCCCTAGTAAACTTAGCGATCCGACAGTTAGAAATATTGAAAAAATAAGTGCAACAAAACGCTTTTCTATAAAAGCTATACTTGTGTTGTCCGGAACGAGGCGGAGCTTAATCATATTTGTAGATGCCTTAAATCATCATCTCAGTTGGGCGGACTGACCTTAGCCAGGTAACCACCATTAATCGTGTAACCATTATGGCTGTAAACATGGAAGTGATGAGCCCAAAAGTAAGCGTCACAGCAAACCCTTGAATAGGCCCTGATCCAAATGCATAAAGTAAAATTGCCGCAATAAGCGTTGTAAGATTAGAGTCAATAATAGTAACCAACGCCCGACTGTATCCTGCCTCAACGGCGTTAATAGGCGTTCTTCCAGAGCGCAATTCTTCCCTTATTCTCTCAAAAATAAGAACATTCGCGTCAACTGCCATTCCAACTGTCAAAACTATACCAGCAATACCCGGTAAGGTTAACGTCGCCTGAAGAGCAGAGAGTAAAGCAGCTAATAAGGCTACATTGATAAAAAGAGCAATATCGGCCATAAGGCCAAAACGTCCGTAGACCAAAGCCATAAATACAAGCACTGCCAAAAACCCGATTATACTCGCAGCCTTTCCGGCCTCGATGGAATCTCTTCCAAGACCCGGCCCAACACTACGCTCCTCAAGAAACGTTACTCCTGCTGGTAGCGCGCCGACACGAATCAGCAGGGCTGTTTCTTGAGCTTCCTTAATCGAAAAACGTCCGGTTATAACGCCGTTACCTTGACAAATTGGTTCGTTGATGACCGGAGCGCTTATGACTTTTTTGTCAAGGATAATTGCAAGTTGTCGATTAACATTTTCACGACTTGCTTTGCAGAATTTACGTGCTCCTATGGTATCGAAACGGAAAGTAACTGCAGGACGATTTTCATGGTACGTACCCGCTGCATCGACAATGTTTTCTCCACCAACTCTCACCCGTTTTTCAACGGTATAACAGATTGGTTGTCCACTAGCGTCCGTGTCATCTGAACGCATGAGCTGTGTTCCACCTCGCATCCTCCTCGGAGAGTCAGTGCATAGGTGCATTTTTTTTACCTTCTGAATAGTAAGTTTAGCGGGTTTAAACTTGTCTTTAAGTGAAGCATCACCGCCCGGAACTTGGACCAAAATACGTTTTTCCCCTTGACGTTGTATTGATGCTTCTAATGTCCCAGTTGCATCAATACGACGACGTATCACCTCCACAGTACGACTAAGAATATCGTCTTTTTGCTCAGCTAAAAACTTTGGAGAATACGCAATGGCGAAAGAACCATTTTCATCAACCTCATATTCAAGATTACCAATTCGGTCGCGTAACTTTTTGCGCACGGCCTCGGTTTTACTAGGATCAAGTAATTTAAATCGAACACTGTTTCCTGAGATAGATATACCCGAACTACGTGCCTTGGCTTGGCGAAGCGTTATGCGTACTGCTGATTTCAGGTTCTCTACTTGCTGCTTAAAGACGGAATCCACATCAACATCCATTAAGAGATGAAGCCCACCCTGTAAGTCGAGCCCTAAATTCATTCGCTTGCCAGGCAGCCATTCACTGCCGAGGTTGAATGTTCCTTCTTTAAAAAAATTAGGAAGGGCGTACAAAAACCCCATCCCACAAACAGTCAAGATGAGTATTTTTTTCCATGTCGGAAAATTAAGCATTACACAGCCCGATATTTTAAATAGCTATTTCTTAGCCGTATCATTAGCAGGCTCTATTTTGGATATAACCTCCGAAATTGTGCCACGGGCTACTCGAACACGAACTCCGTCGGCTATTTCAAGTGCAACTTCTGCCTCATTTGTAACCTTTGCAACGGTGCCGTAGATACCCCCTGCGGTAACAACCTTATCTCCACGGCGCAGCGCACTAATCATCTCGCGATGCGCTTTCACTTTCTTTTGCTGTGGCCGGATCATTAAAAAATAAAAAACACCGAAAATAAGCACCATCATGATAATGGTCTGCATTAACCCACCACCACCAGCAGCTCCACCGCTTTGTGCCCATGCAGTTGAAATCAACATTGAACTCTCCTTACCGTACTGATGTTGGCAAAATCAAAGGCCATTTACTTGGATGAGACGCGACTATACTCAGAACCGCAGCAATTTCAATTCTGAACAATACCGCTGACATACCATATTTTTCAAAATAAATATTTTAAAAGAATACTTCTTCTAAACCATTCATGATACCTCCTAACAATAGCTATATCACAACGAGTGTTAAAAAATGAAAATCGATAATCTGGCAAACAAAATTCTCGAAAGAATTGCAATAGCACTTGAAAAAATTGCACCGAAAGACGAGCTGAAGAATGAATTCAATCTTGCGGATGGGTATGTCTGGCAAGCAGACCGGTGCTGGCTCGAACCGGTTACCGAAATCAATCGAATAGATATATCCTTGCTACAGGGCATAGACAGACAAATCGCGTTGCTACTTGAAAACACTGAGCGGTTTTCAAAGCAATTACCTGCAAATAATGCATTACTTTGGGGAGCGCGCGGTTCTGGAAAAAGTTCTCTCGTAAAGGCAGCGCACGCCCAAGTTAATCGTAACATAAAAGATCTGTCATCTCGAATTGCACTAATCGAGATACACCGAGAAGATATCCCCACGCTGCCAAGTTTACTCGCCATATTGCGAGGAGCTCCACGACCATGTCTTGTCTTTTGTGATGATCTTTCTTTTGATGGAGAGGATGCCAGCTACAAATCGCTGAAAGCCCTTCTAGAAGGAGGAATTGAAGGCCGTCCCAAAAATGTGATTTTTTACGCAACCTCCAACCGGCGTCATCTACTGCCACGAGACATGATGGAGAATGAACAATCTACCTCCATAAATCCCTCCGAGGCAGTTGAGGAGAAGGTGTCCCTCTCCGATCGTTTTGGTCTTTGGCTAGGTTTTCATAATTGTACTCAAGAAACCTATTTTACGATGGTAAAACAATACATTGAATACTTTGAATTAGAAACAAAATGTATAAACTGGAAAATGGAAGCAAATGAATGGGCGGTTACTCGGGGTGCGAGATCCGGACGTGTCGCCTGGCAGTACATCCAAGATCTTGCAGGACGATTGGGCAAATCATTGGATTAATTACGTGCGGCTGTTCTTCGGACCAGATGTCTTAACGGGTTAACCGAGCGCCTGCCCTTCCGAATTTCAAAATGCAGTTGCGGGCGCGCAACTGCACCCGTACTCCCAACTTTTGCGATAATTTGACCTCGCCGCACTGTTTGGCCCCGTTTAACTAAAAGTACAGAATTATGTGCATAGGCTGTCACATATCCTCCGGAATGCTTAATCAAAATCAGATTACCAAAACCTGCCAATTCACTGCCGCCATAAGCAACAACACCATTCTCTGCTGCTCTCACTGGCGAACCAGCAGCCGCTGCGATATTGAGGCCATCATTATACAAACCACCCTTCTTTTTCCCGAACCTGGAAATAACTTTTCCGCGTACCGGCCAAAGAAAACGAGATGAGGTACGTGGTGGAGCCTTTAATTCAGGCACTTTTTTTGACCTACCCGTCTTAGGTGCTTTCGGTACCCCTGCCGTTCTAGAATATTGAGTCGAGGCGACTTGCCGATTTTTTGGCAATATCAATTTCTGCCCTATAGCAATTCGATAGGGTGATTTTATATTATTAAGGCGGGCCAATGCACTGACTGAAACATTACTCTGCCGAGAAATGGAATACAGCGTATCTCCTTTGCGCACAGTGTGATTAGTGGGGCCAGCTATTCTCGCTATGCGCAGTTGATCACCTATCTGCAGACGATATGGTGGTGAAAGCCGATTGTGGTTTATAATATCTCGTATTGGAACACCGAATTTCTTTGAAATCCGGTAAACTGTGTCACCTCGTCGCACAATATAAGATTGGCGATCATTAGACGATTTTACATAATTGACAAATCTTCCACCGCCATCACTAAAGGAGCCGCAGCCAGCCAATAGACCAAGCAATTTTGCCAATATCATAAAACGGACAGTTTTCCGCCTCATCAGTTCCTCAAAAAAAAACAGGGTTACCTGTTTGTTGTTCCGTCTGTTTCAGGCATTCCCGCAATTAAAGGCAGAAACCGCACATCGAAAAGATCCTGAACATCTACTCCATCTCGATTTTTTGCAATACGCATTACCCTCTGAACACCGTGCACTGGCCCAATGGGAGATACCATAACACCATCTTCGGCCAATTGGCCTAAAAGAATATCGGGTATATTCTGGCTTGATGCCGCGATTATGATACGATCAAACGGTGATTGTACCGGCCAACCTTTTTGACCATCACCCAACTGCGTAGTGACATTAAAGCATTTAACAGCCGCAAGCCTCGCCTCCGCATCCGCGAGCAGACTGGCGTGTCTCTCAATAGAATATACTCTACGATATAGCTGTGTAAGGATCGCTGTCTGATACCCTGAACCGGTCCCTATCTCCAACACCTTTAATCGCTTTCCTGTACCAAGCGCACTTATCATCCGTGCTACGACATTAGGATCACTGATAGTTTGCCCCATGCCTATCGGTAGCGCTGTTTCATCATATGACCTGTCTCGAAAAGTAGAAGGAACAAAAAAATCACGTGGAATACGCTCAAATGCTGAGATTATCTTGGCATCTGTTACTCCGGCCTGACGAAGTGACATTACTAGCCGGATTTGTTGCGTTGCGAGAACCTCAGAAATTTTCTTCTCCTACCAACATCAATCTTCATTAAATAAAGTCTTCAGCTCGCTAAGTGCACCCGCATGCGTTTGGTTTACATGTAGTGGAGTGATAGAAATCGCGCCGCGCTCAACTGCTTTATTATCCGCATCACCGTGTCCCAAAGATTGTCCCGGATGAGGATTTCCAATCATGTATAAATTATTTTTCCGAGGGTCAGCCACTTCAACGATCTGGTACGACTTACTGCGCCGCCCCTGACGGACCGCAATAATTTCAGAAACGTTTTCCTCAGGGTGGTCGGGGAAGTTTATATTCATGAAAACATCCCTACGCCATTTTACTGATAACAACCGAGAAATAATTTCTGGCGCAAACCGTTTTGCAACAGACCAATTCGTCCTTCTAGCATAGTTGGACTGTTGACTTAATGAAATTGACGGAAATCCCAGTAACGCCCCCTCCATAGCGGCAGCAACAGTGCCGGAATAACTGATATCATCAGCAATATTCAGACCTTGATTGATACCGGCCAATACCAAATCAGGTGGCGTATCTTTCATAATGGTATTAATCGCCATCAACACGCAGTCGGTTGGAGTCCCCACAACCGAATACTTTTTTTTTGAAATTCTCTCAATCCGGACCGTTGCGTTTAGTGTTAAAGAATGACTGGATCCACTTTTTTCTGTTTCCGGGGCAAATATCCAAATGTCACTGGTAAACTCACGTGCAATTCTTTCTAACACCCGCAGACCCAAGGCATTAATTCCATCGTCATTCACAAGCAATATACGTTTCCCTTTTGGATTGATTGGCGTGACCGACACGAACTAGTCCTTCTCAATTTTAGTAATGCCATTTAGATAGGGCCGCAAAGCACTTGGAATGGAAATTGACCCATCCGGGTTTTGATAATTTTCAAGAATAGCTATTAGAGTCCGGCCGACCGCTAAACCGGAACCATTAAGGGTATGCACAAAGCTGGTTCCTTTCTGACCAGGTGATTTAAACCGTGCATTAAGCCGCCGTGCTTGAAAACAACGGCAAGAAGAACAACTTGACACTTCACGGAAACTATTTTGTCCGGGCAGCCATACCTCCAGATCGTATGTTTTAGTGGCTGAGAAACCAATGTCTCCAGCACACAGTGTCATTACTCGATAAGAAAGTCCCAAACGCTTTAAGACCTCTTCAGCACATGAAGTCATTCTTTCTAGTTCCACGTCGGACTCATCAGGATGGACAACACTCACTAATTCGACTTTGCTGAACTGATGCTGGCGCAACATCCCACGAGTGTCCTTTCCTGCTGCACCGGCTTCCGACCGGAAACAGGGCGTCCACGCAGTAAGGCGCAGTGGCAGATCACTGGCATTAAGAATTTTCTCAGCAACAAAATTTGTAAGTGGAACCTCTGCTGTGGGGATAAGCCAATGATTACCGTCTGTTTTATACAAGTCTTCAGCAAATTTTGGCAATTGACCTGTCCCAAAGAGAGCTTGCTCACGAACGAGAACGGGCGGCACAGCCTCTACATAGCCAAACTCATCACAGTGAAGATCAAGCATGAAATTACCAAGTGCACGATCGAGCCTGGCTAGCATGCCTTTTAAAATCACAAATCTTGACCCAGACATTTGTGCCGCAGTCTCAAAATCCATTGCGCCTAATGCCTCTCCCAATTCAAAGTGCTCTTTAGGAGACTCAATCATAGGTTTCTTACCGACCTCACGCTCAAGCCGATTAGCAGACTCATCTTGACCATCTGGTATGCACGGGTCTGGAAGGTTTGGTATGAGTTCTAACGAAGCATTCAATTCAGCATCAATATTTTTTTCTGTCTTTTCCGCCTCAATCAGTTTGTCTTTAATACCAGCTACCTCCGCCTTTAATCTTTCAGCATTACCCCCTGCCTTTTTCATTTCTCCGATTTTCTGTGAAATATCATTGCGTTTTTGTTGAAGAAGTTGCATTTCAGTCTGAGCTAAACGCCGTTTATGATCGAGGGCTATAATCTGGTCTACTGAGGACACAAAACCGCGGCGCCTCAAAAGCGTAACAAATTCATCAGGGTTTTCACGAATATAACGAATATCATGCATGGCAGTAAAAATATCCCGTTTAGCAGTTGCTATACATTACAATTGGTATACGCTTAAGTGGCACTGTTAATCATCACCTTCACTTTGCTCTGAGGCCACACGTTTGCGTTCCAAAGCAATCGAACACCAAATAGAAATTTCATAAAGAAGAATTATGGGAATGGCCAATGCGAACTGACTTAACGGATCTGGTGGGGTTAAAATAGCAGCGACTACAAATGCTATTACAAAAGCATATCGACGTTTTTGTTTTAAGAATTCTATCGACACCAAACCTGCTCGTGTTAACAGAATCAAAATGACTGGGAGTTCAAAACTCAACCCAAAGGCAAAGATAAGCCTCATTACTAAGGCAAGGTATTCATTAACTTTGGGTTCAAGTTCTATGGCAATTTGACTACCTGTTGCCATTTGTTGAAATCCTGCAAAAAACTCCCACGCTATCGGTAAAACTAAATAGTATACAAAAGCACCACCAGCGAAGAAAAGAATTGGTGAGGCAATGAGGAAAGGCAAAAAAGCCCATTTTTCACTACTATACAGCCCCGGCGCTACAAACTTCCAAACCTGGTTAGCAACAATCGGAAAAGATATAAATCCCGCAGCAAAAAATGCTACTTTCAAATCCGTGAAAAATTTCTCGTGCATTGCAGTATAAATCAACCGTTTCCCCTCCTGACCTTGCCACAGGTCATTGAGAGGATTGACCAGAAAATTAAATATAGGGCCTGCAAAGTAAAAACTAACTATAAAAGATACCAGCAATGCCCCGGCTGAATATAAAAGTCGCCGCCGCAGTTCCACTAAGTGGGCAAGCAATGGTAACTCAGGATCATTGATTGCTTCGGCATCTTTTTGATTTTCTTCACTAGGCCTGACGGCTTCAGATCCATCGCTCATGTCAGCGCTTTGTCTGGCTTAGATTCAGGATTACTCGGTTTTTTGACTTCCTCAACTATGTCATTCAATTCATTAAATTCAGTTTCTAAATCAAGCTCTTCATCAACCTCATTGATCATATTTCTATGCGGAACCGCTGACAACTGTTCACGTAACCCATCGAGTTCTGCCTCCCTTGCTAGATCCGCGAATCCAGACTGAAAGTCAAACATCAACTCCCTCATTCGCCTCACTGCACGAGCACAGGTTCTAAGGACACCCGGTAATTCCTGTGGACCCACGAGCACAATAGTCACAACCGCTATAATAATCAGCTCAGGCCAGCCAATATCAAACATGCAATTTCGTCTCTATGGTTAAATATATGAGAATTCTCACTTACTCACCTTTGCTTTTTTTGTTTCTTTTTCAAGAATCTCCGTAGCAGTAGAGTCAATTGTCTTTGGCTCAACCTCTCCAATATCTAGAGGTTTTTCACCCTTATTCTCATCCTTAATATTCTGCTTGAAATTCTTTAGCCCTTTTCCAAAATCACCCATTATTTGTGAAATCTTTCCGCGACCACCAAAAACTAGGAGAGCAAGCGCAACCAGAATCAAAATTTCCCACGGACCCAACGACATTTATTTCTCCTTTTTTGAAAATTTATTCCTCATAAAGGCGGGAATCAAAAGATTACCATATAAGCAAGAGAGACTTTGGGCAAAGAACGACCGTAAAGTTCCTATTCATGCTTTAGGAAAGATGAAAGTTTGGCTTGGGTCAATATCAATTCTCAGCCTTTCATTTTGTTTCGGCAAAAATCGGCCTGGAATTCGCGCATGAAGATGAATACTGTCTCCATCTTTCCCATCAGCAGAAAGGTGAACGAGGGAAGAACCTCCAAGCATTCGCGCTTCAACTATCCGCACTCGAAACTCGACAGGTTGATTTGTTGGGCTGGTTAAACGAAGCGCTTCCGGTCTGATAAGAATTTCAACTTCTGTTCCTTCTGCGATATTCCTTGCATCTATAATACCAATTGTTGTATTTACCTTTCCATTTTCCACAAAACCGCTCAAACGGTTTACTTCGCTGAAAAATTCAGTCACGAAAGTATTTGCCGGCTGACAGTAAATATCTTCCGGCCGGCCAATTTGTTGAGTCACTCCATTATTTATGACCACTATGCGATCACCCATGAACATAGCCTCCTCTGAGTCATGGGTTACCAATAACGCTGCAGCGCCGGATTGCTTTAATAAATGCAGAGTATCATCTCGAATCTGATCGCGAAGTCTAGCATCAAGTCCTGTGAATGGTTCGTCCAGCATTATTAGCTTAGGTTTTGGGAGCAACACTCGAGCTAACGCTACTCTTTGCTGTTGTCCGCCAGATAGAGAGTGAGGGTAACGGTTTGCCAAGTCGGTTAAACCGAGGGTTTCAAGTAGACGTGAAATCTCACCTGCCACTTCTTTGTTTCTGCTTTTCCTCACCCCAAATGCTACGTTTTCGGTAACTGTGAGATGGGGAAACAGAGCATAGTCTTGAAATACTAACCCAACATCACGCTCCTCAGGGGGAACACTAAAAGCCCTACTTTTGGCAACCGGGTTCCCTCCTATTCGGATTTCACCGCACTGGAGAACCTCAAGACCCGCCGCTAGTCGCAACGTAGTAGTCTTACCGCAGCCTGATGGCCCTAACAAACACACTAATTCGCCCTCAGCAAGCTCAAGTGAGAAGCCTTGCACAGCAGAAGTGTTCCCATAGTGGTGGCATACGTCAATAAACTCTAATGCGGGGTCAGAAATCATAGTTACTCCCGTTATTTGTCTATGATAACTTTAATTATCAAAACAGAAAGCATTCAACTGGAAAGATATGAACTTTTCTTGAAAAGCAAATAAACTAGTCGTGAGCAATGTCCCCTGTACCCTGCTCAATATTTTCACTATCAGCATTATCGCTTCCATCAGATATTTGGCCCAACGACATCAAACCCGTGCGCGTGTCTAAAAGGCCAGCAGCTTTTAATTCCTCAATACCAGGCAAATCTTCAATTCGCTCGATTCCAAATTGATCTAAAAATTGCTCCGTTGTTCCCCAAGTTACGGGGCGTCCCGGGACACGGCGACGCCCGCGTGGCTTAATCCACTCTGCCTCCAGCAAAATATCTAGCGTTCCCTTAGATGTCGCCACGCCCCTGATTTCCTCGATCTCAGCACGGGTGATTGGCTGATGGTAAGCAATAATCGATAGGGTTTCAATTGCCGCACGTGATAAACGTCGCTTTACTTCCGTATCAATCCTAAGGTGGTTTGATAGGTCAGGAGCAGTCCTAAAGGCCCAGACTTTCTTCCCTACCGAAACTAAATGAACACCGCGATTAGAATAAAACGACTTCAATTCTTGAAGAAGCATATCTACATCAGTCCCTTCAGGAAGCCGAGCTTTTAGAAGTTTCTCCGTCACTGGATCAGCAGAAGAGAATAATATGGCCTCTACGATTCTCAATTGTTGAAATCGGTCCATTGTCATCAAGCTGCTACTTCCTTCTTGCCCGATTTAAGATATAGTGGACCAAAAGCTTTGGATTGGCGAAGTGAAGCCTCTCCTGCTTTCACCATCTCGAGTGTGGCAGCAAATGTGGCTGCCATCGCTGAGCGCCGCACAATTCCGGATCCTAATCCGGGAGGTAAAAAATTTTCTAGAGTTTTCCAATTCGGAGCCTTACCTATCACTTGACGTAACCAATCAAGTGCTTTTTCTGTAGTATAAAGTTTTGTCGGATCAATGCGAAGGGCTGAGATGTTTTCACGTTCTCGTGTCGAGCCATACGCCCGCAACAAATCGAACAAACTGACTTCAAAAACCGAGGTTCGTACTATCTTCATCTGCTCGGGGCTACCCCGCTTAAAAAAATCACGCCCTAGTTGAGGACGTTCAAACAATTTTTTGCCCACATTACGCATTCCTTCCAAGCGTTGAAGCTGAAAAGCCAGCCGAGCAGCCATTTCAGCTGCGCTCAATTCTTCTTCATCACCTTTTTCCGTTGGCAATAAAAGACGTGACTTTAAAAAGGCCAACCAAGCCGCCATTACCAAATAGTCGGCAGCGATCTCAATACGCAAATCACGAGCTTGTTCAAGAAATTCAAGGTACTGATTAGCTAACTGAAGAATGGATATTTTGGTCAGATCTACCTTTTGTTCGCGCGATAAAGAAAGTAGTAAATCGATAGGGCCTTCATAACCATCAAGATTTAAAACTAATTCTTGCTGAGACATCCTATTAGATGCATTTGATCCATCTATTGTGTCTTCTTGAAATTCTGAAACCACTGCATTTTCCTTTTCAACCAACAGGAATATAATCTTGGCGGCTTCTGCTGGTGAAACTCTTGCCACATCATAACTTAAGGCGCCGTTACCAGCATGACTTTCAAATGCACAAACGCCTATTGAATTACTACCGGTAACACGTTGCAGAGGGGAAGGACAAGCATATGTCCATATTTA
>Ga0163109_10000410_pt1 | contig 34653 bp, 51 predicted proteins | sample CRUFie1St13metaG_FD_108704 | JGI IMG/M metagenome (GOLD analysis project Ga0163109, IMG submission 108704) | Marine microbial communities from the Costa Rica Dome - CRUD Field 142mm St13 metaG | ecosystem: Environmental > Aquatic > Marine > Oceanic > Photic zone | place: Costa Rica: the Eastern...
CCGTAGATTAAAAATCCACAAGCAACAATTCTAAAAATACTTTTTACAAGACTAACAGCAAAATGATTATCACCTGGATCTCTATTTGCTGGAATAATAATTTTTTCTGGTATTGGCATAGTATTCCTTAACAAGCAAACTGTTGTTGCAGTTTAACATTATCCATAAACTCTTTCTTAGTTGCAGGATCATTTTTAAATGCACCACGTAATACAGTTGTTTGTGTTAAACTGCTATGTGCTTTAATACCTCTGTTTTCGCAACAACCATGTGTTGCTTGTACATAGACACCTACATTTTCACTACCTGTTTCTTTTTGTATTGCATTTGCAATCATAACATTTAGTTCTTCTTGTAGTGTACCACGTCTTGCACACCATTGTGCAATTCTTGTGTACTTGCTAAGACCAAGTAACTTAGGACCAGCAATAATACCAATATATGCTACGCCCTTAACAGTCTGATGATGATGTGAACACAAACTTGTAAGTTCGCTACGCACAACCAACATACCTTCATACCCATCTTCAATGTAGTTAGGAAAACTGCTTGGGTTAGGCATTACATCATAACGCCCACTCATAATCTCATTGATATACATCTTAGCCATACGCCTTGCAGTATCTTGACTGTTAGGATCTGTTTTAGTATCAATCAACAAGTGTTGTAATACATTTTCAAAAGCAGGAATTGCTTCTTCAATTAGTTTTTCTTTGTCGCCTTCACGAAGCACTTCACTGATATTGTCATTAGCCCAATATCTAATGCCTGCTTCTTCTAAACGCTTTTTTATTTCATTTACTTTTTCCATTCATTTTCTCCGATGTTAAGGCAGTGGATTGCCAAATACTAATATTATTGTAACTTCTCTAGTAGACTTTTGCAACTGAAATATTTTTCATTTAACACATCTACCTGTTTATTTAGGCTAGGAAGAAACTTTTTGTAATTTTCTATGTAGTCAATTACACGTTCTTTCACAGCCTCTCGATTGGACATATATCTATTCCAATCTAGTGTCCATTCACTAGGATATTTGAATGGCAATAAACCCATTTCAGTATAGCTCAATCTATCTGGTACCATAGGCAACGCTCCAACGAGACCGCCTTCGTACCAGCTAATACCAAGTGTTTCTTGCAAGTTAGCACTAAACACAAGTTTCGCTTCACCTAGTAAATTATGATATTCATTCTTGCTTAACTGTCTATCTTGACAAACTACCCAATCATATTGTGGAAGTTGATCAGCAAGATCACGGAATATCTCAACTTGCTTTTCTGGAGCAATTCTATGAGGAAACAAAATTAAATCACGCTTCTTCATACCTTTGTACATAGTTAAAGTATTGTCCATGTATTCAAATGGCCAACCAGTTCTTACAACTCTAGATCTATCTAGATCTGGAAATGATTCAAAGAACATATCTATGTGAAACTCTGTTGCAAAATAATTATGATCATAACATTCAAACATGCTACGCTCTGCATTTCTAACCCAAGGTTTATCACCTATAAGTCTACCTAAAAAATCTTGTGGATCATAACTACCAGCATGCCACATACCACCAATGCGAATGTCAACACCCAATAGTTCTGCCATGTAGCGTAGTTGTACCACTGTAGGATTCCAGGCATCAGTGTACAGAAAATAATCGCCGTCCTTAACTTCTCCATTACAAAACGCCTCTGCAATTTGTTCTAGTTGTTTACTTTTATAAACATTAGTTCCGCCAAAGTTGAGAAACGCCCCAGGTGTTGTAGCCTGAGGCGTGTCTCCTCCGTTAACTACATGAACATCATGACCGCTGGCTTTCAACAGTTTAGGAAATTCAGTTTTCCACTGTTTAGTGTAACGTGTTTCTACTGCTTCTAAGTCAACAAGCCATATTTTCATCTAGTTTCTCCGTTTGTTAAATTTGTTTCGAAAAGCCTTCTTGTAGTTGTTGCGATTTTCGAAAGCTCTCCAAGAACGACTCTCTTTCTTATAAAGATCTTTTTCATTAAACTTAAAGCCGTTGTAGCGACAAAAGTCTCTGAATGAGTCAAGGTCGTTGAAGATCTTAACCACCTCAGGGCGGTCTTGCCAGTAACCCATTTTAGGTCTCCTTTAATAACTAGCATACTCAATGTGGGCACCGTTCTCTCCGTCTTCGGAGACATCGATGTGGACTTCACGTCCTGGATATTTGTCTGTAATTTGATGCCATAAATCATCAGCCATCATTTCACAGGATTTGTAATCTAATTCTAATGTTTTTTCTGCGTATAGTTTCTCCATCCAACGTTTAAACTGAATAAATTCAATATCTCTGTCATTGTGTGTAACAGTGATACCTACTTTAAAGTGGAATATGTGTCTATGTGGATAACCCAAAAAACTAACATCATATTCATCTCCTGTAGCGAGATTAGGATCATCTAATGCCGCAGGATATTTGTGGATACCTTCTTTTCTAAAGGTTACCCAAATCATTCGCTTTGCTTTTTGCAATGCGTTTTCTTTGCCTTGTTTCATATCTTCTTCTCTCATTCTACGCCCCATGTAGTCGTAATAACGTTCTTGTGTCATTATAGCACCCTTTATTTCTAGTGTCAATCATTATCTACGATATTATCATTTTCATATTCACGCCAAGGTGTGAACTTTGAGCGATCCATTAATTCATGTATGCTGTGTGTCCAAACACCTGGATTTGTTGCTTTAAAATCTTTGTCATCAATTTTAATTGTAGCATTGTACCCAAACTGCTCAATGTAAGGAATGGGTACACGCAGTTGCGGAATAAAATTATCATACTCGATTAAAGAACTTTCAAGTATATCTTCTGCATTTGCAATTGGAATGTCCAAAGTACAACAAATATCATCATCTAGGAATGGTTGGATCATATCCTCCCAGTTTTCATAGTCTGAGTCTTCGCTTGGTTGAAAACTGTGATTTGCACCAAAGAAGATGTGTTCGCAATCGTTCTTTGAATACTGCCCGGTAATTTCATCGACGTCTTGAAGTCCTGTTACGAACAATGTTTTCCTACCATATGCAGGAGTGTGTTCTACTTCAATACCAACAAAATATGTTGCGTCACTGCTTGTACCTTGCTTGTATGATCTTTTCATAATTACTTCCTATTGAGTTTCTTTGTTACCAAAGTAGTGCGTAAATGCGCCTTTGACGTTGTTAAAGATACCAACAATTTGTTCTTTATTGTGTGCAAGTTGGTCTTTACCCTGTTGCCAACTATCTTTTTGGTATTGTACAGTATCGTTATATTCTTGAATAACAAACTGTGATACCTTGTTGTTTACCGCATAATCTTTTGCGCCTTCAACATTCTTGATAATTGGATTATCATTTGCCTGTGCTGCTGTTGCAAACATAATTGCTGCAACTATTGTTACTAGTTTTCTCATTTATGCCTCCGTTAGTTCACTTTCTAGTTTATCTAGTTCAGTGTCTTCCCTGTCGTCAGTCCATGGAGTTTCTTCATTACCCTCATCATCAACTTCAACGAACAACGAATTCGAAATGTTTGTAACACCCCCTCGTAATCTTGCACCTTCTAAGTTTTTAAGGAAACTGTCTGCTTCTTTAATCATTGCAAACGCTGCCTCTTTAGTAGGTTGCTCGAACAATTCTTCAACGAAACGATCGAAGTACAAAATGTTACGTGGTACCCATTCAGAATATTCATCACTTTTATCTGCGTCTTTAACTTTGCGCCACTGTCTCCAGTCTGGCCTTGTTTTCATAATTTCAATATCAGTAAGTTGATTAGCACGTTGTACTGCTACAATATGACAGTAAACATTATGTGCCATCATCAATGCATAACCAAAGCTATCCCAACTAGTTTTACCTTCTTTACCAATCTTGTTTAACATGCCAGGAGCATAATGACAAATGTCAGCAATGGATAAACGTCTACCAATCTCACTTTCGAATGGAAACGGAATGTCCCATTGTTTCGCAAGTGCTTTATTATCTGGAGCCTTGTCCATAATCACTGACCAACGCTTTGCTGTGTGTTGTGCATTTGTATACACAAGTCCGTGTGCAGTTGCAATAAATGGACTAGCACAATCAAAACTAACTGTAAAGTTCTCGTTGATGTGTTTACGTACTTGTCTTTGAATACTAGTTAAGTAACATGACCAATCAAGTTGTGCAGTACCTAAGAAGTGCATCCAGTCCTTGCCTTCTAACATACCATCAAATTTCAAAGTCATTAACCTACGTAATGTAATAGGCATCTTGCACATATTAGCACCACCCATTGCCCAACCTTCACATGCTTTATCGCCCCAAACGTTTGGATCGGAGAACTCTTTAACACCTTCGTACCACTTCTCAGCAGTATCCCAGTCTGATCCTTGTAAAACGTTTAAGAACTTAGTAGCACCAAGTCTACGTTCTAACCAATACTTGTTATTGTAACGTGTCTTGTCTAAGCAATCTTCAAAACTTTTAAGTCCTGTTTTAGGTGAATGAATATGGTCACAAGCCCAAGTCGGAACATCAAGTAGCATTGACCAATCCGCTGTAAGCTCTAACCAGTTAAGAATATCATCACGTGTTTTGTTTGCGGCTGTGCCTTCAAAGTTTAACCAATCAAATTTAAGAACACCTTTACCAACCTGATAACCACCTGAGTCACCTAGTATCATAGTATTGTTTCTATCACGTTCTTGTACCATGGCATCTTGTGTCATAGTCTTTTCTAAGTTTAATTGTGCGTGACCTGCGGAATACAATCCATATTTGTATGTAAAGTATCCTGCATCTGCATTAAGGAAATTCATACCTTCAATACCACGATCAAATCCTTTAGGAATACGATCGTTCGGAACAAACTCTCCTTGCCTCTGTTTAGCAATATATGTGCTAAAGAAAGAACTAATTGCTGGTAGATACACAGCATAGTCCTTTTGTAATGGTGTTAAGTTGACTGGTTTCATAATATTATTTAGGCCGCCTGTGCTGGAATGATATATTTGTATGAAGCAAGTCCGCTGTCTAGTTCAATCTGAATAGCACCTTCGTTGCTCAAGCTCATCTTAGTGTTGTTAACATCTGCAATTTTTAAGATTGCAAGTACACTTGCTACAGGCCACGTCCAGCCTCTATCCAATGTACCTTCAACATCTTGTGCAAATACAAACTCACCACCATGTGATGAAGCATCACCAAAGATAAACTTCAAGTTTTTACTATCAGTCTTTGCTAAAAATGTAGGATGTTCGCTGTTAGCGCCTGCTTGGAAATTAAAACGTTGTACCGCTGGAAGCGAAGGACTTACTTCTACGTCCCAGTTAACGCCTCTAAACTTAACAGTTTTCATTTTTTCATTAATGATTTCTGTAAGCATAAATTGATAAGTGTTTTTAAAGTCACCATCTTTGTTTACAAATTCTAATCCTGTAGGAATAGTATTGCCGTTACGTTCACCTGACTTTACAGTAATTACAGCATCTTTCTGATACTCACTGCCGTCAAGCAAATATTTTAGTTTTTGTAATTGTGGCATACCAAACACACCAATCATATCTGGATATGGATTGTGTGTAGTTGCTTCCATAATAACTGATCTGTCATCAGCCATTGAAAACATAGTAGTAGAACCTTCTTCACCTGTAATTTTTACAGTTGTAAGAAAGCCTAAGTTTTGTGTATGTTCCACAATATCTTTTAGAATGTCTTTCATTATAGAGTTCTCCATTTGTTAATATACATTATATTTAGGTTTTTGTTTAATTGCAAGAATTTTTTTCACCAATTTACTCAAAATCAAACAATTTGTTAAAGTTGTTATCACTTCTTGTAGAGCTGATATCCCACTCTAACACGCCAATAAGGTTACCTAACTTCTCATCAATCACTGAATTTTCCATTTCAGCATCGTTAAATGGAAGTTTTTTGAACCAGTCTGGCAAACGTAATTCATCTACAGGATATGCAACACTTGTAAATCCCATAGGGTTATCTTTAACTTTACAAACAATTACTTTCGCACCATCTGTAATAGTCATTGAATACTTGTCATCTTCCATACGCTTTAGCGTATTCCAATTAATACTTGCTCGAACGTGTCCGGGCATGTTCGCTTTGCCTTGTTTCTTTTCTTTGTTTCCGTACTCTGTAATTTTATTTGCACGTTTAGGCGAACCTTTCTCCCAGCCAGGCCTTGTCTTAAATTCAGTTCTAAATTCTGTGATATAGTCTAGTACTTCTTGTTGTTCTTTACCTGCTAGTACCATTTCTAATACATTGCTCAAAAAGTCTTGAATAACAATAGGAGTATCTGAACGTTTCAAATCTAAGCCCATTGCTTTAATTTTACCTTCTTTGCCGTCTATGTCTGTACGCTTACCTTCAATATCATAGTAAAGAACTGCATATCTTTTCTTTGTAATGAATAGTCCTTTACTTGCAACAATCTCTCTTGCTGCCGCAATAACATCTGATCTGCTTTTAGGACAATGGAAAGTTTCAGCCATAAACTTAGGAAACGTGCTATTACATTCATCACCAATTTGATCATACAAAGCCATAACACTATCTTTATCCCAAGGAATATTACCTTTTGCAATTTCATCTTTTAGTGTGCTATATGCACTAAAGTACGAAGAATCTGTATCACCATAAACAATTGCTTTACCTGTATGATCATATTCGCCTGTAATAATCTCGTTGATCTTTGCTGACATGTGCTTAACAATGCTACGACCTGTTAGCGTAGTTGATTGTCCAATACGGTTATCAAAGAATCTACAACCTGGATTTAGGATAGCACCATACAAACTGTTAAGTAGAATCTTTTTAACAAGTTGTCTTTTTGCCCAATACTCTTCTTCAATGCTGTTACTTGCTTTTATTGCATCACGCATCTTGCCTTGCATTTCTTTACGTTCTTTGTACCAACGCTTTAGCAGTCCTGGAATAACACCTTCTTTTTCATATGTAAAGATTGTACCATTAGCACTTAGCATCCAAGGTTGATTGCTTTCAAAGATTAAATCATATACTTGTGCCGCACTAATTGTGTCATGCTTATCATCACCTTCCCAGTCGATAGTAATTTGCCTACCTACTTCACGTGCCATAACGGAGTCAAACTCAACAGAGCCAAATTGGCCTTCCCAAGCATTTGCAAAACTTTTACCTTTTGCCATTTCACCTTCAATACGTGCTTTTGTTCCGTCTTGTCTTAGTTGTCCAACAATTGTTTCAGGACCCATATTCAAAGCTCTAATAACAGATGGATACAGTGAATTCAAGTCAACACTACCTATCCATTCGTGAATACCTTTCTTAGGATATGCAACATAAGCACCTGCCGCAGGCTCACTGCCTGGTTCACGTCTTACTCTATTAGGAACAATCATGCCACGTCTATGTGCTTCGTTAATAATACCTTGTTCTGTAACAGCAACAGCACCCATTGTAGTCTGAATAAGAACTGTGTTTTCATGTGCAATTGTGTTAGCAAGATCAATAAATTTAAGTTTTTTATCTAGTTTATCAAGCAATGCAGTATCTTGAATGTTATATTCAATAAACGTTCTAAAGTCATTGTTGTATAGTGCATCAAGAGAACCTTCATAAACTGTTTTCTTTTCACCTACTTCTAGTTCACCAATAGCATCAAGTCTATATGTATGACGCTCTGCATAGTTGTATTTTCTATAAAGTTCTAGTGAATCAACATGCACCCTTCCAATCAAATCATATGTAATAGAAGTTTTACCAAACTTTTCATACTCACGCTTTTTAGGATACTGATTCCAAAGACACAATCTTTTTGTATCTTCTTTGCTTAAAGTTTTTGTAATTCTATTAACAGTATAAGGAATATCAAAGCCTTCGCTGTTCCAACCACTTAGCACATCAGCATCTTGTATAAGATCTAAAAATGCATCAAGCATCTCGCTTTCTTTTTCAAACAGCATAACATTGTCAATGCCTTCAATAGTTTTCTTTGCTTCATCCATAGAAAGTGTCTTAGGTGGAATAGCAAGACATACCATTGTTTCCATCCATTGCAAATATACAGCAACAGACGTAATAGGCATAAACGCATCTTCTGGTGATGCATAACCACGCTCAGGATCAAAGTCAACCTCGATATCAAAAAACGCTACGTTTAGTTTAGGTGCGTCTTGATTGAGATAGTTGTCCTCAAGCATTCTATAAATTGGATTGATGTCGCTCTCATAAAGTTTTTTATTGCTGTGTATAGCAAGTTCTTTACGAAGTTCTTTGATATTTTTACAAGTTACCCTTGACAGTGGTTTGTCATAGATGGATTTGTATTTCCCTCTTGGGTCCTCGTAATAAAAAATGTGTCTTGGATTGTATTCTCGATAATGGCGTTTGCCTTTGTCATCACGTTCAACAACGTTAATAACATCTTGCCCTCGGTCATAGAAAGCGTCTACGTAACTCATGTTTTCTCCTGTATGTCATTTTTGGCTGACAAATACCTAAAGTGCAGTTTATGGCCTGCGTTAACCTTCTTCATTAATACTTATCTTTCTACTTACAGTGTGTATAATAAACCGGCTACACCAACTAATGCTAACGTAAGGTTAGTTACAATCAGTGCAGGTTCGTTCCAAATACAACTTACAATTAACCAAATAAAACTACCAAGTACTAATACAATAGGCCCTGCAGGATAAAATCCTAAAGCATTAATGCCTGTGCCAAGTATTAGAATAACAGTGGCGGTCCATTTTAAAAATATATCTGATTTTAATATCATACATGTATTATACGATATTTTTAGATCAATGTCAAGTATTATATAAGATTTAGTGCAACAAGAAATCCAAAAACATTAATACATGCAAAATACCCTGTTAGTAGCATAACCCAAGCAGCACCACGTCTTACTGATGCGTAGCACTGTGTTACACTACCTACAAAGAAAAATGGATATATGATAACCATATTTGGATTTTGTGCGTTAAAAGCAAGTGTTAGACTTGCAATTACTGTAAAGATAAAACTAATTAGCTCAAAGCCAAATGCTGTTTTGTCAGACTTGTAACTGTCTATCCAAAAGTATTTAATTTTATCCAATTACTCACCTCCGGTGTTGCCGGTAGGTAGATTGTTAGTGATGCCAAGAATGCCTTCAATGTCTTCCCATTCTTCTTGGTGTTGAGCCCAATTGTCTTTGTGTGCAATTTTAATTGCTTTGTTAATAACAGATGGTTTGATTTGTAGTTCTTCTGCTACTGCTTTTACTGTGTCCTTAAGACCTTCATTTAGATCTTCTACTTCACGTAAAACATTGGAACCTTCTTTAATCAATCTCTCTAGTTTAGCCTTTTCTTCTGGCCCGTATATTTTTGACATAAATTATCTCCTAGTTGAAGTACTATTATATAGTCATAAAAAAAGCCAGTCAAGTTAATAACTGGCTTTAGTTTAATTTTGGTTAATTCTTTTTACTTATTCTGCATTACAATCACAATGATTACAAGTCGGTTTACAAGTACAGTCTGCTGCTTTTACATCTGCACCGCAGCAATCATCTGAACACATTTTTGATTCAGTTAGTCCTTTTTTTTTGATTCTGTAAGTTCGTCCTCAGCCATAACATCGTACATTTCAAAACGTCCGCCGTTACGTTCGTAAATCATGCCTGCAAAAATTTCTGCTTTGTTTGACTCTTCTACCTTTGCTTTTGCAACTCTTTGAGCCCATGACCAAAGTGTTTCGTCAACTGGATCAATTTGCTGTTGTCCGCCACTTTCATTTACAAGTTTTAGCATTTCAACAAATGACATGTTTGAAGGATCTTTAATAACTTCAATTGATTCGTTTACAGATGATTTTTTGTTTTTAGCTGACTCTTTCATTTCTCCCATACATGCTTCGATCATTTCTTTTAATTTCTTCTGATCGCAGTTAGGATACTTTTTGCAGATTTCAGACTTCTTCATACCTTTACCGCACATTAATAACACTTGTTTTTTGCTTGGTAATTTTTCTGCTTTAATAATTTCTTCAGCTTCTTCAATTGACTCTTTCTTTTTGCCGAAATATTTCTTTTGCTTATCTGACATTTCTTTTTTGCCTGATTTCTTTTTGCCACCTTCTTTTTCTTTAGCGGCTTTTTTCATAGGCTCTTTCTTGTCACCGTCTTTATCTAAATCTAAAAAGTCTGGCTTACCTGCTTCTGCAACCATATCGTCAAACTTAGCTCTGAATGACTCTTCTTTCTTTTTAGATGCTTGGAACTCTTTAGATACTTTAACGTACTCATCGCCTTTTAAACCTTCAACATCTTTGTTGTGAGTTTTCTTAAGCCATGCTGCAAATTCTGTATCTTTGTCTTTTTCGGATAGCTCTTCGTTTACAGTTTTTTCTACTTCAGATTCTTTAACTTCTTTGGACTTAGAATCTTTTTCAACTTTTGCATCTTCTTTGGCTTTTTTCTTTTTAGGTTTAGCAGCACCGTGTTCTTCTAGTGTAACAATTTCCATATGTGCTGCTGGAACTTTCTTTTCTACACCGTGTTTGAATTGTACATCGTACCATTCAACATTACCATTGTCATCTGGAATAGCATGACTTTCATAAACTGGTTTACCTTTACCCCATAATGGGTGAACCACTAATGTTGCACAATCGTGATCCTTTGAATGACAAAGTTCTCTAACTTCCTCATCTGTGTAACTTTCAAATACAATTGGTTTATAATCTACATTTGCTGCTCTCGCAATACTTTCTAAAGTACCATCAAATGTGTTTTCATTTTTTGCTTCCTCTTTCGGAAGTTTGTTTAATAAATTTCTAAAGTCCATGATGCTATCCTTTTAAGAGCTCCCACTCTGTTGTTAGTTTATCTCGAATACTTTCACAAGTCCCAGTGTCGTATTCACGTTCTCCTTTATTCATAGCATTGTCTGCTTGAATTTCGTACTCCATTCTTTCACGAACAGAGTCTAAGTAGTCGTTGGATAAAGTAATATAACTACTCATCCAACCTTGTAATTCGTCACCTGGTTCAATCATTTTATATAGCGCAATGGCGTTCTTAGCAACGTTTGCTAGTTCCGCTTTAGCCATTGTGGCTTCATGATCAGGCTTCTTTTCCATACTAATATTTATCTCTTGATGGCATTGCCGCCACCAAAAATGTTGTTCTTCATGTCTAGTGCGTTAACTGCTGTGCCGTCTTTTTTCTTTTTTTGTACGGTTTTAGGTGGTTTAGGTGCGCTTGTACCGCTTTTTCCTGGTGAACCTGTATAACTTTTATTGCCAATTGAACCTTTACCAATAGCAAGTTGTGGGCTTACAACAGTGGCAATATTGCCTGATGCTGTAGCACCTGCTGTAGCAGACTCCATTTTTTTCTTGTTTTGCTCAATGGCATTGAATAATTCGTTAAGTTTCATAATACTATTTACCCTTTTTACGACCTGATTTCATGTTCGCACACCAGTGGTACATTCTACCTTTTTCACCACCTGCATTCTTTGCTTTCTTACGTAGACTTGTAACACTACCACTGCAACTTGCACCTGAACGTTTTACACGCCCTGGTCTGCTTTTGCCTTTCTTTTTACCATCAGCAAAGTTTTCAACTACTGCATTTACAGTTAAAAACAATTTAGCAACATTAACATTAGTTTCGCCTAGCATTTGTAGTGCAGCGTATCTGTGATGTCCGTTAATAATTTTGTTATTACAGTCTACTATAATAGGAGCATATGATCCTTTAGAAATTTTATCTACTTGCTTTTTAAAGTTTTCAAAAACAAATTCATCTTGAACCGGAACAATATCTCCGATCTCAATTGTTTCTAAAGTATGTCTAATATGTTCTAAGTGTTTAGTTTTGATTTGGGGTAAATCTTCTCTTTCGTAATTCTCTTCTTTTGTTGCTTCAATTTTTGCAACTTTAAGTCCAAGATTGTTAAACAAGTTTTTTAAGCCTGAAACACTTTTTAGTGCCTGTAGCATTAGTTGTTGTTCGTCTTCTGCACGTCTATCATAAAACTGTATAAACTTTTTAGCATTGTCTGGAGTAATATATACCATACCACCTGAACTTGCACCGCCTGTGTCTTTATAACTTAATGGAAAAGGATTATTATCTTTTCTCATTGCTATGTTATTAATAACATCAATTTTAGGACGTTGCTGTTTTACAACAAGTTCTTGTACATTATCTTCTTTAGTTTTTTTCTTTTTGTTTTTAGGAAATAATTTTTTAACATTCATATACTCACCGCCGACTGGAACGTCTGCGGTAGCATTTTGTTTTGTTACAATACCAACACCTGCTGCTTCTTCAGATGTTTTCTTTTTAGGCAATCCTTTATGCTTTGTTTTAGCAAAGTCTTTTACATCAGACACTTTCATATCTTTAGCAACTTCTCCAGCCTCGCCACCTTTTTTCATGTCGCCCTTTTGCATAGCTCTTACTATACCAAAGAACTGCTGTTGCTTTTTGCTTACTGCTTTTTCAGATACAAATTCGTATGATCTCATATCGGTTTCTCGCCTGTTAACTTAGGTAATGAAAACCATAACTTAAACCATTCAGGGGTGCCTGGTTCAATCTTATGCTTCTTCATTAGTTCTCCCTTTTCATTACCGCTAATACTAATATTGCTGCCTTCCCAAGGTGTGTAACCTTTGAATTCATTTATACCGGCAAGTCTAACAATATCGTCTAATTCAGACATTACATCTTAACGCAGTTGTCTACTGTTTTGCCACCCTTCTTCTTGGTGCCCATTCTTTTATATCCTTTCCAGCATACTTTGCCGTCAACGCCTTTTTGCTTTTCTTCGTTGATGCTTTCGTACTGTTGTTGGATATGCTCTGGCATTGCTATGAATCTTGGCTTAGCACATTCTGGACAAAATGATTCTTCTTCCTCGTGTCCTGGTTTATCCATGTCTGGATTATCAGGTGGATTTTTAACTTTGTCTAAAACGTCCTTTTGACCTTCTGCCCACTTCATTAATTTAAGAATTTTTTCTTGTGGTAGTTTACAACGCTTTACTAGTTCTTCAATATTTCTTGCACCACCTGGCGCACCGTAGCGTGTTAGTTCGTCACCTACTCTTGAAAGCACTAATGATAATGCATCGTCTTTAGTAGTGACAGCCTTGTCCATAAGGATTCTACCCATTCTGGATAGTTTGCCACCTTCTGGATGATCGTATGCTGTTTCGTTATTCATTGTTTTCCCCTGTGTTATCATTGATACCCATACCTTTTCTAACAGCAGCATATAAGTCGTCTGCATGTTCTCCTGCACCGGTATGTTGTGCAAATTTGTTTATGTCTCCATTAGCAGCATCGCCTCTTGCCATTGTTCCACTAATACCTTCGACACCATCGGCACCGTCTTCACGTTCTCCGCTGGATTTAAAATTCATTGTTTCAAACTTATAGTAACCATGTCCTTTACCGTCAACGCCGTTATAATCTTTTATAAGTTTTTGCATCATCTCTAATCTATCACTACCTGCAATAAACGTAATATGATTATATCCTCTTTCATGAAGTGAACTACAAATTTTAGGTAGTGTGTTTAGATCAGTATTCTCTACAACGTTGTTTGCAAACTCAGGATGTATTTTTCTAATGAAGTCTACTTTAGATGAGTAATCTAAGGGATTCTTTTTTGCATCTTGTGTTTGGCTGGTGTATATTTCCATTTCACCGCCAACCTTTTTCATTGCTTTAAAAACTTGCTTGTGTCCTAATGTAGGTGGATTGAAGCGACCAAAGCAAAAAGTAATGTGCTTATCACCATCGTCTTCTGTTAAGAATATTTCATTAATTCTCATAGTCGCCGTTCTCTAAATGCATTTCTTGTTCTTTAGCAATTTGTCTTGCTAATGAGATCATATTTTCTCTAGAAAACTTTTCTTCTGGCTTATCGACATTAAATTTGTTGCAATACATATCACAACATTTTTCCACAGGCTTAATATATAGTTTGTAAGCGTTTGGATGTCCTCTGTATTTTTCATGCTTTTTAATTGCTGGAAACAATACGTTAGACATTACTTCATTGTCGTTATCGATAAAGACTTTTAAATCGTCATGCCAATTGATATCATCTTCTTTATCATTGGGTGACCCGATAGGAGAGAAAAGTTCTTTTAGTAGCATATTACCATTTCCTACATGACCAATAACGTGCTTTAGTTCTTGGCCCTGGATTATCACAGTTGTGTCTAGCTCTAAACGATTTTCTACGCTTAGGATTAGACTTCTTAATTTTCATGTTAGGATCACCGAAGTTAACCTTTTTAACATTCTTAGTTTTAGGGTCTCTTACATATACCTTAAACTTCTTAACATCACCTCTAGTTGGCTTGCCAAGACTTACTTTACGTCCTTGGTATTCTGCTTCGTCAACGGGAACATCTTCGAACCACGGCAAATATCCATAGTATTCAAAGAATTCGTCACCCTCAAAGGTTTGTTCTTCGAGATCACTGATCTCTGTTACTGTTTCAATTGACTCTAGTTTTTTCAATAGATCGCGCATAGTATCCTCTCTTTACAAGATTATACTGTATTTAGCGTTATTAATCAAACTTAGTAGTTATAAAGGACCTGGACTATTTGCCCGTCTTGAACGTTATGACCTGCTCTAAGCCATATAAACTTGCCTGTAAACGTCTGTGTACCTATGTAATCTTCTATTCCTTGGCCGTAATAAGTACTATCACCACCCCATTCTGTTACATCTACCCAGTCATTTTCACCTGGCTCTTCTGCTAGTGTTCCTTGTACTTTAATAGTACCTTGAAAGGCATTGACATAGTACGCAACTGTATGCACACCGTCATTGTTTTTATGGTATCCTGCACCTTTCTTTTTATCACCATATGTATATGCTGAATCAGATACAATAGAAGTTACAGGACCTAATAGTTGTCTACTCTCGCTCATATTACTATTTACCTGTTTTTACATATTTGCGTACAGTACCTACAAGGTCGTTACAGCGCAATCTAAGCATTAGTAGCGTACTATCGTTATCAACGTATATCCAACGTCTAGTGTTGAATACATCACGTTTAAGAAGCCAGTTATAGGTAGCATCAGTAAATGCAATAGCAGGGTTTCGTGAACGACACCAGTCTGCTAAACTTTCAAGTTCATTGAATGTTAGTGTTTTAGGACTTTTAAGATCTACCTGATAGTTATACATGTTGTGTGGTAATTCTTTTACAAATATTTCTTGATCGCTATAAAGCAAAGTACTTTCCATACCAGGAGCAGGCTCATGCCTATTTCTAGTTATATTCGGAAACTCATAACAAAGTGTTTCGTAAAGTATTTTGTTATTTGTATACACATCTAATATATCAGTTTCAATTCGAATAGTTACTTCATTCTTTGGTACTGAATTTATAATACCTAAAAAAGATATCCATGTTTGTCCATGTCTTAATATCGTATGAGCGTTTTTTGTACGCCAGGTTGAAGTACTATGTAATGCGCCATCTGACTGTGGAGGAGGTCGTAAACCAGTCGCAAAGTCCAAGATCTCTTGATGACCGAGTGTACGTAAACTATATGCACCAGGCAATCTTAAACTAACTTTGTAGATATACTTGTTATAAAACTTCTTTTTAGTTTTCTTTGCAGTCTTAAGCATCTTTACCAGCCTTGGCGGCTAGCTTCTGTGCCTTCTTCTCTTCTTTAGTCAAAGGCTTAGGCATAGGTGTAACTGTAAATGTAGGTTCGTTATCTTTGATTGATACAACAACTTTACCACCTTCTACTAAATCACCAAACAATACTCTTCTACTTAAAGGAGTTTTAATTGTTTTATCAATTAATCTACCTAAAGGTCTTGCACCCATCTTAGGATTATAACCTTTCTTAGATAACCAGTTAACTGTATCTTCGTCAAGTGTAATTGAAATATGCTTTTCTTTTAGTTGTGAATTAAGTTCTTTCATAAACTTAGCAACAATGCTTTTAACAACATCAGTAGATAATTTAGCAAACTTAACTGTGCCATCTAATCTGTTTCTAAACTCTGGAGCAAAAAACTTTTTAACTGCTTTATCGTCTTCTGAATCTTTTTCATTATCAGCAAAGCCAATTAATTTTGATTCGTTATCAGCAGCACCTAAGTTACTTGTCATAATAAGAATAGTGTTACGTCCATCTGCACGTTTACCGTTTGATCCTGTAACAAAACCGTTGTCCATAAACTGTAGCAAAATGTTTGACACATCTTTGTGTGCTTTTTCTATTTCATCTAATAGCAATACAGCATTAGGTGTTTCTTGCAATTTATTAATAAGTTGTCCAGCGTCATCATCAAAACCTACATAACCTGGAGGAGCACCAATTAATCTTGCAACACTATGCTTTTCTTGATACTCTGACATATCAAATCTAATAAGTGTCATTCCCATTTTCTCAGCAAGTTGTTTTGCTGTTTCAGTTTTACCTGTACCTGTTGGACCTAAGAATAAGAAACTTCCGATAGGTTTATCAGGATCTTTCATTCCACTCTGTGCAACAAATATTTTATCAAGTATAGCTTCAACTGCTTTATCTTGGCCAAATACTGCCTTCTTCATTTCAACATCAAGTCCAGCAAGATTGTTGCTTTCTTTTTGTGAAATAGTTTCAATAGGCATACTAACCATTTTAGCAAGTTCGTATGTTACTTGTTCGATATCAACAATTTGTGGAACTGTTTCTACATCTTCAGTTTCAGTTAACTTATATCTTGCAGAAGCACAGTCAATAATATCAATTGCTTTATCAGGTAATTTCTTATCAGCCATATACTTAACGGATAAGTTTACTGCTTGTTGAATTGCTTCATTTGTGATCTTAACGTTATGATGCTGTTCGTAATACTTACGTAAGCCTTTAATAATTTTTACTGTAAGATCTGCTGTTGGCTCATCAATAGTTACACGCTGGAACCTACGCATTAATGCTCTATCTTTTTCAAAAGATTTTCTATACTCTTCCCAAGTAGTAGAAGCAATAACTTTCATGTTGCCTTTTGTAAGTGCAGGCTTCAGCATATTTGCTAAGTCGTTTGACTGTCCTTGTCCGCCTGAACCAGCACCACTCATCATGTGTGCTTCATCAATGAATAAGATAATTTTACCTTTACGCTCAAGGGCCATTAGTACTGCCTTAATACGTTCTTCAAAGTCACCTCTATACTTACTACCAGCAACTAAAGAACTAATGTCTAAACTAAACACTAAATGATCTTGAATAAACTTAGGTACTTTCTTTTCATGAATCTTACGTGCAAGACCTTCAGCAATAGCAGTCTTACCAACACCTGGATCACCAACCATTAGTACGTTTGCTTTGTTACGTCTTGCCAATACTAATTCAATTTTTTCAATCTCTTCGTCACGTCCAATAACAGGATCAATGACTCTTTGTTTTGCCTTCATAGACAAGTTAGTACAGAATTGATTAATAATTCTATCTAATTGATCTGGGCTTAAATGAATCTCTTCACCATCGCCACCTTCATACATCTCTTCACCAACGTGATGAGCTTGAAAGTGTTCTACAAATTTAACTTTATCAATACCGCCTTTTGCTAAGAAGTAAAATGCAAAAGAGTTTTTCTCACTCATTACACTAATAATAACATCAGCGATTTCGATTTGATTACGACCGCTAAACAATACTTGTGTAAAACATCTGTTCAACACACGCTCTACAGATGCTGTTTTCTTAGGAGTAATATTTTTATCCTTAGCAACAATATCACCTAAGTTATTTTTTAGATAATGTTCTAAGTTCTTTTTAATAAAATCAACGTCCGCACCAAATTCTTTAAGACCAGCAGCAGTATCTGGGTCAGCAAAAATTGAGTACACCAAATGTTCAATAGTAATATGTGTGTGCGTATGACTCTGCGCAACTACTACTGAAGCATCAAAAATCTTTTGTAATTGTTTACTAGGTTCGATCATTTAATTTTTGTCTCTTTTTTAATTTCTTCATAGCTAATTGTAACTTCAACCGACTCACTTTGTCAACAAAACAGATTCCATTTAGGTGATCTAATTCATGTTGAAAGCATTTAGCAAGGTATCCTTCTATCTTTGCTTCTTTTGTTTCGCCTTTTGAAGTTTGATATTGCGCTATAATCATTTTTGGTCTTTGCAAGTGCAACCATAAACCTGGAAAACTTAAACAGCCTTCTTTGTCTAATACTTGTTCTTCACTTGCCTCTATGATAACAGGATTAAAAACACAGAACGGTTCTGGAAAACCTGGTACAGTTTTTGCTCCTATCGCAAACACTCTCTTCTTAATATTTAACTGGTTTGCTGCAAGGCCAATGCCGTTGTGATTTAGCATAAAATTACACATATCAAATTCTAGTTTTTCAGGATCCCATTCTTCTTTTTCAAAATCCCATACTTCGCTAGTTTCATTTAGTGCTTGGTGTAAACCTAATTTATAATCTAAATCTAATTTATAGTCCATGCTTTATTTCCATAATCTTTTTACGTTGTTCGTCAGTATAATCTTTGGGCATTAGTGCTTTGATTCGTACTAACAAGTTTCCTTTCCTTTTTGTTCTTATGTTTGGTAGCCCTTCTCCGTTACAACTTAGTGTGGTATCGGGTTGAGTGCCTGCTGGTATGTTTAGTTTAATCTGTTTGCCTGATAGAGTTGTAACAACTGCATGTGTGCCTAACATTAAATCCCATATAAGGATCTTTTCTTCACATAGTATATTATCCCCGAAGCGTTGGAACTTGGGGTGATTGCGAACGCGAATATGCACCATTAAGTCACCCGGAGGAATGTTTTGGATAGAATTATCTCCCATTCCTCTATATCTAACTGTTTGTCCTTCTTCAACACCTGCTGGAATATCTATATCAATAAGTTTAGTTTTGCCTGTTGGTAATTGCACTTCCATTGCAATTTGTTTACCATTATACACGTCTTCTAACCTTACGTCAAGTGAAATATCTATTTGTCTATTTTGTGGTCTACGTTGTCCCATGTTGAATCCAAACTGGCTGAATAAGTCTTCAAATCCGCCCATGCCTTGAAAGCCACCTGGACCAAAGCCTTGTGCAAATTCTGGTTGAGGATTATCGTACTGTTGTCTTTTTTGAGGATCTTTTAGAGTAGAATATGCTTCGTTAATTTGCTTAAATTTTTCTTCATCACCGCCCCTGTCAGGATGGTGTTGCATACTTTTCTTCTTGTATGCTTTTTTAAGTTCACTATCCGAAGCATTTCTGTTGACTCCTAGTATGTCATAATAATCCATACTAGTACTTATTTGTAATGCTTAGTGTGTTACTTCTTACTGGTTCCAGCGTATAGGCCAAACCATGCTGCGCCAGCACCAACTACAACTGAAACAAGTCCTGATTGTTCCATAGTAGCAGCAGTTCCTAATCCCATGTACCAATGTACAACTTGGTATAATAGAACAATGTATACTGTAATAAACAACCTTGGAAATATTCTCCAACTGTCTACTGCTCTAGCAAGGTCGATCCAACTTTGGAATCTATTTTTTGAACTGTCAACAGTTGTTGTATCTACTTCAAGTTCAATGTTTACTTTTTTAGTTTGAGGTGTATCGCTCATTTCTTACCGCTCCTATTTCTTCTTGCTTTCTAGTTTTTTAATTCTGGCTTCTAGCTCGTCAACTTTACGGGCAATGTTTGGATTTACTTTCCTCCAAGCATCTGGATCTTGATTGAACCAAGTCCAACCGTATCTATCTCTAATTGAGTCAAGTAACCAGTCCCACTTACCAAACACCCAAAGGGCTATTCTGGTATCACGCATGTATGCAATGAATAAGGCACCAAAAATTGATCCTGCGATTGCTGTGTATATCCACAGACGATCACTGGCCATTCTTTCTATCATTTCCCACATATTCGCTCCTAGTTAATTATAGTAGTATTTATTTAAAATGCACAATTAACTTCAGCTTTGGGCTTTACATTAGGTATTTGTTTGGTATCTATTGATTCGATTTGTACGTCTACACCAGGTTTAAGTTTACAGCGTAGTTGTTGACAGGAGGCAAGCATAACCAGGAATGCTATTATGATCGCCCTTGTTAGCACTATTTTTCTTCAACTGTCTCGCTTTCGTAGTACTCTTTATAGGCGTCAATTATTTTGTTTTGCTTGATCATGTATGCACGGATTTGTGCATAATTTTTTCTAAAGTTTTCGTAGTCTTCATCGGTTAAACCAATTAGAACAGGATCAATGTTTTGCTTTTCTAAGTCTGCAAATACCTGTTCTGCGTTTTCGCGATTAATTATGATCCAGCGAACTTGTTCTAGTGCTGCTGGTTCAGGTAAAGGTAAGTTTAATGGTCTGCGTTCAACTTCTGTTTTAAAAACTTCTAACGGCTTAATCGTACTACAACTAGTAAGGAACGTAGTTAGGATTAGCAAGTTCAGGACAAACAGAATTGACCTTTGACTTCTTTGTAGCATTTAACTCCTCTTCAGTTAACGGAGCGCCGCCTATAATTTCAAAACAACGCCTCTCGGCAACTTCATCTTTATTTAAAATTCTCTCAATGGACTTTGGTCTATTTACTGATAAAGCCCCAATATCTCTTTTATCACCTGCTGCATTTAGTTTATTAAATTTTTCATTTAAGTTTCTATTTGCAGTTTCTAATACTCTATTTAAGTCCTCAAGGTCGTTTCGGACTTTAATAATGGCTTCAAAATCTTTTTTCTGCTGTTCAATTACAGCCTTTTGCTCATTGATGCCATCTTCTAGTTTAACAATGTTTGCTTTTGCTGTGTCAAGATCTTTTTGTAATGCTTTCACATACATAAATCCGCCACCTGCCGCAGCAAGTACAACTAGAATCATTGCTATTCTAATACTACTGAACAATGTTCTTCTCCACCTCGTTTAGTAAGTCTTGTACTGTTTCAATGTTAAATGTATCTTCTTCTGGAATATTGATTTCTAATTTTTTACAAACTTGATCGGTAACATCAACAATGTCAAAATCATCTCCATCTAAATCATCAATGAAATGACTTGTTTCAGTGATCTTTTTTCCAGTACCGAAATGTCTTTCCAGTACTTGCATGACTTGCTCTTTCCACATAATTTAATCCTCGTTAGTTTGTGCTTCGTATTTATACCTTGGATATTGACACACTACTATCTCTATTGGCTTATTATCTCCATCCTTAAATGTTTCAACTAATCGGCCTTCGTGTTCCCTACCACAATTTTGACAAACTCTGGACATCTACTCCATCAACTTAGCAAGTGTCTTAGGACCAACAATACCGTCTGCCACTAAGCCATTCTTGGCTTGCCATTCCATAACAGCCTTTTCAGTACCAGGACCAAAGTCGCCGTCTGCTGCAATACCAAGTTTCTCTTGCATATCAGCAACTGCTTGTCCTTTAGCACCTTTTCTTAAAATGCCAACAACTGGTGCTGGAGTTTTGCTAGGGTCAAAGTTTCCACCAAGTACATCTAAGAAGTGTTTGTAATGTTTTTTACGATCTTCTAAGCCAATAGTACCACCATTGACTTTCTTACTCATTCCTACAATGTCTTGTTCGTCTGCCATAGCATTAATTTTTCTAGTATCCCAATACCAACATGCACTTTCTAATGCACCTTTAATTGTAGATACATATGGAATAACTTCTTCTGCTGTCATGTTAATAGTCTTACCGAAGTCAGCATAATTAGCACGACCAGTTAATTGAATAACACCTCTACCACGGAAACGCCAACCGTCACCTGATTCTGTATCGCCATTACCAATTCTGTTTGCATATGTTACGTTTGCAATTTTCTCTGGCTGTCTTGCATATTCATTTGCATCTCTTCCGCCACGTGCAAAATATTTTCCAAAAACAGCATCTAGTGCTTTTGCACTATAGTTTAAGTTTTCTTCAAGTACTCTGAAGTTAAGACTTTCGTGAGCGCATTGTGCTAAAAAGCCTGCTGCTCTATCAACAGTGTCAATTTCGTACTTGGGTAGCATTTCACAAAGTGCTTCATACCACTCGTCAACTTTTGTATTACCATGCAAAATTTCTGCACACATCTCTTTTGTAAAATCAAATTTCATTAATCAATCCTTTGTAATAACATGGACTTCTGTCCATTAGTAAACACGAAGTCACTACCAACCTTGTTAATATTATAGTCGCCTAATACTTTGCTTAACCAAAACGTTTCAGCAGTAGCGTCCATACCAATGTCTGTAGTTGCATCAAGTCCTTCGATTACATCTTTAGTTGCGCCCTCTTTGATCCATTTCATCTTGATAACATTACCAAAGGGCTTATAAATTGTAATGATATCATCATTAAGTTCCAAGTCATCCATAAGCGTTTTTGAGAAGAAAGATTTTACTTCATCGGTTCTTGCTTTAGCCATTTTCGCTTCATACATTTGTTTGTCTGTAGGAATAACTTTGCTTAAATTTTCTGTTGTTGCTGATATTTTTTTATCGTCTTTATAGTATTGAAACTTCCAATCGTCGATGCCTGTTAGTTTTGATACACCATATAATAAATCGCTAATTTGTTCTGCTAGTTTTTTGTTTCTTTCAATTTCTACAAATACTGAATATTCGCCTTCTTCATTCTCACCTGAACTTACGTCTGCATCAAGTACAAATGAAAATCCTTTTTCAATAAACTCCATTAAATCTCTTGCTGGGTATCTATCTTTTGCTTGAAATGTTACAACACATACATCTCTATCTTCGCCCATCTTTGATCTAAACTTGTCTACTTCAAACATCGGATATACTAGATCTACTAGATCGTCTTTACGTAATCCTTCTTCTAGTACTTTACTGTTGTGCTGCTGCGTCATCTGCTGGTGCCTCTGTTTGTGCTGCTACTTCTTGTGCAGGTTCAAGGTTCATATTAACTGCATTGTTCGCCATAATGTCTTGTACTTTATTTCTATCAAGATTTTTATAACCGCGATCAATGTTCTTCATTAAACGTTTTGGCATGGCAATTTTTACCATCCAAATGTTTTCGTAATCTATTTTACCTTTTCTTGTTCCAGGTCTAATATCATTTACGTCTTTAATTTTTCTAACTTTAGCAATAGCAGATTCTGCAAAGCCTACTTTGCAACCGTATTCTTGTAATCTTTTACCGCCTTGTGGTTCAGGCATATTTTCATATGGCCACATAAACGTACATTCAACAAAGTATCTTGATTCGTTAGGACCAGATACTAATTCGCCATCTAACCAGCCATCGTAGACATATACATCTAACTCGTCTAAAACACGTTCGAAGTCTTTTAGTAAATTAAGGCTGTTATTTGAACCGTAAATTTGTTCAATATTTGCAATGATATCTTTAGTTGTAGCCATCTGAGATTTCCTGTTCTCCTATTGTTATTGTATTTATGCTCAAATTTAAACTAAGAGCTTTATATATGAACAAAGAAGTTAAATATTAGTATGTTCGAACACGGACTTTACATCGCTAATATAGGTATAACTCTGTGTTTGAGCCCAACAAAGCACGGAGGAAATGCTTAATATGAAGAGTAAAAGAAAACAATCTCACTCACAAAACTTTCATAACGTAATTAACATTAATCAAAAGACACGCAAAAGTGTTGTACTAACTCCCAAAAACCAAGCTCAAGAAACATACTTAGAAATGCTAAACAACGCAGATACGCATATTGTATTTGCTTGTGGACCAGCAGGCACGGGTAAAACCATGCTAGGTGTGCAATGGGCTATTGATTCTTGGAAAGATGGCGATTTTGATAAAATTGTTATTACGAGACCGGCGGTTAGTGTCGATGAGCAACACGGGTTTTTACCAGGCGATCTTAACGATAAAATGGCTCCTTGGACAAGACCAATTTTCGATGTATTCAACGATAACTTCTGCCAACGTGAGGTGGAGCGACAGTTGAGAGAAAGTATTCTTGAGATTAGTCCTTTAGCATATATGCGAGGACGAACCTTTAAACACTCTGTAATTATTGCAGATGAAATGCAGAACGCTACGCCTAATCAAATGAAAATGCTTCTCACTAGGTTAGGTGAAGGATCTAAGATGGTGGTAACAGGTGACTTGCAACAGGCAGACCGCCCTAGCAATAACGGCTTACTTGAGTTCCTTGGGTTATATAATAACTTCCGTAACCATCAATATGTTGACATATGTAAGTTTGACAAAAGCCATATTGAAAGGCATGAAGCAGTAAAAGAGATTCTAGAGATCTACGGAGATCAATAAACAAGATAAGGGAGCGTAAAACCTCCCTTATTCTTCTTGGAATCTATCGCGGAGTTGGTCTAAAAGATCAATGAGCTCATCTATGAGATTTTGATCCTCATCTCGAGCTGTATCGACTTCTACTTCTATTTTAATTTTCATTAGTCTATTTGTACTGCGGGAATTGCTTTGAATAATTTTGTTTTATCTTCTTTGTAGTTTTCTTTTGCAAAGTCTACATAGTTTTCCATAGGCGCTTGTTCTTCTGTAATATTAGGCCAGTTGCCTTCGTTGGAAAAGTATTGGTTGTGTTTAAACCATTTATTATCTTCATCATCAGTTTGCCATATTGCATCTTCTGGACATTCAGGAACACACACACCACAATCAATACACTCATCAGGATTGATCACTAACATGTTTTCACCTTCGTAAAAACAGTCAACAGGGCAAACACTTACGCAAGTTGTGTGTTTACAATTTATACATTTGTCGTCTACTACGTGTGTCACGGTACCATTTGTTCGGGTAAGCAATTAAACGCCATTGTGATCCTATCATTATCACCAGTATGTGGCAAAGTCAAGTGCTGTACGTAACTTGGAAAAATTACAACCTGTCCTGGCTTTGGTTCAATAGTAAAACTATCGTACATATAATCGTTAGGTATCTCAATAGCTGAAAGACTTCTAGCATAACACGGATCCATAAACTTTGTATGCGCACCTTCTGTTAAGTAATAGATGCCGCTATAGTAAGCCATAGGATGCCTATGTTGACGCTGGTCGCCACCTGATCCTTTAAGGGCCATATTAGCCCATAACCTTGTTAACTTTAAATGTCCGAAGGCTGGATCGTAACCTTCTTCCTTTTGTATATTTAACAAACAATCTTCTAACTCATCTTTTAAAAACTTCCAATGATCTAGTTTATGTAATACTTGATTGTCTGTTTGATTAATTGTTGGATAATGAGGATTAATATTATTAGATTCTTCTGGAATCAGTTCAAGCACCTTTTCTACATGATCTGAAAGATCAAACTCATAGAAAGGAATAGGAAACATTTGATGTTTTGTAAATGCCATTATACTAACCAGTTATATATTGCTCTTAATGCTAAAAGCAAATACATACCTTCCATTAATGCTCTTGGTGTATCTCCATCTTTAATACCAAAGTAAATCCACATAGCACAACTAACCGTAGCCACTGACCAACCTATCCATTGTGTTTCTGGATCAGCGTTTGAAAGAATAAAAGCAGCAATGATTGCAAGTAAGAAACCGATCCATCTTGGACCATCTATGTCGTGATAATATCTAATTTTCATAGTCTAGCCAACTTAATTAATGTTGCGGCTAGATTAATTTCAGGATCAGCAACAAGTGTATGATCTACTAAACCTTGTTTAATAATAATTACTGCTGTATCTTGCTTTTCTTCTTCACCAAAAATTTCTAAGTTATCATACAACCAACGATAAATCTCTTCCATTTCTTCTGCACGTACTTTACCGCAAAGCAATTTACGTGCTTGTGTAATTTTGCCTGCTTTAAAAAGTTCGACCATTTCAAACTTCCAGTCAGCTTCGCCTTCGTCACCTTTAGTAGGAGAGCTTAGTTTGTTACCACTTACGTTTTGTTGTACCATATTAATACATTTACGCAAGTCTGGATATGCTACCTTAACATAATTGTCAAGTGTATCTAATTCAAACTCAATGTTTTCTTCAACAAGTATAGTTGCTACCCTTGCTGTAAATTCTGTTTGATCAATCTTCTCAATATGGAAGCCTTGACACCTACTGTGTATAGCAGGAATAATTCTATTAGGATAATTGCAAGTTAAAACAAATCTCGATGTGCTATGATACTCTTCCATAACACCACGTAATGCCGCTTGTGCATTTGGGGACAAGTAATCAGCCTCATCTAGTAGCACAACCTTAAATGGACCAAACGGAATAGTTTGCACAAAGCCTGTAATTTTATCTCTAATTTCATCAACAGAGTTATTACGAGAAGCATTAAGCTCTAATACATCATAGCTCTCAATGCCTAGTTCATTAACAAGCATCTTTGCCATAGTAGTTTTACCGATGCCGGCTGCACCACTAAACAGTAAGTGCGGAATGCTTTCATCTTTTACCCATGCTTGTACTTGTGCTTTTTGATGATTGTCTCTAAAAACATAATCTTCAAGTTTCTTAGGACGATACTTTTCTACCCATAACTCTTTCATTCCGACTCCTTAATACGTTTTCTCAAATTAGTTGTGCTAAATGAGTGTTGACGTTTATTATAATGTATTTTTACATTCTTGTCAACACATAATTGTTTGGCTGTAAACTCTTTATCTTTGTATTCTTCGCCAATAAAACGGACATCAATTTTGTAAGTAAGGAATATATCCTCTAAATCTTTTTCCGTTTCATAAGGAATGATTTCATCGATATACTTGCAACCTTCAAGTTGCACGTATCGTTCAAAAACACTTTGGACTGGTTTGTTCTTTTCTGGCCTATCGATTGTTGGATCAGTTTGCATTCCAACAATCATATATTCGCAGTTTGCTTTTGCTTCTTTAAGCATAGCAACATGCCCACTATGAAACAAATCAAAAGATGATGCTGTGAAACCTACTATCAAAGATCACCTTCTTGCCTGTTCTCCGAATAGTGTACATCAAACTCACCACCTGGATAACGCTTCTTTAATTTGTTTACGTTCTCTGCAATTACTTCATTAGGGTCGAGATCCAATGCCCTGCAAGAATTAACCCAATACCAAATAATATCGCCAAGTTCTCGCTTAATATGAAACTTAGTTTCATCGTCCATTGGTTTACCCTGGAATACGCATTTTTTAACAATTTCTGCAAATTCTCCTCCTTCTGACGCAATGCCAATAGCACCTGTCATTAATAGTGAAATATTAACATCATCATTCAATTCATGCAAACGTGCTTGTGTGTACGCCCAATCGTTTGACTCTTCTGACGTTACTTCTTTTACAAAGTCTTTATATTTGTTTAAATCTACTGTCGACATCTACATTTCCTTTACTGTTATTGCTTTATTATATAATAGCATTTTATTGTTGTCAACCTCTAAGTAAATATTTTTAGCACCATTCGGTGGACAAAAGGAGAATCCCATGATTAGAAATCTTTCACTAAACCTAGAAGTAGGCCAAGAAATTCTTGTTGGCAAAAATAATAAACGTGCTAGAATTACTAAAATCGAGTTCCATGAAAAATCAGGGGAGATTACAATTAATACGACCCAAGGCCCACGAAAAGCCTTGACATTTAGATTAATGCCAGAATTACAATACGCTTACTGAGCACCAAAGTCACCGGGATCAAAAGACGCTGTGTCGCCATCGCCGTAGTGTTGTCCCCAATAGGCTAGTTCTGGTTGGAAGTCGTCTTCGCCTACAGCGAGGATTGCAGACTTCTCGACTTTCTGTATCTCAATTTCGCCGAGATCAGGATCGTCAACTTTTACTTTTCTAGTCCAACGACCGTGTTCGATTAAGATCCAATCACCTTCGTTATACTCGTCATTGTTCTCAGAACCTTTAGCATAAACTTTTGCCCAACGACTTTTAACACCATGTGCTTTTGCATCATCACTTCGCATGATAATTCCACCTTTGGTTACAGTTTCGCCAAAGTGCATTTCGTATACTAGTACATCGTCATGTATTGGTTTAAGTTTACCTTTGATCATCTTTGCCTCCGTAAATATAATTCTTTAAAAATTCATAATGACTAGGAAGTTTAGAAACATAGTCAATTACAAAATCTCTGTAATCTTCATAACTGCGTTTCTGAAAATCTAGTTCTTCTAACTTAGTTACCCCTCCCCAGTATGGTCCTTCGTGTAAAACGATTTCTTTAGTTGATTTTGGTTTTACACCCATACCAGCCGCTAAGAATAAAGAAGGTGGAAAGTCAGCCGCTCCACTGTATGTGCTACCTAATGTTACACCGCCAATTAAAGATTGATATTGTGTGTTTCTTAAATTGTAATTTTCACCTACTAGTTGCGGACAGTATTCATGATATTCAGTTGCCCATTTCCAATACGGTGTGTCGTCACGCATTGAAAGAGCATAGTGAGTTGAAATAAAATCTCTAAATTTTAAAACTTCTGATTCAACTGCGTAATTAAATCCTTCTTTTTCTGTTCTTGTTACCCAACCTTCTCTACGGTTTAATACTTCGACTAACTTGACTAAATTTTCATGTGTTGTTAGTAGCCCTGTAGATTCTAGTGGTTCTACAAAACCATAACTTAATCCAATCCCAACAACGTTGCGTACCCAACCTCTACGCCTTCTTCCGTGCTTGATATTAATATGAAACATTTCTGCATTTTCTGCACGTTCTTTAGAACCTGTTGTTGCTAGATGTTTTCTAAATTCTTCTTTTGCTTCTTCAGCAGTTGTAAACTTTGACGAATATACATATCCTGTTCCTATACGGTTCCACAAAGGAATATGCCATACCCATCCATTGTTAAGTGCATGACAGTCTGTGTAGTTGTGCATTTCTTTTTCTGCATCTTCGTATGGAACTCTACATGCCCATGCACAATCATTTGCTAGATAATCATCAAATGATAAAAACTCTTGCTTCATTGCTTTTTCTAAAAGCATTGATTGAAAGCCTGTACAATCAACATACAGGTCTGCTGTTATTGTTTCTCCGTTATCTAATAAAAGACCGCTTACTTGATCGTCTTCCATATCAACGTGTACTACGTCATGATTCAATAAAGTTACACCTTTGGGTATAGCAATATTGTTTTTAAGATATTGTCCTAGTTTTGCAGCATCAACATGGTATGCGGTATCCCATTTAAAACTGTAGTGTCTTAAATCTTCGTTTGCATTTGTTGTGCCTTTGCACATGTCTGAAAGATATGTGTTAGCGGTAGCGTAAAATTTTGCAAAGGTATCAGGAGTAAACTCTTCTGGATATACAGTTGCTAATTCTGACCAAGCATCAATACCACCTGGCTTGTCAGTCATATCAAACCCTAAACTAAAAGGATATTGAAAACTGGTACCGTCATTTTCTCTGAAGTTTGTAAACCTAATTGAATTTTTGTATGTAGCATTACACTCTGCCATCCAGTCTTTATCTTCAAGACCAAGTAGATCTAAAAATTTTGTAATGTGACCGAGTGTGCTTTCACCTACTCCAACAGTTTTAATGTTAGGGGATTCAATTATGGTTATGTCGATATGTGGACACAGTTTAGACAGTGCGGCTGCTGACATCCACCCTGAACTTCCACCGCCGACAATCACCAAGGATTTTACTCTCATGGATTGTCCTATCTAAAAATTATTTCTTTCTACTTACGATTTCTTCTTTGATTGCTCTTGGGTTTTGCTTGTAGTAATCTGCTAGAACTTCTTCTCTTGTTCTAATAATTTTTCCACCTGGACCTAACTCGTCTCCACGTGCATTTACTTTAGCATTACCAACTGCTGGAAGTTCTTCATTTTTGAGATTAAGTTTCTCCATGTCAACTTCCTTACCTCTCATACTTCTTACTAGTGCCATTATATTTCTCCTTTAAAGAATTCATTTAGTGGTATATTGTATTTAATACTATCTACCTTGTGTACTCCCATTAAATAGAGTACAAAACTAGCAACACTACTACCTCTACCTACACCCCAAACAATATTCTTTTCTCTAAGTGTATCTATTATATATGCCATCTGTTTGAGTAGCGGAAATAAATCTCGCTTCTCATACTCTGCTAGTTCTATATTTACCCTGTCTAATTCAGCATCATTCGAACATTTGGCTAACAAATGTTGCTTAATGTCCATGTTTTGATACTTGTATGGAAGGAACCAATTAGTAGAATCTATTGATGTTTTTGGAAGTGGATAGTCAAGGAACTCTTTTTCTATCTTATTTTTGTACTTGCTTAGATCATCTGTGCATACGCAATTCTCAAGTATGTCCGGGCCATACTTAACTATGCCTTTTATAAGTTGATCAGTTGTATTATCTTCAGTCCACATTAATCAGTTGATCCAAATCTTTCTCTTGTTCTGCATCGAATTTCGCTTGTATTGCTCTCTGACGAAGTTCATTTCTATATATTGTAACAAAAGTTTGAAGTTGTGTCAACAGTTGATTGTTCCCTAAACGGCTGGCTTGGTAATATTTTTTGTTCAATTCGCTAAGTTTTAGCTCTACTTCGGAAGTAGTTAATTCGGTTAGATCTTCTTCTAAAGGGTGAAACATATTAACTAAAAGAACCTAAGTATCTCATGTATATGAACTCTTGGCTATGACGCCAAACTTCAACAAACACAGGATCTGTATTAGAAGTTAGTGTAAGCGTTGATGGAAAACTGCTATCTTTTTTGATTACAGTTCCGCCTGTAGTTGTAAATGTAACATCTCTGCTACCAACACCTGATGTATAAAGTTCCAAAGTTACTTTGCTAACACCACTTTGGGCTGCTGTTTCTTCACCATTTGCAGGATCTCCAGCAAAGTTTGTGAACTGTAAGTTAAGAGCGGACGAAGCGTTAATAATAAAGTATGAGCCAGTTTGGTAATCAATCTCTGTTGTTGTACCTTCAACAAGTGGTACTGTACCCAAATTGTTAAGTTTATCTCTGTTATTTGCCATAACAGCTCTTGTAACTTGGTTAAGTTGGAAGTCATTAATGTATGCACCACCGCCTGGATTAGATAATCTAGCAGTAGTTGACTCAAGACTAGTAATCTCAGTCTTGGCTGTGTTTAAACTTGTTTTAATAGTATCGAAATTATCCCTGAATGTTTGGGTGTCGTTATCGGCACCTGCTACAGGAAAGTTTTCGTTTATGCTCAAATAATTTATATTACTCACGGTTTCTTTTCTCCACGTTGCGGGAATACAAAGTATTTATCCTCAATTTGTCCATCAACTATATCTATGATATAGCGATCTGCAACAAAGTTAATAGACTTGAAATCAAACGCTTTTTGCTTGATTCTTGCTATAATACTGTCGGCTTTCCCTGGTTTTGTATAGCACAATACAAGTGCTTTAGTAAATCCAAGCTCAAAAGTACTTGTTTCTTGGATACTTCTCATCCATAAGGGCAAGAACCCTCGTTCTCTTTCCCCAACAGTTTGTATTCTCTTTCTCATATTATTTACTGAATTAGGAAAAATTCTTTGATGATCTGAGTCACTTACTAATGGAACGTCACTATCAATACTAATACTGTCATAACTTACAATGATTTTACTATTAATATCATCTGGTAAATCTACTACCTGTGATATGCTTTTACCATTTTTTTCAAGATCATCAATCAAATCAACATACACCACTTCGTAAACTGTTTGTCCATTTGAATCTCTTGCTACTGCTTTTTTAGTTTCACCAAATGTAAAACGTTTATCATAATGATTTCTGCCCATTGCAGAAACAAATAGTTGAGCTGTTTTACTTTCAATACCTGCAAATAGTAGTGCTGTTAAATTACTCTGAACTCCGTAATTTTTATCACCATAACGATATATCTCTGCTGGTTTAAAGATAGTAGAGTCAGTAATAAAGTTAAACCATTCTAATCTTTTTTCTTTTGTTTGTAATGCTCTAACATGAATGTTTGAAAATACTTTTTGATTATCAGCAACTACTTTTATTTTAAATTCTCTTAATGCTTCAGCAAAGTTTGCACCATCTTGTGCTTTTACTGTAAACTTAAATTCTTTATCAAATGATGTTCTTGACTGATCAAATACTAAACTAAAGTCTCTAGACTGTGTAGAAGAATCTTCTCCTGCACTATCTCTTTCAAAAAATCTAGTTAAACCTAAACCTTTATCATCTTCAAATTGTTTTACTTTACCTTGTATAAGTCCTGTAGGCAAAAATTCTAATCCTTCAGGTAACTTTCCGCTTTCAAGTGAATATAATATTCTTCCACCATACAATAAACTTTTTGCTTCGACATATAAGTTGCTTGGTTCGTTAGGTTTAATTGATCCTCTATCTGAAGGTGTAATCCATTCAATTGAACTTTCTATATCACCTATGATATCTACGTTGAATGTTCTTTCAGCTGTTGAAACACCTGGTACCCAAAAATCAGTATCCGTAGGCAATCTGTTTTGATTCTTTACAATACAAATATATATGATACCGTTATATACAATTGCTTCGTTGACCTCATAAATTCTAGTACTGCTCCAAGAGCCTACAAGTGTATAATTTATTGTTGCTAGTTCCGCAGGAAAGTTTACAGCTCTCATTGTAAACTGATAGTTCTTAGTTACTGCTGCTTGATAAGGAACCTTACCAGAAAGATCACCTGTTACTGTATCAAGTGTAAGTCCAGGAGGTAGTGTACTTGGAGTACCGTCTGGGTTGTCTGCAACTAAGAAATAAGTTATTGTACCTGATAGTGTAGGTGGATCATAAACATCTAGTGCAATAGTTACAAAGTTATTTGCTCTATATCTACCTAAGTATGGATCTGTAATCCATAAAGGTTGTCTGTCGCCACTGTTATCTGCTTGGAATAAGTTTGTATCAACTTGTAGTAATGTATTATCTGCTTTTAAAAATTCTTCAGTAACAACATAAATTTTGAATGTTCTATGTACTGCATTTAATCCGTCAGTGATAGCAATACTAAAAGTATATTCTCTACTTAATTTTTTAGGTATTTGACTTCCTTCTGCGTAGTCAAATCTTTGTGTATCATAAAAGTAAGTATCAAAACCTGTTGATGTATTTTTTGCAATATCTAAAGGTACAGTGTCAAATGAATGTGTATCGTACGCTCCTGTGTTTGCTGAATTATATGCTATAGCCTGCACAGGTTCTGTAAAACCGCTGATCTTTCCTGTTTGAGATAATGACAAGCCGGGAGGAAGAAGTCCTCCGTTAGGCACCATATAGAAGCTCAGTGTCTCGCCTGCAATAAGATCTTTGTCTGTTGCTTGTAGTTGAAAATCTATTTTAGAATCATCTAGTGCAAAGTATGCTTCACCTTGCCCTACATTTAAATAACCTCTTTCTGTAATCCATTCTGGAAAGTCTGAACCAGTAATTGACATGCTGAATGTTCTGTCCATGCAGCCGCCGCTTCCGTCATCAGCTCTAATAACAAATTTTTTGGTTGTATGCTTTGTAACTTCTCCAGGTGATCCTTTAATTACACCTTCAGATAATATGCAACCTACCGGAAGGCTACCAGCAATTACAGAATATGAAATTGTATTAGAAGTGTCAGTGGTTGCTTCTATTGGTATGTTGACTGTGATTCTTTCTTCGAAAGTTCCTAAGTCTCCTGCTGGCGTTATCCAAGTAATTGCCATTTAGACTGCACCTCCTATGATAAGCCGCCAACATCTAAATTGATTCCTGAATCGTATGTAAGTGTACCAAAATCAATATTAGAACCTTGTAATGCTAATTGGATAGCGTTTTCAAATCCTGAAGAGCCTACAGGGCCAAAGTCGTATGTTGTTAAGTATTCGGTTACTGGTACAATAGTTTTAAATCTAATAGTGCTGCCTACAGCAGTAACTTCAATGTCTTTAAATCCGTTTTCTGATTGTGGAGCACTAGTACCTTCCATAGTGATCTGTTGATGTGTATTAGCCAACATACTACCACTATCTGTATCAATTCTTGTAAATGCATCTGGTGCTGTACTAGCAACGATAATTGCTTCTGGACCTTCATCAAGTTGCATTTTAGAACCAGCTACTAGTTTTCTAAAGTTTAGATTTGCACCTACTTTATCTTTAAATACGCTGACACCGTTAGCACCTGTATTGGTTGCAGTAATTGTTAATTCTGTTTCAAGTGTCGCAAAGTTTGTGTTAACTTTCTGGAACGCTGTTCGTAGATCATCACCTAAACCGTCATTTACAATATTACCTATGTTTATCGTTTGTATTGCCATATTATCTGCTCCTACGTGTAGTATTTATCCTGTTGGTGCTGTGTTCTTGTATGGATGACTAACAGGTAAAACTGACTCTGCACCCCATTTGTGTGCTACATATCCTTCTGCTTGTTCAATGTAGGTCATATCTGTGCCGCCTGTGCCTGGCAATCCCTTAACGCTCATAAATTCAAACAGTGAGCCACCAAATGTTTGACTGCCTCTGTTACGGAATATACGAAGTTGCTGGTTGTCTTTTAAGTTGTTGTCATAATCTGTTTCAGGCGTAAATGCGTTGACGCCGTTAACCCTCACACCTATCTGACTACCTGTCTTGTTGAAGAATGCTACAACGATAACATTGGTTGATGCGGCAATAGGTGTCTGGGCAGTGAACTCTATCAAGTTTCCTGCGTTACTGCTGATCCTGTTTGAACTTAGTCCATCTAAATCCAACTCACCATCA
>Ga0163109_10000412_pt1 | contig 34576 bp, 43 predicted proteins | sample CRUFie1St13metaG_FD_108704 | JGI IMG/M metagenome (GOLD analysis project Ga0163109, IMG submission 108704) | Marine microbial communities from the Costa Rica Dome - CRUD Field 142mm St13 metaG | ecosystem: Environmental > Aquatic > Marine > Oceanic > Photic zone | place: Costa Rica: the Eastern...
AAATGCCACAAACTAACATGAATATTGGTTCCACACTAAATGAAAACCAAGCTGATCAATTTGAATCACTAACTGGCGAAAGAATTAGACCTGGTGATATTAAACACAATAATATGCAACCTTTTTTTGGTTCTTCTATTACACAATCAACTAAAGGATACGAAGGCGTATTAGATAATTATACTGGTGCGGGTAGTCAAAATATTGAGAAAAAGGCACAAGCGCCTATGTTTAAACCTCAAAAAGATATGCAATGGCAGAATGGTATGCCAAGCACAACCGATTATATGCAAGAAAGAATGCGAAATAATGTAACAAGTAAAATGCACAATGCCAAACCTTTCGAATCTGTTCAAGTAGGACCTGGTTTAAATCAAGGATTTAAAAAGGAAGGTTCTGGTGGATTTAACTCTGCTTTAGAAGCAAGACATAGATGGCAACCAAAAACTGTTGACCAACTGAGAGCCAAAAATAATCCAAAAATGTCATTTAAAGGACAAGTTTTAGGAGCAAAAGGTATTTCAGAAAGAGGAAAAATGGGTGCTATGGAGAAAAACAGACCAGATACTTTCTATATCCAAAGCGCAGACAGATGGCTTACAACAACTGGTGCTGGTGGTGAAAAACAAACCTCCCGCGCCGAAAACATTTTACGAGATGTTAATAGAATTAATCAAGTTAAAGAACATTTTGGTGGTGGTGCTAACGAAGGTCAAGCCACATATCAACCAGGTGAATATCAACCAACCATGCGTCCTACATTGGATCCTCCAATCAAACACGTTAGTAACGCAACTGTTAAAAATGGATGGAAAGCTTCTTCGGGAAGTGATTATGGAAAAAGTGGTTTCAGCTCTTTGGCTAACGCTCGTTCTTTAACTGGTAATAACGAGAGAATGGGTAATGCTTTCCACGCAACATTGACTGCTTTAGCCGCACCTATTACAGATGCATTGAGACCTACAAGAAAACAAAACGTTATTGGAAACGCACGTGGTGCTGGTAATGCCAAATCTGGTGTTACTGAGAAAAATGTTGTATGGAATCCTAACGATAGACCAAAAACAACTATTAAAGAACAAACTGAAAATACACATAGTAATAAACCTGGAGGTTGGGCAATTGATGGTGGTCATACTACCAATCCACATCAACCTGTTTACGGACAAAGAGATACGACCACTTGTCCTTTTGTTGGTAATCCTTCCGCAACAGAAAGCACTGGTGCTGGATACCCAACATATAATAGTGCTTATGGTGCAAATCAAAATTATAATAAAGAACAAATTAGTAAAGTTGATAGATACAATGTTGGTAACCATAATATTATGAACAATAATGTGAATTTAACTACTTATGCTAATAAGGCATCCGCTCCAAGCGTATTGCGTCCAAATATGCCAAAATCTTCTTCTGGATTTTCTGTTTTAGGTAAATACTCCAACAAAAATACGAGAGAAAATATGGCTAATAATAACAGACATTGTGGTGATTTATTAAAACCATTTGATAATAATCCTTATACACATTCTTTAACCAATGCGGTTTAATATAATATTTAGCAATTATCTAACTATATATTATAATGTCAACTCTAAAAGTTGAAGACTTTTTTAATCCCGACGGGACCGTGAAAGAATTAACAAATAAAGAAAAATTAGCTGAAATGATGGACAAGGCAGAATATGACCAAATAGTCCGTGAAGAAACTGGTGGAAGAAGCCACAAAAGACGTAGAAGAAAATCGCGTAGAAAATCTAAAAGAAGAAAAAGCACAAAGAAAAGACGTAGAAAAAGAAGAAAAAGCACAAAGAAAAAGAGAAGAAGAAGAAGACGTCGCTAATTAATTAACATAATTATTATTTGAAGAATATCTAATAATAATTAACATATGTCTTTACAAATACATAAAAATATAATAAATAAAATAAACTACTTTGTTGAAAATAGGAAAATACCTCATATTATATTCTTCGGGCCTTCTGGAAGTGGAAAAAGATTTGTCCTGAATTATTTGATCAATAATATTTATAACTACGATAAAGTTATGATAAAAGAATATTGTATGTTTGTTAATTGCGCACATGGAAAAGGTATAAGATTTATAAGAGATGAATTGAAATTTTTCGCAAAATCTAATATTCAAAACAAGGATGGTTCTATTTTTAAAAGTATTATATTATTCAATGCTGGCAATCTAACAACAGACGCACAATCAGCACTTAGAAGATGCATTGAAAAATTTAGCCATACAACGAGATTTTTTATAATTGTAGAAAATACTGACTCTGTTTTAAAACCAATTATATCCAGGTTTTGTAATATACATATCCCTCCACCTGTAATAAATAATAAAATAATTAATCTACACAAATATGGAAAAGTTAATATCAAAGAAAATGATTATATTAGTAAAAGATCTCTTGAATTAAAAGATATTATATTCAACAAAGAAAATTATAACTCAATTCAAAAATGCGATACTTTAGCATTAAATTTATATGAAAAAGGATATTCTGCTATCGATATTATAAAGTTAATAGAAATTATGGATATTGAAAATGAAATAAAATTCAATTTATTAATATATTTCGATAAAATTAGAAAAGAATTTAGAGATGAAAAAACTTTACTAACAATTGTTTTATTTTTCCTATCTATGCGGAAAAAGATTAAATTAGAAAATATATTGACAATTTAAATGGACGATTACGATGTCTCTATGTTGTCAGAAGCAAAAAATGAATATTGTGTAAGATTGGTTAATATTTTAACCCCCTTGATAATGCAAGGAGTAAATTCTATATTTGATGAAGCTGTAACATTATGTGAAACTAACGATGAAGACGATAAATATTTAATGACCTTCCAAAATTTTTTAACAAGAGTTCCAAAATGGAACCAAGCATTAATGAATGAAGAAACCTCACGAATACAAAAAGAAAGCGGATGCTCTTATTTAGATGATTTAATTACATGTGTTCATATATCTCATTTAAAATTACTAACGAGTATTCGTGTTAGTCAAAAACAAAAAAAAATAGACATTGACATACCAAAAATAGATCAATTCTTACATAAAGTATATATTGCTTACGCAAGGAAAATATACCAAAATGTTTATTTATTTGAAAAAGATGTTATGCCTCTTCAAAAACAAAAGAACATGAGAGAAGCCGAAGTATTGTGTAATCAAAGTATCTTAAATGTTATTAGAGATAGTGTTCCCGTTGAGAAAATATTAAGAGCATATATTGATGAAACAGTTGATGAAGAAGTAATCGAAGAAATTATTGAAAAAAATATGGAGAAAAAAGAAGCTGAAAAACTCGAACAAGAAATAGCCGAAAGACAAGAAAAACGCGATGAAGAAAATAAAGAAAAATATGTTAGTAGTGAACCTGAAGTTGAAGCGCTTCCTGATGAAGATAACAAAGAAAATACAAAAGATAAAAAAGAAGAATTTGACGATTCATTGAAATTATTAACAGATAAATTAGATAATATTAACAACAAAAAAGAAGAACCTGAACCATTCACCATGAAATTTAATATTCCTGATAAAAAAGAAAGTATTTCATTTAATGACAAAGATAGCGTTTTGGATATGGGAACTAACAAAGAATCTATAATTGAAGCACCAAAAACCATAGAAAGATTAGAAGAAGTAAGTAAAATTAATAATGAAAAAAGAAAAGCAGAAGAAGACGATGATTATGACGATGATGGTCCTTTAAAAATATCTGGTGACACAATTAAATTGGATTTTTCAGATGTGCACGATTTAGAAAAAGAAAAGAAATTAGAACCAGAAATCAAATTAGATATTGAAACATTATCTTAATTGCGTAAAATAAATATAAAAAATCTCATAAAATAATTTATATGTCAAATTATTTTATTATTGGTCTAATATCATCTATAATGTATCTTGTTTTAAAATTCATTGAAATGAGATTCATATTAAAAGAAAATAAACCTTTAAAAGAATTATTTAGAGATACATTAATTGTTTATTTGAGTGTTGTTGCTGGATTATTTGTTAGTGAACAATTTAATTCAAAAGTAAGCTCAGCACCAAAAGTTTTTACCGACGCGCCTAATTTTTAATAGCAATTTTTAAGAATTTTCAGGTGAAGAGGTGCATCTATTAAATTCCTCCTCACTAATTAATTGTATACAAATTGAATCATCTATTATATCTAATTTATAATAACCAGGATCTACATTAAATATATAACCCATAGATTGACATAAAGACAAATAATGTGTTTCTCCATTATCGTGCATACTATACGCACGACCATATCTTTTTAATATAAATTGTCGCGGAGTATTATTTCTTTCGGGAATAATTCTAAAATCATTATAATTGTTAGCGTTTATTGTTTTCATATTTACCATGCTTGTTACGTTATTTGTAAGTTATTATCTTAATTCAATTTTATAATTTACCATAATTAAATTATAAAAGCTATTTAAACAAAATTACATTTTATATCTTATATTATGACTTATCAAGCTTACAATAGAGCTAACTTAGAAGAAGCAGGTAAAGCAGGAGGCGAATTAATTAATATGGCAGTAAAAAAAGAAAGACAATTTTGGATTTATCTAAAAAAAAATACAAGTAATTATGCTTATACAAGAATTAAATTTCTAATCATATTATTCCTTAGTGCTATTTTCGAAATTATTTTTAGAGGTGTATTTACGCTGATATTTGGACCATTATGGCCTGTTTCTTTCCCATTGGGATTTATAAAATTGGTTGTTTATACTTGTTTGGGATATATTATTGGATTTGAAGGAGCTGTTATGTATAGCAAACTTATAGAAACCGCAACTCTTTATTCTGACAAAGAACTTTATGATAAAATTTTGAATAGCGCACGAACTAAAATAAAGCAATTACCTGTTAAAAAAAGAAGTATGAGCGAAACAAACTTAAATCCAAGCGATGATTGTAATGGAAAATTTTGTGACTGTGAAGGTTTATTTAGTTGTGATAAAAAAAATACCAAAAAAGAATAATTATTCGATAGCGTGTATCATATCCAATCTTCTTTGATGCCTCCCTCCTTCGAATTTGGTATTTATAAATGCCAATATTAATGGTAGTATCATTTCACTCGTAGTATTTCTTGACCCCAATGCTATTACATTAGCGTCGTTATGTCTTCTTGACATATTCACACTCGTATAATTATTACATAAAGCACATCTTACTCCTTTTACTTTATTAGCCGCAATAGACATTCCTATTCCTGTTCCACATAGTAACACACCAAAAGAGTTTGGTGTTTCTGTTACTTTTTTACCAACTCGAAATGCGAATTCAGGATAGTCGCAACTATCAATAGAATAACAACCCACATCAACAATATCCCCTATCTCATCTTTATTTAAATTCAATGTTTCTATTATCTCTTTCTTCATTTTAAATCCGGCGTGATCACTCGCAATAAAAATTGTGCACATTTATAATATAAATAGTTCAATCTTTTTATATTATAATTTACCTACGTCTTGTTTTTTTGCGTCTTTTTCTACGTTTTCTCTTTTTTGTTTTCTTTTTGCGTTTCTTTTTTCTTTTTCCTCCTTCCCAAGCTCTATTTATGCGTTCCTGTAGTTGTTGCTGTCGTCTTTGCTCTTGATTACGCCTGTTATTTTCCATATTATGTTCTAGCACTAGTCGCAAAGGATTGATTGGTCTTGTAGAGTTATTATTATTCAAGCCTTGGCGAAGTCTTATCATTCCAACATCTCTTTCACCATCATCATATGGTACCGCCATTCTTAATTCAGAAGCCGTAGGCGCGTTTGCGGTCACCTCATGAACAACAACACCGGGAACAACATTTAAAGATGTATTAATTGGTGTTACTCTAATAGGTCTACTACATACTCCACCACTACCTTTTTTTCTTCTACTTTTTCTTTTTTTATATTTCCTTTTCTTTTTTCTCGTTCTTTTCTTTCTACCTCCTTTCTTTTCATCTGGATATAACTCATCGAAATATTGTTTGTTGTATACTCTTAATAATTCGCGCATTTGATTATACCAATTAAATATTTTTTTATCATAAATACTCTCCGTAGTTTGTTGTGTTTTTCTCGCAATTAATCTTTCTTTAAAATTTTCACTTACTTTTAATAATATATTTAATAGCGAATCTATTTTAAAAACTTTTAATTCTTGTATTTTTTCTATTTTGAGCTTTTTATCTATTTTTTCAAATGTTATTTCCAAAATAGGTTGTTTATCTTCTATCTTATGATAAATTTTTAAAGGTTTTATTTCGCTGAGTTCATCGCCCATACTATTATCTTTCATTTGTCTTATTACTTGTGTTTTAGTGGACTCATTACCATCCCTGTCATACCATCCCTTAAATAAACTTGTTAATTCTTTTCTGACTTCATTATGATCTTCTTGTATTTCTATTAAATAAACCATATCTATATCATCTGTGATATATTTGTCCCCAACGTGTAAATGTGTGGCATAACCACCTTTAACTACTAATTTTTCTTTAAGGTATTCATTACTTCTAATATAATCCAATATTTCACCTTGTTTTTCTTTAAGTTCGTCATCTGACTTTTTTGTTTTCCATTCTTCAATTATTTCCTTAAAATCTTTAAAATATTCGTCGAACTCTTTTAATCTATCTCCTATTTTCGGCTTTTTCTTCTTTTTCTTCTTTTTCTTTGTTGATGCTTTCTTCTCCATCTCCAACAGTTCTATTGCTTTGATACTTGCTCGCAAATTTGCTCTGTATTCGTCATCTTCTTTCAGTGAATCATCCACAGCTTTTCTATGGGCACGCCTTCTTTCTACCTGTCTCACTGCTTCATCAAAGGTCAAGGGAGTGCCATATTTATCAGTCTGTCCAAAAACTTCTTCTAAAAAATCATTTCCAGCTTTCACATTTTTTTTTTCCTCTTGTTCTTGCCTATTCTTAAGTTTATTCCGTAATCGTTCCCTTACACTTGACATTATTAATATATATTGTGATAAAAATATATTAATCCATTGTAAACATAGTATTATACATATCCTTTGCTTTATTACTAAGTTTATGACTAAAATCAGACAACTGTTCCATATAAGTAGGATTTGATGAATTTTCAACTATATTACTTATTTGTAATGAACACTCTTCGTCAAACTCACCTGGAATCAATTTATCAATAACGTAATTTTTTATAATTTTACTATTATTGTAATAAGGGTGAATTGGCGGCTCTATAAATGATAAATATGATAATAGTAAATACCATAACCCACTTCTTTTTCTAATTTTTTTATAGACAATTTCACATATTTTTTTAAACTTTCTAAAATTTTCTGATTTTTTCCCACCCAATGCCTCCAACATATCATTTGTTATTTTCATTTCTACATCGACATGTTTTGGGTCTTCCCCAAGTAAATAAGAAAAATCTATGTGTATTAAATCCCCCCACTTATTTATCAATATATTCTCAGTATGTCTATCTCCAACACCAAGTATATAACATAAAACACAAGAAGACACACAACTCTTTATAAATGTTTGTCGCATCTTATGAATAGTTTCGTTTGGATTCAAATCCATAATGTAATTCAACAATGTAGTCTGTCTTACTTCTATTAAATCATATAATGTAATTGTATTGTCTAATATTTCTATCCAACCATAGTTATATCTATATGGTAAAACATTGTATGTGTTGATAATAATATCATTTCCACATATTCGTTTCATCCATTTACTTACATACATTGTTAATTTATCTTTCCTTAAATCCTCTTTTTTAACAAGAATAAATAACTTTTTTTTGCCGTGACTGATATGACTTTCTGTTATTAAAGGCACTACCCATGGTTGGGATGATGAATTTAATCTTTTTAGCCCCATTAAATCTATATTAACGCATTCTCTTTCCGGATTCCATGGCATTTTAACTCTACCATTTTGCCGAAACCAATCAATAACTAAATGATTCATTTCATTTCTATCCTTTGTAACCAATAATTCAACAAATTTTATAAATTCATCTGTCTTTCTTATACTTGATAACCAATCATTAGGAACTAATGTAACCATCTTAGCCATCATCGCCTTCAAATTTTTATTATTATCAAAACTATTCAAATAATATTTTGTTTCGAAGTAAAATGAATAAAATAGATTCAAATCTACTGTACATTTATAAGCCAAATCCATACCAAATTCCTGATTTTTCTTTGATAACTCGACCAACCATGGCATTAATAAATTATCTTCCAATTTTTTGGAAAACATATTCACTAAATATTTTTCGACGCACTTATGTTTTGATAAATCTGTATTGAATCCTAATTCCAATATATTTTCTGATGTGCATCTCTTTTTACAATCACTTTTACATAATAATTCGCGACAACTGTATATTTTCTTTGTACTATCTTTATAATATTCTATTAAATGATTCATTTCTTTTTTTGGTTTATCATTATTAGCAATTATACATTTGGTTATTAATGTATAATGGTTTTTAAATTCATACCTGTGATTCCATAATAACTTTTTCTCTATCTTAGACATTTTCTGGCAAGATATTTTGTATTGAATATTTCTATAAACACTTATTATATAGTTAATAATTTTACACCATTTTTTACTAACTGTTCTTAAATATACCAAATTATGTATTTTTATAGGTAAATTAATAAAAATCTCTATTTGTTTTTGAAAATAGTTTGCCACATTAACAGATTCATTACAAGATTTACATACACGCATTTTTGTTTTGTCTTCCATATATTGTGTAAAATCATAGAACGATTTTTCTGGCGGGGTTGGTTTTGATATATATTCATTATCATCACAAAACCAACGAGCACAATCATAGCAGAATATCCTTCCACAACTACGACAATGATGTTTTCTTATTAAATACCCGAATTCAGCACCACATTCGAAACATGTATTTACTTTCTTGTTTGGTACCCAAACTGAAGGTTTTCTTGCGGGTATATTTATGGGATTACTATTAGTTCGTTTTCTATCAATATATATTGAAATCGCTCCATCCATTAATAATATATAATTATATTTTTTTAATATATTTACAAAGATGTAGATATATTATTTTTTATTTTTTACGTGTTTTGTTTTTACGTGTCTTTTTCTTACGCGTTTTTCTACCACTTGTATTAACAACTTCAAATATCATTTCTTTTCTTTTTTTATAATTTTCTTTCCAACTACCATACTCAACATCATCCTCGTATATTTTTTTCACCCTCAAACCTTTCGTTTTGTTTGTTCTTTTACTATTTGATAAAATGACTATGTTATTTTTGGAAGGTTCTAACCATTTTTTTATAGTATCCCATAATTTCTTTTCCTTTTCTTTATCCCATATTTTCTTTGCTCTGAAAGCTGTAGCAACATAAGGAGGGTCACAATAGATAATAGTATCTTTATAATCCAAATCAAATACACTTTTTTCTTTGTACATGAACTTTGAACTTTTAAAATATGGTTGCAATCCTTTCAAATATTTCTTTTTTCTTTTCAACATAATCTCAGTCCAATCTGTTACACTATGCGTTTTAACGGAATGTTTATTAGCACAAGGTTTTGAACCACCCAAATATTGACCCCCAAATCCCAATGTATAACCTACAAATGATTTTTGAGCAGAGGGTTTTTTATTTTTCTTATAACTTTCCCATTTTTTTTGCGTAATCGCACCTGTTTTTGGTAACCAACCTTTCTTTAATGCTTTAAATAATACAGTTATAGTTGGATTTACATCGCTAAAAATATATTTCTTAAATACTTTATTTTTATCATCCTCCATAACTTGAATTCCTACGCGCGCCATTCCACTAAAAGGTTCCGCATAATTTTTTATAGATGGATTTTCTTCTGCTTTCTTATATACCATTTTTGATATTGTTTTCGCCAATTTTGATTTTCCAGCATGATAAGGTAAAGGCATTATTACATTATCATGTTATTATTTTTTGCGTCTTTTTTTAGTTCTTTTTTTTCGGTTTTTCTTTGTACGTTTCTTCTTCTTTTTCTTTAAAATTCTTTTACAATATTGTTTTTGAGAAAACCCTTTTGGTCTTTTACAATCTATACTTCTCTTATATTTCAGTGACCATTTCCCACCCTTTTGCTTTAAACCACATTTCATTTCACATATATCCTCATTAATTTTAACCCAATCGTGTTGGCCATCTTTAAGATATGGTGGTTTGTTAAACGTTTCAATCATACCTTCTTCTAATTGTTTACAGCCTAATATTTCAACTATTTCTTTTATTGCTGCCTTTGCGTCTTCTATATTTTTTATTGGTAAATTATCTTCATCATCTTGTTGTAATTGTTTATACTCTTTACATCTTGTAGAAAATGTTCCACCACCACCTTTTTTTATAGTTGATAATCTTTTTGATTTTTTACTTCTTTTCATAAGATTCTTATGTTGTTTGGATGTTAATTCTCCTTCTGGAAACATTCCTTTATGCCAATCCAAATGAACCTGAGTATCAGGAGCAATTTTACTTCTTTGTGCCATATGATGTGGTTCATATGGACTTAAAGCTGCTGTTAATAAACTGGTAGCCAATAAAAAATCTCTTGCTGATTTTAATGGCCTTCCCTTTGAAAGATTTCTTTTACTTCTTTTTAATAAACTTACACCGTGTGATGATGCTATGATAGGTGGCCTTTTAGATATTCTTTTACTCATTTCTTTAGATAGAGCTATTTCTTCTTTTAATCTCTTACTTTGTTTTCTACTCTGACGAGATTTTTGAGACTTTCTTGATTTTGAAGCTCTGGACTTAACTTTTTGTGATTTACGTGATTGTTTTGATTTAACTGAACTCATATTAATTATATATTAATTATTGATATAATTAATTTACCAACCACCACCTTTTTTAACATTAATTCGCGGACCTTTTTTACCATTAAACGCATTAGGATCATATTGTTCTTCTTCATCATCAGAACCCAAATCCTTAGATAATTCCCAAAATTCTTTGGAACCCAATCTAAAATCATTGTGTGCTGAAGCTTTATACCAAAATATTTGGTCTTCTAATCTATTTGACTTAGAGTTATTGGAAATAACTAAACATTCATAATTCTCAGTACATTGATCCATTACTTGACAAAAACTTTCAAAAGTAGAAAACATACCAGCATAATTTTCATAAATACGCTTTCTATTTGTCAAATAAGGTTCGCGTAAAATAAATGTATAATCAATATTAGTTCTTAGATTTGGAGGAACACCAAGAGGATACTGCATAGTAATGACAAGCATTATTTTCCAATGCCTACCATTCATAAATAATAATCGCATAACCTTTTCTCGAGCCCATCCATTATCATATAAACAATCATCCAATATAACGAAAGCTCTTGCATCTATATTGCTTCTACCATAAGCCTCTTGTTCTTTTTTAACTTGCTTTAAAACCATTTTCTGCCTTTTTAAAATATTTTCGATAATAGCAGAATTGTATTCATCATGAATAAATAATTTTGGAACTAATTTACCATAAAATCCATTACCGGATTCTGTTCCTGATATTACGGTTCCAATAGGGATATCCTGATGATAATATAATAAATCTCTTACTAAAAAACTTTTACCAGTATCACGTCTTCCTATTAATACAATTACTGGACCTGAAGCGGCATTAGGGTCAAATTTAATATTTTTCATATCAAATTTCTTAAGTTCTAAATTCATTAATATTATATTCCAAAATAAAATACTATTTTAAACATAAAACTTTAGGTTAAAAACAAGAAAAATTAATAAATTATAAATAATAAATATGTTTGTTGTGTCTTATAAAAAAAATGACAATAATGTTCTTTTTAGTAAACTAAAAAAAGAATGCAAATTTAACAAAATTCAAAATTATATACCATTATATAAAAAATTTTTTTCATTAACAGATAAAACGTATAATAACATTAATTTGAATCATAAATATACAATAACAGATTTAAAAGAATCGATAAATGAAAACACCTTTGTTTTAGATTTGTTAGATAATAATAACAAAATAACTAAAAAATCATTTTTTAAATTTAGCCCTCTCTTAGACCCTATAAAATATATGGTTGGTAAATATAATAATGTAACAGATGAAATGAGAACTACACTTCCTAAATTAAATAACAATATATCATCTAAAAAAGTATTAGATGAAAACAATTCAGCTTACGTAGATAGTTTTTTTTCATACTTAAGTAGTACAGCATTACATCATCATAAATTTCCAAATGCATTAGATTTTTATGGGTCTTTTCTTGGAGTTCAGAAAAGTCATTTTTTTAATATAGTAGATGACTTAGAATATTTATATGATTCTGATTTTTTTCATGAAAATAAAGATAAATTATTCAAAACCGAAGATATTGATGAAGAAATGTTATCTGACGCATCAAGAACACATAGGAAAAAATTGTCTTTAAAAGATGATAATATAAAATTGGATGTTAATGAATTGAATGATGATATGTATGGAGATGTATTTGAGCTTACAGAAAAAAATTTAGAAATACATAATCTCAAAGATATTGAAGTTCATATGGACGCAAGTAGTAATTTAAGAAGTAGAAAAGATACTGAATCAGCATGCTCATCGCGTTCATCAAATACAAGTGATGAAGAAAGTGATGACGATGAAACGGATATCTCCGGAGATTCATTGGAAAGTTGTAGTAATAGTGAAATGTCGGGTTACTCAAGTTCAACCAATGATAATGATTATATTAGAGGAGAAGTATATGATTTTCCTGTTCAAATTATATGTCTTGAAAAATTAGATAATACATTAGATTCTTTATTGGATGATGAAGAAAATGAAATGGATGTTGATGAATGGAAATCTTGTTTATTTCAAATATGTGTATCTTTGATTGTATATCAAAAGATGTTTAATTTTACACATAATGATTTGCATTCTAATAATGTCATGTATATTGAAACTGAAAAGAAATATTTGAATTATAGATATAAAAATAAATTATATCGTGTCCCAACATTTGGTAAAATATATAAAATTATTGATTTCGGAAGATCTATATATTCACATAGTGGAAAGAAATTTATGAGCGATAGTTTTCATCAAAAAGGCGATGCGAGCACACAATATAATACAGAACCATATTTTAATGAAAATAAACCAAGATTAGAACCCAATTATAGTTTTGATTTATGTAGATTAGCGTGTTCTTTATTTGACTATTTTTTTGAAGATATTGAAGATGTTGAAGAAGAAGATGACCCAATAGCAAAAACAATAGCAAGATGGTGCACAGACGATAAAGGAAGAAATGTATTATATAAAAAAGATGGCGAAGAAAGGTATCCTGATTTTAAATTATATAAGATGATTGCAAGAACAGTTCACGAACATACGCCTGAAAATGAATTTGATAGAGAAAAAGATAATATTTTTAATAAATTTTTAAGTTCAAGAAAAAAAATAGGAAAAAAAGCTAAGGTATTTAATGTTGATGAAGTACCTTGTTATGTCTAACCATGAAAAATTGAATTATTTTTTACATGTTTATAGAATTAATTTATTGATTATAAACATGTTTTCGAAAAAAACACTTATTCAACAATTGCGTACCGACGCAATATCAATACAGAAAGATATTAATCACGAGACTGATACCTTAAATTCGTGTTTAATGTGTAAATCTCTATTACCTTCGCAATCATGGTCTACAGTTTTAGAAAGTCACATATGTAAGAAATTCAATATAAACAAAATATCGGCAAGTGAGTGTCGTGGCGATGCTTATTGTGAAAGAAACAATGAATATATTGAAATTAAAGTTTCTTTAGGTGGTAAAAATGGAACAAAATTCAACTTCGTTCAATTAAGACCACATCACAATATAGATTGTTATCTATTTCTATGTTATGACCACACCGTTGGTGAATTTGGCGAATATTATTATTTCAAAATTCCAAAAAAAGTTATCAACGATTTATTGCCACAATATGGTGGATATGCACACGGAACTATCAAAGAATATGGCAAAATCACGACAGATAGTATCTTGAGTCATATGGATAAGAAGGTTGAATACGCCCTACGCACAAATAAAGGTGATGGGTTGTGGAACGAATTATTAAAATGGAGATGCGTTGATGAAAGTAAAATGTTTAAATAAAATTGAATTAATAATAAACATGTACAGTATATTATTAATGGACCAGTTCTACACCAAAATGGAAATTGCCGAACAATGTTGGAATACACTAAAAACAAAAGTTAATGTTGATGAATTTAATTGGTTTGTCGAACCTTCTGCCGGAACTGGTAGTTTTTATAAGTTATTACCAGTAGACAAAAGACGCGGAATTGACATAGATCCTAAATATCCGGGTGTAATGCAAATGGATTACTTAACATTAGATATGTCAGGTTTATACCAAGATGGATGTGATAAGTATCTTGTTATTGGTAATCCACCATTTGGCAAAATAAGTTCTTTGGCTGTGAAATTCTTTAATAAATCGGCCGAATATGCGGATGTTATAGCTTTTATTGTTCCAAGAACTTTTAAAAGAGTATCTATACAAAACAGGTTGAATTTGAATTTTCACCTAACATATAACATAGATTTACCTATGACACCGTGTTGTTTTGAACCAAAAATGGCTGCTAAATGTTGTTTCCAGATATGGAAGAAAAAAAATATTAAGCGAAGGATTATTGAATACGCAAAAACACATAAGGATTTTGGATTTTTAAAGTATGGACCAAAAGATGAAGATGGACAACCTACACCACCAGAAGGTGCTGATTTTGCATTAAAGGCATATGGTTCTAATTGTGGTAAAATAGTTGTAAACGATTTAGACGCATTAAGACCAAAGAGTTGGCATTTTATAAAATCTAATATAGATGTTGTACTATTAAAAAAGAGGTTTAACTTACTTGATTATAGTATGAGTAAAGATACGGTTAGACAAGATAGCTTAGGACAAAAAGAATTGATTTATTTATATTCTCAAAAATATTAATAATTAAATTTAATTAATATTTTTTAATGCGATTATCGTGGGAAACCAACCAAATTAGCACCAATACCAAAACCAGCACCAGAACGTGCACTTACAGCCATAGATGGCACATATGTATCAAGGATGGAGAAAGTTGCTGCTGCCGTAAGAGCGATCAACATAACTTCATCGACATTCAAAGATTTTTTAGGGATAGCATATGCCGCGATAGCAACCATGATACCTTCAACGAGATATTTAACTGCTCGACGAACTAATTCGCCAAAATCAACCATATCACCAAGTCCAGACATTTATACTAATAATATAGAAAAAAATAATTAGGTTTAAAATAACTTAAATATTAAAAAAGCAAATATTATTATAATGGCTTCAATGGCTTTTGAGCGACAGAATTTGCCTAATGGCGAGAAGAATCCTAAATATGTTGATTTGTTAGACGAAGACAAGCCTATTTCAGGGCAAAAATTTGCTTGTATTTCTTTTGTTTCGCCCGAAAATATTTTAGAAGACAAAAATAGATTCTTCTTTCAAGAATTCCTAAAATATTTTGATTTCTCTAAATCTATTGAAAAATATCATCAATTCTTAAATTTTCTTGCTTTCAAATATAATTTAGAATTTAATGATATGATTTCTGATTTCGAAGAATTTTTAAAAAGTGAAAAAAATGAATTCGATAGTGAAAAATTAAGAAATGAATATAAAACATTTGTAGACAACAATGAACAACGATTGCAAGAACAATTTGATGAAGCACATGCTTTTCAAACTAATACTCGTGGTTTAAAAATTAGAGGCGTTTACGCAACACAAGGTGAAGCAGAACTAAGATGTAAATTGCTTAGAGAGGTTGACCCACACCACAACGTTTATGTAGGTCCTGTAGGAATGTGGATGCCATGGGATCCTGAAGCATATAAAACTGGAAGAGTTGAATATATGGAAGAAGAATTAAATCAACTAATGAGTGAGAAAAATAAAAACGAAGAAAAGGCAAAACAAGAGTTTGAAAAACGTGTGTTGGAAACCAAAAGAAAAGCAATTGAAGAAAACATAAAACTTGCCAAAGAAAATAAAAATAAACTAACGCAAAATATCGATAAAGAAGGTAATTTATATGGTGTAAATAATACCATTGAAAACGCACTAACTGGAGAAAACATAACAAGTGCTGATATTAAAGCAGAATTGTTCGAAGGTGATAATATTGTTACTTCAAAAAATAAGGATCAACCAAAATTAAAATCACTTTTGCCTGACGACAAGGGAAAAAAATAATAAAATTGAATTAAAAATCTATAATTAATTATATATAACTAATTATGGACAAAAACATGGAAACAAAATCTACACAAACACCAACTAATATTAAGTCGGTTAATACCGAAAAAAAGAAAAAGAAAAAGAAAAAGAAAAAGCAATCATATAAAGATATGATGGCTGATATATTAAAACCTAAATTAACAGATAAAGAGAGAATAGAACTAAAAAAACAAAGTGTTATGCAAAATGGACTTGGTGGTGGTAATTTCGGCAAACTTGAAAGAATTTAATTTTGCAACCAATTTAATAATACTATATCGTCATATGCTATTACCAATACTAATAAAAAATAACATCCCATTATAATACTCATATTTTTTATGTTACTTAAAAATACAATAATATGAATACACCAATTAATAAAACAAGATAAAAAATATACAATGAAAGCATTTTTTTTCATATTTTTTTGAGTAATCTCATCTTCCAAAAATCGCAATGCCAAACATTTATTTACATTATAAGAATAGCACGATAATATTGTATAAAGACCCATTAATTTTGGTAATATTCCTGCCGTTTTCCAATCAATAAATAAATTTATAAAAGATAAAAATGTTGTTATGGAATGGTGATACCACGTTGTCGTTGATAATTTCATGTTTTTAAATAATGCTATTGTATCGCCTGATGTATACAGTGTCCCGATATACCATATTAATAAATTTAAATCGCCGATATTAAGAAATATAAAAGGTAATAGTGGTATTGTTGAAATTGATAAATAATATAATACATATGATTTTATAAAATTTTTTTTTATATAATTCTTTTTTTTATCATCATATGTTGAATATTTATCATAATTGTAAGTTAAATATATGTCCGTTAATGGATAACTTATGTATGTTAAAATTAAATTTATAAATATAAACCAAATCGCCGCCATATGTATATATTTAATTTGCTATTCATTTAAATAGATTATATAAAGGTTTAAACTTATATTATCTAATGGATCATTGGTTATTAACTACGCATAGTGCTGCTTTATTCCCCATGGGCGTGTTTTTATGGAGTTGGAAAAGAAGGAAAGACATGGCTTCAATTTATATGTTTATAAAATTTTTATATGCTGTGACATTTTCACTTCTTTATCATTCGCATCATAGCTTGCCTGACGATAAAGTATTCACAAGTGATAGTGATTATAGTAATTGGGCTTTATTAGATAGTTATGCCGCATCCGCAAGTATTTTTACAACAGTTTTATATTCTCTAAGAGTTAGAGAACCTCAATTTTATATAACCAGTTTCGCTGTAGAAAACATTGTATTAGTTGTTTATTTATGGGACCAATTAGACCAAGCATTAATTTTAACTTGGTATTTATCCGTTTGTAGTGCTATTGTATGTGTATTAAAATGGAGAACAATATGGAGATATTTAATCAGGTTTAAATGTTTGTCCTTTTTAACTATATCTTGTGGTATAACAGCGGTTATTATGTATTGTGTAGCTGTTAGAGAATGGTATAATGATGTTTATATTAAATATCATTCCTTATGGCATTGTTTTGTTTTTTCGACAGCTGGATTTTCATCTTTATTAAGATACAATCTCGATGAACAAATACATCCTATCCATAGAAGAGCACAATTAGATTCTATATAGTTGGAATAAATTCCCAATTTAATTCTTTACATATTTTCTTCCATATTTCATCTTGTTCTATTCTTTTCACTGGATCTTTTAACATTGGAAAATATGGTAAAAATACATTTTCACCAAGTAATTCGCACATTTTATATAATACATAATAGTAATTCAAAAAATTAACTCTATCATCTGGACAATGATTCGAATATGGTTTTTGTATTTCCATAAATAAATTGCATAATGTATCTTCTAATTCTGGATTCATTACAGGTGGTTTTATTCCTAATTTATCTTTTATAAACGGTATATGTTCATAATATTTATTATAGCCCAACTTCTTTAAGATATCTTTTGCTTTCTTATTTGTAATTTGTTTTAATGATATTCTTTCTTTCTTTATTTGTAATTTTATATTATCCAATACTTCAGTAGGTATTTGTGTTGTTTCTTTTGCCTGAAATTGAGCCAATATCTCACGAAAATGATTTATTCTTTTATAAGCATAAAAACAAACTTCTTTAGGTGGTTCTTTATAAGACGGTTTTTCATGTTCTATTAAATATTGTAAATGTTGACCACATTTATTACATATTATTAACCCCTCTGTTTCTACTGGAATTAATTCCCCTCCACAATTATTACATTTTTCATAATCTACAACATAATTGTTTATATCTATAAAACTTTCATCTATACTTATCAAATATTTATTGATATTATTTGTGTCTTTGTTTTCTTCTTCAGTATTTTTTTCACTTTTTTTATTAAAAAAATTATTTAATACTATTGTTTTTTTTGATTTTCCTTGTGAAATATTCTTTTTCTTCTCAAAATATTCAAAAATATAATCACTATTTAACAAAAAATAGTCCTTTTTCTCTTTTTTTAATCTCTTCATTTTTTTCTTGATTTCTTTTATTTTATCCTCTAATTCTAATTTATCTCCAATATCTTTTGTTTTTAACAATTGTTTTTTTAACTTTTTTTTCTCTTTTTTTAATGATGGTAAGATATTATTACTAACATCTAAAAATTCTTTTAGTTTCTCATTATGTTTGCTATCCAAAGTGACAATTGATTTTTTGTTTATACATATTTTTTTGCTCGCCTTTGGTTTAAAATTAGGCATTAATATAAATATGTTTATGTTATTTTTAATTATTAATTTTCTAATTTAAAATAAATGAGTGATATACAAGTTGATAGTCCCAATAATAATATAACTATTGATAAATTAAAATTTAGAAAAATGACATTTATTTATAATGCTTTAGAAAAGGGATGGAGTGTTAGTAAAAAAAGTGAATTATATGTATTTAAAAAAAATCATGAAGGTAAGAAAGAAGTTTATTTAGATGATTATTTAGCACGATTTATGCAGGAAAACTTCGATTTATCATCCATCTGACTATGTGTTTTATTTTTAATTAATTAATTAATTAATTAATTAAATTTCAATTATTTTTTTTTCTTTAGCAATAGTATAAAATGGGTGGTGGCTTAATGCAACTCGTAGCTTACGGCGCACAAGACGTCTATTTGACCGGTAATCCTCAGATCACTTTCTGGAAAGTTACCTACAGAAGACACACTAACTTCGCAATGGAATCTATTGAACAAACTTTCAATGGACAAGCCGACTTCGGTCGTCGTGTTCAATGCACTGTTTCCAGAAATGGTGACTTGGCATACAGAACATACTTACAAGTTACTCTTCCTGAAATCAACCAAGATGATAACGCATCCGGTAATGTTTATGCCAGATGGTTGGATTGCCCAGGAGAACAATTGGTTAGCATGGTTGAAGTAGAAATTGGTGGTCAAAGAATCGACCGTCAATATGGTGACTTCATGCACATCTGGAACCAATTGACCCTTACTTCTGAACAAGAAGATGGTTACAACAAAATGATCGGTAACACCACACAACTTACTTTCTTGACTGACCCAACTTTTGCTGATGTAGCAACTGCTTGTGGTGCCGCAGCTGTTCCTGAAGCAGTATGTGCTCCAAGAAACGCACTTCCAGAAACGACTCTTTACGTCCCTCTTCAATTCTGGTTCTGCCGTAACCCTGGTCTTGCTTTGCCATTGATTGCTTTGCAATACCACGAAGTTAAAATTAACATCGAAATCCGTCCTATGGATGAATGCTTGTTCGCTGTCACCCAAGTTGGTGAATCTGCTGCTCCAGGCAAAAACGTAAAAGCAACTGCTGCTTACTCCAAATCTTTGGTAGCTGCTTCCCTTTACGTTGATTACATCTTTTTGGATACCGATGAACGTAGACGTATGGCACAAAACCCACACGAATACTTGATTGAACAGCTTCAATTCACTGGTGATGAATCCATCGGTTCCTCATCCAACAAAATCAAATTGAACTTCAATCACCCATGTAAAGAATTGATTTGGGTTGTACAACCTGACGATAACGTAAGTTATTGTGATAGTTTCGTCGAAACTAAAGTTCTTAACATGGCTTTGGGTGCTCAGCCATTTAACTACACTGATGCCATTGATGCTCTTCCAAACAGTATCCGCGCATTCAGTTCCAGCCAACAATTGGCCGGATCCGCTGGAACAGCAGGTAACACCTCTGTTATCAACGCACACGGTCTTTTCAACGACCCTAATGCCAACAGTGACTTGAATGCTGCTCAAGTAGGAGAACTTTCGGGTAACTTGGGTTCTGCCGGTCCAAACAACGGTGTATCTGATGCTGGAGCATTCGTTCTTGCTGAAACTTCCTTGAAAATGCACTGTTGGGGTGAAAATCCAGTTGTAACTGCCAAACTTCAATTGAACGGTCAAGACCGATTCAGTGAGCGTGAAGGTACTTACTTCGATTTGGTTCAACCATACCAACACCACACTCGTTCCCCTGATACTGGTATCAACGTTTATTCGTTCGCTCTTCGCCCTGAAGAACACCAGCCATCTGGAACCTGTAACTTCAGTAGAATCGATAACGCAACTCTTCAATTGGTTGTTTCCGCCGCTGCCATCGGTAGTGCCGCAACCGCCAAGGTCCGCGTTTATGCTACCAACTACAATGTCCTTCGTGTCATGAGTGGTATGGGTGGTCTTGCATACTCCAACTAAGTTATTTATCATATTTTTATTCTATTCATTTTAGGATAATATTTAAATCTAATTAAATATTATATGTCGTGGTGGAAAAAAAAACAAAAGTCGGTGACATCCGTACAAGAAAAGGGCGATAGAGAATTAGAATTATTGGAAAAAAAAGCACATGAAATGTCACAGGGACGAGTACAAAAAGATCGCGTGTGTGATGCACAATATGAAAAAAACATAGATTCTGGTATGTCAAAGAATGAAGCTATGAAAAAATATACTGATTGTAAGTTCCCGGAGTTGGGTGAGACAGGACGTATTTCAATTGGTGGCAAAAGATGGCCAGGAAGAAGCCACAAAAGACGTAGAAGAAAATCGCGTAGAAAATCTAAAAGAAAAAGTACAAAGAAAAAACGTAGAAAAAGAAGAAAAAGTACAAAGAAAAAGAGAAGAAGAAGACGTCGCCGTTAATCAAATATAATTAATATTATATAATTATATATGATAATGTTAGATAGTTTAGCCATATTAATTAATTCGGTTGGATGGGGTATTAAACCGGTTCTTGAAAAAATATCTGTTAAAAAAATTGGACATAGTAACTTCTCATATATTAGATACATCATAACTGGTATAATAGCACTACCTTTATTAATATATAATATTCAAACGTCAAAGAAAAATAAATTTAATGACCCTGTTTATCTACAAGATGCTATAAAATGGGGTTTAATTGTTTCACTTGTTGCTCTTGCTGCTATTAAAGCTAATTATTATTTACTAAGTAGATATGATGTTTCTTATATCGCACCCATAGTTGAAGGGGCTCTTCTTGTAATGAACGCCGTTTTTGGAATCATATTTTTGAAAGAAAAAATAACCACACAAGCTATTCTTGGTATTGCCACCATTATTGCCGGAACATTCATATTATATTCTTCATAATTTATATATGTTTTCCACCACTCTACATTTAATTTCTGAAATATTATGTTATATATCCGCTTTTGGATTAAGTGATTACTATGTTAATAATTATAAAAAAATAAAAGGTAAACAAAGACTAATATTTTACTCTATTATGGGTCTTATAGGCGTGACACTCTATAATCTTTAAAAATATTATTTAACAAAATGATTTAAATAATATCCTACAAATATGTTTATATTATGCAGATTTTCGTAAAGACGCTTACAGGCAAAACCATCACCTTGGACGTAGAGCCAAGTGACACCATAGAGAACGTAAAACAAAAGATCCAGGATAAGGAAGGTATCCCCCCGGATCAACAAAGGCTAATCTTCGCCGGCAAACAATTGGAAGATGGACGAACTCTTTCCGATTACAATATCCAGAAAGAAGCAACTCTTCATTTGGTCCTCCGTTTGCGTGGAGGACTTTAAACACTTAAATAAAGTAATTAAATATATAAGTTTTATTACTTTAATGTATATTTATATATTACCACTTGTTATTGGGTTTTGTCTTAATATAATAGCAGCAATGCGAATACGTAAAAAAGCTGAATTATTATTAAAAAATCCGTATACACCTTTACCCGATATTATTCATAATAATTTTCCAAAAATTCCTCTTTTTATTCCAGATTACTTTCTTTTTATATGTTTCTCAATTGCTTTATTTAATTATAATTCTCTCGTTAATATCGAAAAGAATTTATTATGTCTTGGCTTATGCACAATAATAAGATCTTTTAGTGTGTTTTTAACAATTATGCCTACGTGTATGCCCGAGCCAAATCATACCGTAGAATATATATATACAAAATTGTTTCTTTCTACACACGATTTAATGTTTAGTGGTCACACATTGTTTTTCATATCTATTGGAAATATGTTAAATAGTCATTTCATAAAAGTTTTTGGACCATTTCTTCTTATTATAGCAAGACAACATTACACAATTGATGTTTGTGTGTCTGTATTAGTGTATTTTTTCGTTTATTCATATATTTAAAGTAATATCGCTACAACATAACAATAACCTCAGCGGTCGGTATTTCAACCGCTGTTGTCTCAGTGCGATTATAATACGGTGCCTCTAATGCTATTGGTATAGGCACTATAGTTGCTTTTTTATAAAAACAAGAATTAATACATCCTCTTATTCTTTTACAATAATCTTGTATTGTAACAGGAAAACACGCCAAAAAACATAATATAATTGTAAATATTCCTATTAATGTTATGCCTATTCTTGGTATTAAATACTCACCACAAAACCAACACATTGTTAATTCAATCGTTATCTATTTAATTAACTTTATAATATATATAATGCTCAGTATTTTTGCTGCTGGTGTAGTAGGTTATTATGTGGGATTATATACATTATTATGGTCACAACTTTACACACCACATATAAAAAGAATTAAAGATAAACCCGTTCCAGACAATTATTTAAAATATGATGAATTATAAATGACAGATAATACAAAAAAAGAAAAAGAAATCGTAAAATTTTATTATTTTAGCGAACTTGGTGAATGTGGTGATAGCGCAAAGAAACACGAAGAATATTGCAAGAAAATGATAGAGGATGGATACTCTTTGGTAAAAGTTACTCCTTTAGGTGATTTAGATGATAGAAGAGATTCTTATGAAGGGACTTTAATATATCATTGGCGACTCGTTTCTATTAAACCGTTTAAATGATAAAATTTTATATCAGTTTGTTCCTCTTCACCGTTAAAATTTAAATACATTCTTATGGGCTCTTTTACTCTTGTTGTTTGAATTTGACCAAAGAAATCTATATTCATTTGATATGTTCTCCTTGTCATTACATCTTTTTTTAAATATTTAAATACGGGATTTAATTCCATATAATCCATATAATATATTCATTTAAAAAATATATTATATACTTACGTATAAATGTTAAAAGCATTGCATTTAAGTGACGAAAGCAAATCTTTTTTAGCATGGCAATGGTGTCTTGTTCAAGAAAGAGAAAAAAGAAAACATCCTGACGAATGCAAAAGATATTATGAAATATATAAAAAAACAATTCAAAAAAAAAATAAGAAAGAATAATATATGATAATTAGATTATTCGGTTATCGATTGCCACAAGTAAGAAAAATGTCTTTTAAAAGACCTCCTCCAGATTATATATATAAACGTGAAGTTGTTCCAAGTGATTTAGATGGAAGTAAACTTAATAAACACCAATTTGATTGTGAAAATGAAAAATGGACACCAGAAATCAAAAAAAAAATACCTGATATTTGGGTACCTAAAGATTATATTGATGATATCTTCCATGAACAAAACTCAAGGGAAGATTAATATCAAGGGAAAATTTATTAATATAAAATTGATTTGATAGGTTTATTATATATATAATTAAAATATGAGTGAAGAAGATACTACAAGAACAGTCGGTAACGCCAATCCAGTATGCTCCAGTGGTCGTTCCACAGGAACTCCTGCTACGAGACATACTAAAATATATAAAGAGAGTCTTCGATTCGAAAAACCCGTTTTATTAGGAACGGCTAATATTAATGGAATACCAAAGAATAGAAAGCCATATAAATCTTATTGGAGAAAAAGAAAAGACGCAAGACGTCAAAACAAGAAAGATTTCGAAAATGGGAAAAATACACCATCAACTGAGATGATGAGAACATTCGGTATTAAAGCTACTAAACCAAAATATCAAAAATATCAGGGTAAAGGCACCATAGAATGCGAATGGGTAGAAAGATATGAAACGTGTGGATTGAAACCTAAACGAGGATCTTATAATTACGGATATACAATTGCTAATGAAGAATAAATAAAATTGAAATAAATATAATTTTTTATTTCAATTAAAACAATGCTTACTATACCTAACTGTCTAATTCAAAAAATATTTAGTTATATATTAAATTCTCAAGAGATTACATTATTAAATAATGTTCAGTTAAATTTCAGTGATATTGATATTTTGTTAAAAAAAACAAGTAATCATAATCTACTTTTAAAAGAATTTATGGCCAAAACAAAACTATGGAGAATTAAATGGTTAAACAAAGATTTTGATATTGGAACATCTGATGATGATGATGATGCAACGCCATTAGAAAGAAAGTACGAGAGTTCAAGAAATCAATTATTATTTCTTACGGATTATTGGAATTATCACTATAATCCACACTTCGACTCATATTATAATCTAAAATTTCATAATAATTGCGAAGAAGAATTTATAACCGATAATAACAAGTATTCCATAAAAATTTTTAAAAATCTAAAACTACTTAAGGATTTTATTTGGTGTGAAAAAAATAATAACTTATTCAAACCAGGAATAAACAATAGATTAAAACCAATATGGAAATGTAATATTATAGTTATGGAAGGCGACCTTTAAAGCATTTACTGAATGGTTGAGTTAATCCCATCAATAAAGCAGCTGCCGCCAAACCTTGTAAAAATGTAGCTCTTCTTATTTTAGCTGATTCTTTTTTAATTCTTTTTTGTTTTTCTGTCAAAGAATCCTTAAAAGGTGTTCCAATATTACGCGTCATTATCAAATAATAAATACAGGCAAGGCAATAAACAGCCATACCATAAGCCAAATATACTGAAATTACACAATTCATATATATATATTAATTATTTAAATTAATACATTAATATAAAAACAATATTATTATAAATGGATCTTCCCTTTCTTTACATTATTGACGGTGTTATAATATTATCAATAATTTACGCCTGTTTTTGTGTAAAACCAATAGAAATAAAAGAAATAAATATTAACACACCACTAAAAAATAATGAAATTACTTATGAAGAAGGAGATATAGAAGCTCTGTATAATTAACAACCGAATAATTTATTCATATTTTTAACTTCCATCTTATCTTCTTCCTTGAACAATATCTTTTCAATAAGTTTGTCATCTCTTAATCTAACACTATAATTCTTTTGTTTATCCTGACGCCCAACGCGTCCAAATGCTTGTATCATTTTTTCTTGTGTCATATTTTTTAGGTCTTTACTTAAATACCCGTGACAAAACTGATAATTTGTTCCATAAATATAATCAGAACTTGCTATAATCAAATATAACTTTTGTTGTTCTGCCATTTTTTTCATTATATCTACATATTTTAAGTTATCGTGTGTTGTAAATACACCAATACCCATCATTAATAATATTTTCCATTCTCTATCTATATCTAATAACATAATTTTTTGAACAACCTCATCATCAAGTTCCGAAACAAATCCTTTATTTTTTGCACCTTCACACCATATCTTGAAATGCTCTTCAGTGTTTGGTATATATTTTTTCTTCAACTGAACTTCGAGTAATTTCGATTTCAATAATCTTATTTTTTCTATATACTCCTCCTGATTTTGTTTTTCCCTCGTATTTTCCTTCACTTCTTTATCCAGCTTTTTCTCATCTAATTTTGCCAATCTTTGATCTTCTTCGATGGTTAAAGTCTCTATTTCTTTCATTATATTATCATTGCTAACAATAATACTCATCAAATCTATCAATTCATTTTCTGGTATATTACTAACTTTCAAATAAAATTTTGCTATTTTTTTTACATCATTTGTAATAAATATAGTAGGTCCATCTGTTAACGTATGCGCATCATTGGTTGTTATTTTAATTACAGAGTTATGTTCTTTTTCAACTTGTAAATGTTTCCTTATCTTCTGTAAATCCTGTTCTTTCATCTTTGATAATAACTTCAAATAGTATAATTTCAGTGACATAATATTAATCTCTGATATATCCTCGAAATAATTATTCATTTTATATGCGTCTTTCACCAATTCTTTTTTATGCATTTTAATAATGAACCTTGAAATCTCATTTACATCAAAATGTCTTAACATTGTTTTATTCGTGTCTAAATATTTTACACATCGTTTCAAATCTTTACAATTGTCAAATTCAAAATGAGGCATCATTGTTTCCGCATTCGTTTTCAAAATTGGTATTGTTTTTTGACATTCATAACTAACTACATTTATTTTAGTACCATTTTCAAATTTCCTCTGGTAACTCATTATCATAGGATGTAATTCCTTATCATCTGGTAATGTTGCTGAGGATAATACAATATTTGGTATCTCATTCTCTTTCCAATTTTTTTGCAATATGTTATGAAATTCATGATTTTCATAATCCAATGTAATCGTTGGTTCGTCCCAATACCATAACAAATCACTTGGTTCATTAAACGCCAACATATAACGCATAGCATATAAATAAGACTGAACATCTGATATCATAACCTCCACTTTATCTCCAACTGAATTATCTACGCGAAATATACCTCCTGTTTTTCTATTCCTTACTATATCTTTCGCTGCGAAATAGTGTAATCTAATATCAGATGTATCTCTACAACCAAATGCTATTGCTATAGGAATTTCTGTCGATATACAAGACTTCGCCAATTGTAAACCTATATGCTTTGCAGCACATACAAATATGATACGTTTTTTAATACCCAATGGTGTTAATGTCTTTCCTGTTCCTGTTGGTGCCTGATATAATATCATAAAATTATTTTCGTTATTTATTGTGTTCAGTATCTTCTTTTGATGTTCATATAATTTTACATCACAATATTTCAACATCGTATCATTTCTTTCTATATATGCGTATGCGTTCTTTATCAATTTGTCGTATTTAATTTTGTCCTTGTATTTTTCTAACAACATATTCACATATTTCAAAACATATATGTTCAACTTATTTATATTATTTTTCAATAATTGTGTCAGTGTATAGTAATACTCGCAAGAATAGTTATTTTCAAAGAATAATTTTATGTTTTTTATAATGATAAATTCATATAGTTCTTTTTTCAATGTTAATATCTTTTTATTAAGATTTTTCATCCTCATTTCATCTATTTTTTTTAATTTAGCTTTCTTTTGTCTCTCTACCTTAAAAACTTCATTATAACTCTTGTTTATTTTATTTATATCTCCTTGAAAATATGTGACATAAACATAATAATGAAAAGGCTCCATATTATCACCACTTATCTTCATATATTTCAATAAACTATTAGAGTTATTGAACGATACATTAATATCCTTTCTACTATTGAATAGCAATTGTAAAATTGCTTTTTCTTTTTTATTTACTGGAAGTTCCAAGAAATCCCATTCGCTTTTTGTAAGTTTTGTTTGTGACAGATCCATGATGTTTATTGATTATATTCTAATAAATATTTTAATTCAATTTTAAAATTGATTAAAAATAACACGTTTTATTAATTTATAATCATGTCTATAATATTTTCTGTTGAGGGTAACATTGGTAGTGGTAAATCCACACTTATCAAACATTTAAAACAAAAATTAAAAACAATTTCTGATATACCTATTGTTTATTTGGAAGAACCTGTTGATATATGGGAAACCATTAAAAATAAACAAGGCGATAATATTATAAAATGTTATTATCAAGACCAAAAAAAATATGCGTTTCAATTTCAAATGATGGCTTATATTACAAGAATAACTCAATTAAGAAAAGCCGTCACGAGACATAGAAATTGTATTATTATTACAGAAAGAAGCATACTAACAGATAGAAATGTTTTTGCCAAAATGTTACATGATAATAATACATTAGATGAAATCTCCCATCAAATATATTTAAAATGGTTTGATGAACTTTCTATGAATTTAAAAATTAATTCTTCCATATATATTAAAACAGAACCAGAAACATCTTTAAAAAGAGTTTTAAAAAGAAATAGACCAGGTGAAACATTAACACTTGACTATTTAAAAATTTGCCATAATAATCATGAAAACTGGTTACAAAACGAAAAATATTGTTTATTATTAAATGGAGAAAAAGAGTACAAAGAAAATATACCAGAAGAATGGTTTATGGCTATAAAAGCACATTTACATAATATAGTAGAACCTATTGTTCAAATGGATAAAATATATGATTTATTAAAAGCAAATGGCAATACTTTCGGTTGCTAATCAATATCACCATTCATTAATAAGTAATTAAAAGTAGATTGTGATTTATATTTTAAATGGTCTAATTCAAATGAACTCGTTTGAAATTCATCCTTACCATATATATCTTGCAATAATAACCATTCAAACAATCCACCTGTATATAAATATATATTATAAAACCCTAATTTATTCAACTGTTCATATTTATTATATATTGTTTGATCATCTGAATTCTTTCCATATATTATAATTTTTAAATTAGTATTGTTTAAATTTTTATTTATTACCGCTATCTCTTTCTCTGGAGAAATAGTTCCTTTTATTAAACATCCCTGTTCATCCATTTTTAAGGTATTTATAAGCAAATAATCATTATTTTTTGATATCATTTGTTGTATATCTTCAAAATTTACTTTCTTAAAAGAATGCGATTGTCCCATTAAAATTAATTTAATATAAGTAATTAATTTTAATTCGTAATTATTACATATTAATTTTTTTCGTATCTTTGTAGTATTCTCATAAATTCCCAATAAGGAAAATCATCCCTCATCCACATTTTCTTTGTTATGACATTTCCATTTGGAACTATACAAGATGATGGCTTCTTACCTTTATTGCGTATTCCACCAATTGTTGCGCATGCGTTGCGACCACCATTAGGTGCTGAACTTGGCGGACATCCTTCCTGGCATTGTCCGGCGGGCACTAAACTACAAGAACTACATTTACCATTCACAGGCATATGTGCCAATGATGTTTTCTTAGCTAATCCATAATTTCTTAATGTTCTTCCAACGCCCATAAATGGTGCACACAATAAAGATTCATCTCCAAGGTCACTAACACCATTTATTGTTAGCATACGTTTTTTAAATTCCGGCCATTTGCTTTTCCAATTTTTATCGCCTCCTCCTTGATAAATATCTCTGCTATTTTTCACAAATCTCCAAAATGGAAAATATGGTTTTTCATAATTTGCTTTTGTTATTACCTTACCTCCTCCCCAATCATGTCCTACTTTATTAGCACCAGCAAGTCTTGTTCTGTTTAAATTAGTATCTAACATAAAAGAATTATCAACACCCAAATTATCACGCGTGTATACAAGTTTTTGCTCATCACTCGATATAGTTACCTTTGTGTGTGACCTCTTCATTATTTCTACAAAATCTTTCCAACATGGCTTCTTCATAGGTATAGTAGATTCACTTGGTGGCTTACCGTAGCAATTCTCATATAATTTTATACCTTCATCATATGTATCAACATTTGAAGCTGTCGTTAATTTATCGGCTTTTTGTTTAACGTCTCTTATCTTATTTTTATATTCATTTGGAGACCATTTATAAAATGTTCCTGTTACCCAATCTTTTGTTAATCCGTAATTCTTTCTTGCGTCTTGACTAACTGATTTTTTAATATTATCAGGATGTAAGCGACCCTTTGGTAGACAACCAGCCTGTTCATATAAATTCACTAAACAATCTCTTGGGCGCTCCTTTTTACTTGCTTCATCAACAAATCTATCTTCACAAGCATCAACGTCTTTTCCATAGCAGACTTTTGTATTTCTTTTTGCTTCTTCATAATTTTTTGATTCACTCTTGTCTAAAATCCCATACATTGAATTTAATACATTAGTATAACTTGTTTTATTCCACAATTTTAATAGATTACTACCCCAACTACCCTGTTCGCTCAATCTTTTTTGAACGTCCCCTGTACATCCTGATTTTCTCCACAAATCTTTCATACACGCATCACTATGAGGTCCCGTATTCATTGTTGGTCCCATACAAGGAAATTTCTGTCCAAACTTCTCACATTCTCCAACTGGCACTAAAGGTCCATTCATTCCAGCAAATTCAGGGTCATAACAATAATCTTGTTTATTTCCTATTTTATCATATGAACCTTTTAATCCTATAGTATTTTGTGTTCTATGTGGGTCTTGACCACATTTTAACCCCGGTAAACAATCGGCGTCTGTATCACAATCACCTTGTCCTACACTCAAAGTTTTTTCCGCTTGTCTTTTATTTCCAAATCCAAACCATTTAACTCTTGTTTTAATCCCTTTATATGGCCATTCGCATTTATCATCATCATATTTTGGATGCCAACCACCATCCTTCCAAACTTTCGCCATACCCTTTCCCTTTACAGGACACCAAGCACATCTATCACTAACACTTGAATCGCCACAATCTTTCATTTTATTACAATATGCTCTGTCCTTAGCTTTTTGGCATTCAAAAGCTACATTTGGTCCGGGTGGAATCCAAGTATTTTTTGAACCACCCCCTCCACATACGTCTGGTGAAAATTTACCTGGATTATCCGGATCCGCGGGACCACTTTTATTTCCATAGATAATCATATCACTATCTAAACAATATCCACAGCCATATCCATCTTCGTTAGCGCCTTCCAATAAACTGCACATTTTTAATTTATTTATTCTTTGACATTTCTCCACCTCTTTTTGATATTCTGATCTTGGTAGATCATAAGAAGAATAATCTTTTTTTAATTTTAGTTCGCCAGTTTCATAATTTGTATCTGTTTTGTCTTCACTCACTTTCAAAAATATTGTGTCATCATATGCTTCATCCTCTAATGTTGATTGTCCTCTCGCTCCAAAATGTTTTTTTTGTCTCTTTATATATTTCTTAGCGTCATCATAATTTGATTCTTTTAATATTTTCAAATTCTCATCTGCGTTATTGTAATTTTCTTTGTTACTATGGAAATATTTGAAATAAACAAACAATAATATTATTAATCCTAATAATGCTAAAATTTCATATTTATATTTCATCTAATATATATTAATTATACATATTATTAATTCTATAATTAATATATTAATTATTCATCTTGAAAGGTTCTACAACAATGTGCTCCTGACTTTCCCCTATAATTCCATCCATTATAATACTTTCTCCAATGACCACCACACCACCATCCACCCCAACGACCTACCCAAAATCCCTTTCTTCCATCTGATGTCCATCCTGATTTACATACATTATGTCTTCCACCTCGCCAGTTTTTATAAGTATGCAAATCACACAACTCTAATCCTTGCCTCTTACATGCCTTCTCCGCCGAATTCTTACTTCTATAAGGACACCATCTATGCCATAACCACCATCTTCCCCACCACCAGTATCTATAAAATGGATAACAATGTCCTAACGTTCTTACATATTTTTTTCGTTTGGGGGCTATATATAATTTATTTCTCCATGTTTTATATTTATCATCCTTTTTTCCAACAGCCTTCTGCCCAAAGTCTGTTGACATTAAACACGGCCCTCTCTTACCCTCTTTTAATATTTTCCCATTGTGTCTTCTTGGCCTATTCACATATTTACAATTCTTCATAGCTAAACATTTCTCTTGGCATTCTTTTGCGTTTAAATTTGTACCTAATACCTTATATCCATTCTCTGCCAATAATTCATATCCTTCTTGCATATATAATGTATGTGCTAAAGGTATTAAAATAAATAATATTAGTAGTATTACTCCATATCCAATTTTCATATATTAATTATAGATATAAAAATATAATTAATAATTACCATTTATTCATTTTATCACACGTTTTCTTTTGTCCAGGTGCTGGATCTCCTCCAAATGTAGCATTATCGCATTTTAATCTTGACCCATCTCTTCCTGAACGATAAACCCATCTATCTTTATTACCATATCGAACCAAACCACTGTGATTACACGTTTGTCCTTCATTCGCACATTTTGTCCACGACTTACTTCCATATGTTCCATCTTTAGGTTGTGGATTTGGTCTTCCAAATTTACTATCACCAATAACATTTGGATTTGCCTTTGGTCCAGCATAAACGCGATTTCTACAACCACCATAATAAGACCACCACCAATTAACTCTTCTTGGAAATGATTGTCTTCTCCATACATCACCTTTTCTTCTACCCTCATCCTTTGTATTTCCTTTGTCATGATGTTGGAAAAATCTACCAAATGAATTCCCACAGAAACATTGACCATACCATTGTAAGCCAAAGTATTTATAATTTCTACATCTCCATTGACATACTCTTGCATCATTTCCTGGACCCCAATATGCCGTTCGCCATCTATATACCGGTAAATCTCTTGCCCATCTTCCACGCATTTTACTATTTGGAGTCGTTCTCTTGCCGTAGTCTTTAGTAAATTTATTCCCATATGGTGCTCTCCATCTTTTGCTCAACGCATATTTATTCATCCACCAATTATCACCACAATCTTGGAAATCTCCTATATATTGCATATCTTTCTTTGGAACTTTACCCTTTTTATCATATACTTGTCCGCCCCAAAAATTACTTGAACCCCACCATCTCCAATTATTAGATTTATATCGATCGGTGGTTATTGGACAATAACCTGAATTGTATGATGTTGAAGTTCTGCAACCAAGACCCCATCCACCATATAAATTTGTAGCACCGAATGTAAATCTATTACAATTAGGGTCTTTCGAACAAATATCGGCACATTTTGATACCGGCCAATGTCTTGAACCCCATCCATGCCATTTAAATCCATACCAATCACAATCACCACCTTTTGGATATGCTTTTGATTTTTCAAAATTGGCCTCCAAACAAGTCCCTTTACCTGTTTTACCACCATCTTTCTTACACTTATCACTAAATTTCTTTAAAGCATTTGTATCCCCAACTTTCAACACTTTACTTTCACACCAACCAGAATCTTTCCTACAATAATAACTATCTTTCGCTCCAAAATAATATGCTTGTCTTCTATCATCATTCATCATTTGTTCTTCTATTAATTTAGCTGGTTTCACATTCATATTCCATAGTTGTATCTTAGCACCCTTTAATCCACAATTTCCCCAACTACAATCCGCTCTTCCATAGACTACTACTTTAGTTACATCCCATAAATTGGAACCATCTTTTTTCTTTGGTAATTTAACTCTTACCCATTGATTTAGACCACCCAATGTATGTGCTGAATTACCCTGTCTATATGATCTCCACCATCTATTATAATCTTTCTTATCCCCATCCATAACTCGCTTAGCTGGTGCAAACCACCAATAATAAGTAGATGACTGTGACGCACTTCCCCCTTTTAGATTTATTTTACCGTTTTTATCATATACCTCGATTTCTTGAACCTGAACATATCCAGTTTTTGATATTTGAACGTGTGTAACTCCTGTTTTACCCTTAACATCTGGTTTTGTAGCTTCTGTAAAATTTTTATTTATACATGGGTCAAAATTACAACCTATTGTATGTGTTAATTTTGGACACGCAGCGCCTCCTCTTTTTGGTGGGTATAATATTCTTCTTGTTTTTGTTTTCTTTCCTCCACCACATTCTTCACTACAAGTGCCATAAGCTGACCAAGCAGATACTTTACAATCTTGTGGTGGTGGATATTTATCTAATAAATTATTTAATACGGCATTACAACTTCTACCACACAATGAATTTCCAGAAGAACATCTCGTCTTAATAGT
>Ga0163109_10000413_pt1 | contig 34575 bp, 26 predicted proteins | sample CRUFie1St13metaG_FD_108704 | JGI IMG/M metagenome (GOLD analysis project Ga0163109, IMG submission 108704) | Marine microbial communities from the Costa Rica Dome - CRUD Field 142mm St13 metaG | ecosystem: Environmental > Aquatic > Marine > Oceanic > Photic zone | place: Costa Rica: the Eastern...
GATATAGTGTATTTTGTTCCGAAACTCTGGACTGAACCGGGTGGCAATGTCATATTCACGGCATTATTCTGTAAAACGGGGGTTTCCTTTATGCCGACGATGATCACACGAATGATTACGTTGCTTAGCGGTAAATATGTAGGTTCGGACGAGACGGGAAACCGGTATTATCAACAACGACGCATCACCAACTCTGGGCGACGGAGACGCTGGGTGATATACGCTGGTGATGACGAGGCTAGTCAAGTTCCTGCGCCATGGAACGGTTGGCTTCACTATACCGTCAATGAGCCACCAACAGGCGATTTAAACGCACACCCTTGGCAAAGGGATCACATCCCGAACATGACCGGGACAGAAAACGCTTACCGTCCGCCCGGACATACTTTAGCAGGCGGTGAACGTGATCGTGCCACGGGCGACTATGAGTCATGGAAGCCAAATTGATGGGAGACGAGTCAGGACACGAAATCAAACACATTTTGCTAGGTATGTTGGTAATAGGGCTAACTGCGGCACTTTTTCTGTTATCATATCAAAGCGGGCCTAAGGGCGAGGCTGCGGGCTACCTTTTGAGCGCCCGTTTCAACGCAACTGATGGTATTGCAGTTGGCAGTGAGGTTCTTCTTACTGGCATCAAGGTTGGGCAGGTCACGGCGCGAGAATATGATGCTAAGCGGCAAAATGTATTAGTGACGATGGCCTTTCAGCAGAAAGTAAAGGTCCCCCATGAAAGCACAATTTCGATTGTTTCCGATGGGTTGCTCGGTTCAAAATACCTCAAAATAGAGCCCGGTGGATCTGAAGCCAATATGAAATCTGGCGATACCTTTGAGTTTGTCCAAGATTCAATACCTCTTTTAGAACTTTTAGAAAAAATTGTGATTGAGGCTGAGGAAAAACGCGCACAAGCGACTTCACCGGCATCGGCGAACAAAACTGATAATCCGTTTAGCATTCTTAATCCTTAATCCGTGAGCGTGGTCAAATGAAAAGAAATGTATTAGAGACCACTCTAGCTGCCATGGTTCTATTGGTTGCAGGAGTTTTTCTCGTTTTCGCACAAAACGTTGGTAACGTTGCTCCGGTTCAAGGCTGGGAATTGAAAGCAAAGTTTAATTCTGTTGACGGTCTGGGTATCGGGAACGATGTGCGGATTGGTGGAGTGAAGGTAGGCACTGTCGTTGGCTTACAAATAGACCAACAGGATTACCGTGCGCTTGTAAAGATGCAAATCATAAAAGAATTGAAATTACCGTATGATACTTTAGCCGCAGTTGTTTCGGAGGGGGTGCTAGGGGGAAAATACATCGCTCTTGTTCCTGGTAAAGGTAAACTTTCTGATCGAAATGGGCTTTTCTTGAAAAATACAAAAGATGTAGAGCCGGTTGAAACTACTGTTGGGAAAGAAATTTTCGGTTTGGGTGTGGGAGGCGGTCTTTAATGAAATCAAATGTTACGGGACAAAACCCGGGAATTAAATCACAAGCACTATTCTCGCGAAAGTCCGTAGAGGCAATTCTTGGATTTGTTGTGTTATTCGTTATCGGGGTATCAGTTTATTTCGCATTCTTATCTACAGACTTAAAGCCGGAGGGTGGTTATGAGGTCACCGCCCAGTTCACCGCTGTTGATGGGCTAGTGGTAGGAAGTGATGTGCGTATTGGCGGCGTGAAGATCGGCGCAGTAATAGATCAAAAAGTTGATCCTCAAACGTTTAAAGCAGTCGTAACAATGACAATTAGATCCGACGTTCGCCTAACAGGTGATACGCGGGTGAGAATAGGTAATGATGGTCTTCTCGGTGGCAATTATATAAAACTTGAACCCGGTGCTGGGAAAAAATTTGTGGGTGATGGAGCGGAGCTCAGAAAAACAAAAGACGTAATATCGCTCGGCGAACTCTTAGAGCGAGTGCTGGCGTTAGTTCGTGAAGAGCCGGCCACTCAATCACCAGAGCTCTAACGCGTAGCTTGCATTATTCGTGCAAAGTGTATGAGCTTTTAAACATGTTTAAATTTCGCTGGTTGTCTATGGTCTTATTCGTTCTGCTTTTCTTCGTAAATCCGGGGCTGGGTTTTGAAGGAGATACAGTTGTATTGCAAGGAATGGATAAAGTAACAGCTAGAGTATGGTCATTTGAGGCGCCTACTGGGAGGACCGTACGCTTTGGGACGTTGGAGATTATTGTGCAAAAATGTGAACGCACACCCCCTGAGGAACCTCCCGAGTCTGCTGCTTATCTTGACATTTTTGAGGCTAAACCAAACGAGGCACGTATTGGACTTTTTCATGGCTGGATGTTTGCCTCAAGTCCGGGACTTAACGGTTTAGAGCATCCTGTTTATGATGTTTGGGTGTTAGAATGTAAGAGGTGAATAGGCCCTGAGGAAACTGTTTAAAAAAGTTGTTCGCAGAATTTGATTTTAATTATTAGTAATGCTCTGGTTACAGTGCTCTAATTACTGCTTTCGGGCCGACAAAATTAAGTTTTTGCAGCTAATGAAATTCATTGTTTACAATCTCGATTATTTGTTAACTACAACTGGGCTGGTGACACTGTCTGCGAGCAGCTATTATTCAGGGTTAAGCATGAGGTTTAGGTAAGCCTTGTCAATCGATATTTTAAAATTGGATTTTATACCAAGAGCTTGTTTCAATAGTGATTGATAATCCGAACGTGATATCGCGATAGCACCAAATCTGCTTAAATGTTTACTGGTAAACTGAGTGTCAACAAACATAAAGTTTCCAGCGCGCATACGGGCCAAAAGATGAACTAAGGCCACTTTGCTGGAGTCACGTTCACGCGAAAACATACTTTCGCCGAAAAAAACTCCTCCGAGCGCAATTCCATAAAGACCACCAGCCAAACGCCCGTTACGCCAACATTCAATCGAGTGAGCATAACCCATGTCGTGCAACGCCGTATAAAGTTCAATAATCTGGCCATTTATCCAGGTTTTCGGACGTTTACCCACAGACGCTGCACACCCTTCCATTATAGACGTAAATTCTTTGTTAATGGTTATTTTAAATCGTTCCGAACGAACTGTTCTTTTGAGGCGACGCGGTACATGAAAATTTTTAACTGGAAGAATACCTCTGATACGTGGATCAACCCAAAAAATATCGGGGTCGTCGTAGCTTTCGGACATGGGAAAGATACCTGCTTCATAGGCTCGTAATAGAACTTCGGGAGTAATATCAGGCATACGCTTAGTTACTTATCATTAGGTAGGGATTCAAGCCACTTTTCGAGCCAATGGATATCATAATGACCGGCAATGAAGTCTGGTTCATCGATTAAGCGCTGATGCAATTGAATAGTGCAGTCAATACCACCTATGACAATTTCATCCAAAGTGCGCCGTAGTCGCATTAAGCATTGTTGGCGATCCCGCCCATGAACTATTAATTTAGCAATCATGCTATCGTAATAGGAGGGGACCATATACCCAGAATAGATAGCTGAGTCGATGCGCACACCGGGACCACCCGGGGCATGGAAGTCTGTAATTTTTCCTGGTGAGGGTACAAAAGTAATTGGGTGCTCTGCATTGATACGACATTCAATGGCATGGCCTTCAAGCCGGATATCGGCCTGAGAAAAGTCAAGTGTTTCACCCGCTGCGATTTTTAACTGAGCACGCACAAGATCGCAGCCGGTAATCATCTCGCTTACTGGGTGTTCAACTTGGAGACGGGTATTCATTTCGATGAAGTAAAAATCACCCTCGTCAAAAAGAAACTCAACTGTTCCTGCACTGCGATAACTAATTTTCTCTAGTGCTTTGGTAACTGTTTGGCCTATTTCTGCGCGGGTTTTTTGATCAATGGCCGGCGAGGGTGCTTCCTCAAGAACTTTTTGGTGCCGACGTTGAAGTGAACAATCTCGTTCGCCAAAATGTACAACATTACCATTTCCATCACCCAGCACCTGTATCTCTATATGACGGGGCTTCTGCAAAAGCTTTTCTATGTAAACAGTGTCGTCACCAAATGCAGTTAATGCTTCTTGTTTGCAAACAGCAAGAGCCTCAGGCAACTCCTGAACTGTTCTCGCAATTTTCATTCCACGTCCGCCTCCCCCAGAAGCAGCTTTGATGAGAATTGGATAGCCGGCACTCTCTGCAAATTCCGCCGCTTCTTCAATTGTGGTAATTGGGCCATCTGATCCTGGCACCACCGGAAGGCCTATCTCGATTGCTTTTCGTTTTGCTGTAATCTTGTCACCCATTAACCGTATATGTTCTGGCGTCGGTCCTATGAAAACAAGATCGTGCTCTTCAACCATTCTAGCAAATTTTGCATTTTCTGAAAGAAAGCCAATACCCGGGTGTATCGCATCTGCGGCGGTGATATTAGCAGCCGAGAGGATTGCGGGAATATTTAAATAGCTGTCTCCAGAATTTGGTGGGCCAACACACACTGCTTCATCCGCTAACCGCACATGCATGGCATCAGCATCCGCTGTGGAGTGTACTGCCACGGTGTTTATGCCGAGCTCTTTACATGCCCGGTGAATGCGCAGTGCAATTTCACCTCGATTAGCAATGAGAACTTTTTCAAACAAAGGTTTCACTCAATAATTAATAGTGGTTCTCCAAACTCAACAGACTGTGTGTCGGTTACTAGTATCTTGGTAACTTTACCGGAATGGGGCGCTGGTATTGGGTTCATGACCTTCATTGCCTCAATAATCATTATTGACTGCCCTTCACTGACACTATCCCCTTCTCTAACAAAAGCAGGATCATTAGGTTTTGGTGAAAGATAAACCGTGCCCACCATTGGTGATGTTACAACCCCTGGCAAGTTTCCTTCGATGTTATCCTCAAACCTGGGTGGGATCGGTGCTGACTGGGAATTTTTGTGAGTTGCAGGCACCTCAGTCCCAAAAGACGAAATTTTACTTACTCCCTGTCGCGAAACACGGATAGATTGGCGGCCCTCGCTGATCTCGATCTCGCATAACCCCGTCTCATCCAAAAGCTCGCTCAGTTCTCGTATTAGTTCTTTATTGAGGTTAATTTTAGCCATGCTTTTCAATCCTGTTCGCTGAATATTTGTGCTGCAGCCTCAAGTGCCAAATTGTAGCCAGCCGCACCAAAACCGCAAATCACACCGGTAGCACATTTTGAAATATATGAATTATGCCTAAATTCCTCGCGTGCGAATATATTAGATAAGTGCAATTCTATAATCGGGATTTCTAGTAGCTTTAATGCATCTAATATTGCTATTGAAGTGTGGGAGAATGCTCCAGCGTTTATAACAATGATATCTGTTTGAGACCGGGCATTTTGAATCCAGCTTACAAGTTCACCTTCAAGGTTTGTTTGCTGAAATGTTAATTCTAAACCAAGTTTAGTTGCCGTGGCTCGAACAGTTTTTTCGATTTCTTCGAGCGTGGTAGAGCCATAGATGTCTGGCTCTCGTACGCCGAGCATATTTAAATTAGGTCCATTGAGGATGAGTATTCGCTTATTAGTGGCCAATTCGAAAATCCAGAACAGTTTGTTTTACCCGTACTATATCAATTCAGAGCAGTGGGAAAGAAAAGATGAGTAAGTTATGCAAAAAAACATCTCTTTCCATCGCCCTTAGTCAGTGATTAAATTAAAGAGAGTTTGAGGGCAAAATCGATGGAAAGCCATGCTGAAAAAAAAATTGTTCCCCACGGTAGTTGGTCGTCGCCCATAAGTGCAGAGTGGATTGTGGGCGATACAGTTTCCCTTGGTCAGCTGTGTCTTGATGGATCGGATGTTTATTGGAATGAGGTGCGCGCGAACGATAAAGGGCGCAGTGTTGTTTGTAAGCTCGGAGAAAAAGGGCTAGCCGAAGATTTTTCACCACCAAACGCTAATATTCGGTCTCGAGTGCATGAATATGGCGGGGGGGCTTATTTAGTGCAGAGAGGCGAACTTTGGTATAGCAACGTGAATGATGGTCGTGTGTGGCGTAGATCGCGAGATGGAACGGCTGATCCAGTTACTCCTAGCAACAATTGTCGATATGCTGATCTCGTTCGTGACCCTTACAGAAATCAGCTGATCGCCGTATCCGAGGAGCATGCAGAGGGTATCAAAGAGCCCATCAACCGACTGATAGCAATAAGAAACACTGGTGAAGTAGTTACGTTGGTTGAAGGGGCAGACTTTTATGCATCACCAACATTATCCGGCGACGGCAAATGGTTGTCGTGGCTCTCTTGGGATCATCCGTGCATGCCTTGGGATGGGACATTACTGTGGTGTGCTCCGGTGGAAAATGACGGTTCGTTGGGCAAAATAGTGCTGATAGCGGGTGGAACTGATGAATCTATTTTTCAGCCAACTTTTGCACCAGACGGAGTATTATATTTTGTTTCTGACCGATCCGGTTGGTGGAACTTATATAGACTTCGGGCAAACAATGTCGAATTAGTACTGCCGTTGGAGGCGGAATGTGGAGTGCCTCAATGGAATTGCGGGTTATCGACATACGGGTTCGCTTCCGAGCATCTTGTGGTGATAAGTTATATTGTGGATGGAATTTCTAAACTTGCTACCATTGATCTTAGAACACTTTCATTTAGCCCAATTCATTCCCCTTTTGTAGATATTAGCGGATTAAAGGCCGGATACGGACGGGTTATTTTTATAGGTGGGAGCCTTTCGAATCTGCCCGCCGTCGCCTCGATCAATTTAGAAACCAAAGGAATTGATGTTCTTTATCGATCAGGAGTGGCAGATTTAGGTGTTTCAAACATTTCAAGACCGATTCCAGTCTCGATCCCTGTTGGTGAAAATGAAACAACGCATGGTTTTTTCTACGAACCGCGGAACGTCTCTTGTGCTGGACCCTCGGATGCCCGCCCTCCGCTAATCGTTAAATGTCATGGAGGCCCAACTGGACAGACTACAGCAGCTCTCAATCTAAAAATACAGTATTGGACAACTCGCGGTTTTGCGGTGCTGGACGTTAATTATCGCGGCTCTTCAGGTTATGGCAGGGCATATCGTGAAAAGTTAAATGGTAAATGGGGTTTATTTGATGTGGAAGATTGTGTTAGCGGTGCAAATTGGCTAGCTGCAAAAGGTTGGGTTGATAGAGACCGTATGGCTATTTCAGGTAATAGTGCCGGAGGTTACACGACCCTTTGTGCAATGACATTTGAGGATTGTTTTTCTGCGGGTGCTAGTTATTACGGCATAGGAGATCTCTCAGAATTAGCGAAAGAAACCCATAAATTTGAATCGAGTTATCTTGATGTTCTTATTGGTTCGATGCCAGAAGAAACCCTAAATTTGTCTGACCGCTCCCCCATAAACTTCGTTGAAATGCTTACCTGTCCGGTTATTTTCTTTCAAGGCCTTGAGGATAGAGTCGTGCCACCCGCCCAAGCCGAGTCGATGGTTGCAGCACTTCAGAAAAATGGTATCCCGGTGGCGTATCTTCCATTTTCAGATGAAGGGCATGGTTTTAGACGGTCTGCAAATATAAAACGCGCATTGGAGAGTGAACTTAGTTTTTATGGAAGCGTTTTTGGTTTTCAGCCGGCAGATAACATAACAACCCTGTCCATTGAAAATGCGAACGGTCTGAGAAGGGAGTAACTTATTAAAATGTCACACATATCAGTGATCCTCCGCTGCTTACCGCGTGCGGATGCTTTCACACGTAAATCTATTGGTACCGAAAGTGTTGCAATTAATGTTGGTGGGCACAAGCAATCGAATAGTGGGCACGCAAATACAGATCCCAAGTCACTAGTATCTACCTCAAGGTGACAACGGATTAACACTTGGCCAATCAGTGGCAACATTTGAATATCTTGGCGAGATATATCTAACACTATCTTTGGGACCAGAGGATCTAGGCGGACGAGCGCTCGTACGTTAGGTCGGTAAAGCTGTGGTTCGCGAGATGCATCCGCGTCTTGCAAGCCAAACCAGAGATTATCTCACAAGGAACCTCAATTCCAGCGCACGTGACGTATAGTATTAACACTGGGCAGAACAAGGCCGTACATGGTTGAGGGTTGGTGCGGTAAAGATCTATCAAATGGCAAATTCTGTAATGTCGACACTCCCGCAACAGCTGATTGTTATCTTATGCCACAGCTTTATAAAGCAAAACGCTATGATTTTCTTGATTTGGACTCATTCCCAACATTAATGAGTGGTGATGTTCAATGTGCTCAACATCAAGCTTTCAGGAAGCAGCGCCCAATCAACAATACGATATGGCTACTAGTCGTCGACCCTAAAGTACCTTACTTCTTGCGGTTTCGTTCTGTTTTGACAAATTTTTCTAACTGCTTAAGGCTCGCTGCCCCTGGAACGATTTGTTCGCCGATAATAAATCCTGGCGTTCCTTTTATTCCCAGCTTTTGTGCGAGCTTGATTGTATTTTTAAGATAAGTGTGGATTGCGGGATCAGTCATATCTTTTTCAAGTTTTGCTATATTGATGCCGACACTTTTTGCAATTTTCATAATGCTTGGAAGGTTCAAGGCACCGCGGTTTTTCATAAGCGCGATGTGAAAATCAAGGTATTTATTTTGTTTTTTTGCAGCCATAGCTGCGGTTGCTGCAATCATCGATGTTTTGCCCAAGATTGGAAGTTCTTTCCATACAACACGTACTTTTTGATCATTTTTCAACAGTGTAATTATTGATCCAGTAACTTGTTTACAGTAACCGCATTGATAATCAAAAAATTCAACTAATGTTACATCACCGTTTTTGTTACCTGTGTAAGGCGACATCGGATGGTGGTAAATGCGATCTGAATATTCCCTAAGTAAGTTTTTGGTCTTATTGTCTTGCTCTGCCTGTTCTCTCTCGCGGAGTTTTTCCATTGCTTTTACGATTAACTCTGGCTTATCGAGAAGGTAATTGTGGATAATTCGTTCGACTGCTTGCTTCTGTAAAGGCGTTAAAGACTCGGCTTGAGCTGTAAAACTTGAAAATAAAAAAATCCCAAAAATCAATAGTACGTATGCAGGAATAACAGGAAGTCGTTTAATATAAGTGTTAGGTCCGTCCATTATTGATCCTTTTTGATTGAAGCATTTGCAATTTGATTCTCAATGTCTTGGACGCGAATATGCTCTGGTGAACCTTTAGGCAAGATGCCTAGCGCTCTCTTTACATTTTGCTTGGCCCGATTTAGGTCTCCTTTAAGCATGGCCTCTTCTGCGAGTGCTAGGGATGCTTTTCCCGTCTGGCCTTTACGTCCGTATACGGTAGCCAATTGCCGCCAAAGCGCAGGTATTTTGTTCTCGTATCGAAGAGCATTTTTTACATTTCGGATAATTTCTTCATCTAATTTGGGATTATTGAGCGCCAGTTGCATGCGGGCAAGATTTACACGGATTAATGCTGCCCATGGTATAATTTCTATTGCCTTTGTATATGAATGTATGGCGCCATTGAAATCAGCCGCATCTTTCAAAATGTCACCTTTTAATTCGTGAAAAAACGGATCTCGCGGGGACTCGGATATAAGCTTATTAACAATAGCAAGTGCATTTTTTTTATCGTTAAGTTTCATGTACGCATATGCCCTTGCATAACGCGCCTCAACACTTTTATCTGTAGCTTTATAAGTATCTAAAGTTGTTACTGGATCGTTTACGTACCCGTGTATCTTACCACGTGCACGGGCGTGCATCGCTACATATTGTTGTGGTATTTTCCTATTTGAGTAGGGAGACTTAGCAACATGATTTTCTAGAAATAATATCCGGTCTTGCGTGAGTGGGTGTGTCGACGCGTATGGGTCACGGGAGGCCGTGTATAATAACGCATTTTTTTGTAATATTTTGAGAAAGTTGAGCAATCCTTTGGAGGACTGTTCGGTGCTATCGAGAAAATTGACGCCGGCTTGATCTGCAGCCTGCTCCATGCCTTGAGTATATTTAAATAAAGCGCGTTGACCGAGAGCTTGCCCCCCAATTATTGCGCCACTTAGTCCCTCAGGTTGGCCAGCCGCAATAGCTGCCGCAGCACCAAGCACTGTGGCAATTATCGATTGATTTGATGCGTTGCGCAGCCCCTCCTGTATTCTCGAAAGGTGGCCGCCAGCGATGTGCCCGATTTCATGAGCGAGCACACCAATTACTTGACTGGGATCGTCGGCTCGACTCAAAAGACCAGTGTTTATAAAAATCTGCTGTCCCCCTGCGACAAATGCATTAAGATCGTTAGACAAAATAATACGGATCCTGACCGAACCTAAACTTAAACCAGCCGCCTCAAAAAGTGGCGTTCCGTAGGCACGAATGGTATTTTCTATTTCAGTATCTCGAACAACTCTAGGGGCTTGAGCCTGCGCTTTTGCGCTTGTAAACGCGATGATTGCAAGGCAACCCCACAACAAGATGGCCAATATGAGTTTTAATCGATACAAATCTTTTACAACAAATCTTGTGCACATGAAAAATAACCATCAATATTTATTAAGGACTGTACTAGTGCCGGTGATATGGAGCAACCAAGGTTTCGTACGTTTAATTACGATGGGGCTAGTTTTTGCCCTTACTGCTTGTTCTTCGATCGAACAGGCAACCAATTCGATACTACCAAAAACACCCCCATCCATACTCTACGCAGCTGTTGTAGCTGATGAACCAACAGCGGTTCTGACAGCTCGTGATATGCTTGCGCGGGGAGGGAATGCAGCAGATGCTGCCGTGGGTCTTTATTTCACCCTCGCAGTAACTTTTCCATCTCAGGCCGGGATAGGAAGTGGCGGAACATGTATGGTGTATGATCCTAAATTAAAAACCGCTAAAGTTCTTGATTTTAGGCACCCATCTCATGCGGTTATTGGCGATAAGTTATCCATCCCAATGGTGGTTCGAGGTATGGCATGGCTTCATGCTCGGTTCGGTCGGTTAAGCTGGGGTTCATTGCTGAAAAGAATTGCCAGTATTGCACGCGAGGGTGTGACCACATCACGTGGATTTATTAATGACCTGAAATCAGAAGTGCCTAGATTAGCAAATGATGCTACCGCTTTATCTTTGTTTTTTGATCGCCTCGGGTCGCCACTTGGTGAGGGAATTATTTTGCAGCAAATCGAGCTCGGAGCCGTGCTAGGCAACCTTGGTGCGCGGGGGGCCGGTGTTTTTTATCGGGGGGCTCTTGCCAAGAGAATTGTTTCCATTGCCGGAGCACAAGGACAAAATATTGATCAGACAGTACTCACCAATGCTAGGCCTCAATGGCTGAATGCAAAAGAAGTACGCATTAACGAGAAATCGATTTTTTTGCCCGTAAAGGAATCGCAAAACCGCGCAGCCTTATTTTGGCAGCGCTTTAGCAAAAAAAGAGATTTAACTTTTTTAAAAACCCAAATTGGATCTGTTGATTTAGCGAAAGCATTGGGACCTGCAGATGCAGAAGAAGTAACTGCAAATATTGGTAGTGGGTTTGTGGTTGTGGATGGTGATGGTCTGGCCGTTGTCTGTTCTATATCAACGGGGCGAAAGTTTGGCACTGGAAAATTTCTTCCGGGATTAGGATTTGCGCTTTCACCAATAAACGGCAATCCAACTAGTGCACTCTTGTTAGCAATCGACTCACAAAACCAAAAGTTCTTATTTGGTGCATCAGGATATAGCAGCTCTGCTGGATCTACTGCTCTGACTGGAGTTGCGGCGAGGGTATTGTTGGCGTCCGACTCTCTGCAACGAGCTAGTGATTATCCTCGAGCACATGTAAAGCATGATGGCTCAATAATTTTGGAAAAGGTCAGTGGCGCGAAAGAAAGTGAGGCCATATACGATACAAAGACAAATATATCGCTTGTACAATCAATCGGTCGCATAAATGCACTTTACTGTCCAAATGGGCTGCCGCCTACGTCTCGTGGTGATCCCGCTTGTCAGGTCAAGGCTGATAGACGGGGTCATGGTGTTGGTACTCGGTTCAAAAAGGATATTCGTGACAAAGATTATTAAAAGGAACCAAATTTATGGCGTTGAAGGCTTCCAATAGGGGATGCATTCCATCATTTATAGTTATGGACGTGCTCAAAGCAGCGAACCAAAAAATGCTAGATGGGGAAGCAGTGTATCACCTTGAAATTGGTCAGCCTGGCAGCGGTGCTCCAAGGGGAGTTGTTGAGGCGGTGGGTCGTGCGCTTTCTTCGGAAAAACTCGGGTATACCGATGCGTTTGGACTGTCCTCGTTGAGAGTGGCAATCTCTAAACACTATTATGATTATTATAAATTTGATGTGCCGGTTGAACGAATTGCTGTTACCACCGGTTCCTCGGCTGGGTTTGTGTTAAGCTTCCTCGCTGCTTTTGATGCAGGAGATCGTGTGGGTGTGATTTCTCCAGGATATCCCTGTTACCGACACATTTTGCAAGCTTTCGGCATAACGCCAGTGATTATTCAGACTGATTCAACTTGCAGATTTCAACCAACCCCCGGGTTATTGGATAAAGTATTGCCGCTTGACGGGTTAATCATTGCTTCACCGTCAAATCCAAGCGGCACTATGCTTCTTCCCGAAGAGCTGAGCGCTCTATCAGACTTCTGTGCCGTTGAGAATATTCGCCTTATTTCTGATGAAATATACCATGGGATATCCCATGGGCGCCAAGAGGTTACTGTGGCGTCTTTAAACTCAGATGCTATCGTTATCAATAGTTTTTCAAAATATTTCTCCATGACCGGCTGGCGTATTGGTTGGATGGTATTACCCCCAGAGCTTTCTCAATCAGTAGAACGTCTTCAACAAAATTTGTTTATTTGTGCGCCTGTGGCTTCGCAAGTTGCAGCACTAGCTGCTTTTAATTGTCATGATGAATTAGAGAAACTGGTAGCACAGTACCGGAGAAATAGGGACTTTCTAATTAAAAATTTACCTGATGTCGGTTTTGATAAATGCGCTCCAGCCGATGGAGCTTTTTATATTTACGCGGATGTATCGGCTCAAACGGATAACAGTGAGAAATTTTGCCAAGATATTCTGAATGCAACTGGAGTAGCTCTAACGCCAGGTTGTGACTTTGACCCCAACTATGGGAAGACATCTGTTCGCATTTCTTATGCGGAAGCACCGAATGTAATAGAGCAGGCAATAGCTCAACTTCGAAGATTAAGTTAATTAAGAACCTTATTCCACCAGCCCGTGCGTTTTTCTGCCTTTTCATTTTTTTCAGCAGATGTCTTAGTTCTCGTATGATTCGATTTTTTTTCTGATGTCGTAGAGTTCTTCTTGGTAATGTCTGATTTAAGGTTGTTTCGAGAATCGGCATTCTGAACTGCGGGTGTATTTACCTCCTCGTGTTTTTCCTTTGCAGGCTCCCCCTGTTTTGGAATGCTTGAAGTTTTTTTGCGATATCGTCTTGCCGCTTTTTTCTTGTCTGATATTTTTTCAGGAATCGGATCATCAACTTCGGAAAGGTTATTGTTTTCATTTTTATGAGTGCCTGATTTTTCTTCGGAAGTTAATTCAGGGGATGATTGACCCTCGTTGTTTTCTAGGTTCTCTTGGATACTCTTGCGTCCGCGGCGCCTGCCTCCACGTCTTCCTCGTCTCCGACGTTTACGCTGTCCTTCACGTTCATCGTTTCCATCCTCTACGTTTTGAACGGCCTGTTTAGTGCTGTCAGGCCCATTTTCAGATTGAGTTTCTTCATTACGACCGCGCCTACGCCTGCGAGATCGCTTATGTTTCTTTCCATCATTATCACCATCAATATTTTTTCGAGCCGTGGGCGAAGTTCTCTCGCCGTTCTCCCCTTGAAACATACAAGTTTCACCACCCAAATCATCGTATGCGACAACCGTTACATTTATGTCGTATCTTTCCTCAATGTTGGCCAATGCATCTCGCTTGTGATTAAGGATATAAAGAGCGCAGTCAGGATGCACGCAAACTGTGATTTTGGAAGGCTTACTTTTTATTGCTTCTTCTTCAATTGATCGTAAGGTGTACAATGCGGACCATTCTATAGACCGCAGTAGACCTGTGCCACCGCAATGAGTACAGAGTTCGCTAGAGATTTCTGTCAGGCTCGGTCGCAACCTCTGACGGGACATTTCGAGCAACCCAAAGTGGCTTATCCTGCCGACTTGGATGCGAGCTCTATCGGCTCGTAATGAGTCTTTCAGTCGGCGTTCCACCGCATAATTATTCCGGTTCTCTTCCATGTCTATAAAATCAATGACTATAAGCCCTGCTAAATCTCGAAGTCTAAGCTGGCGCGCGATCTCTTCAGCAGCTTCTACATTTGTTCTAAGCGCTGTTTCTTCGATATGACGTTCTCTCGTTGCACGGCCAGAATTGACATCAATTGCCACCAAAGCTTCGGTCTGATGGAGAACAACAGAACCTCCGGATCGAAGTTGTACTTGAGGACTATTTATGCTGTTCAGTTGGCCCTCTACTTGATATTTGTGAAATAGGGGAGTGCCACCATTTTTGTAGGGTTGAACTTTCTTTGCATGGCTTGGCATCAGAGTTTTCATCATATCTTTGGCAATACGGTAGGCCTCATTGCCATCTACAAAGACTTCGTCAATTTCTTTGCTGTAGAGATCACGAATGGCGCGTTTGACCAGATTCGCTTCTTCATAAATTAACGCGGGCGCAATCGATTGTAGTGTTTGTTCCCGAATCGTATTCCACAACCGTATCAGGTAATTATAATCCCGTTTAATCTCGGCCTTTGTTCTCTCTGAGCCAGCAGTCCGGACAATAACCGCCATGCCGCTTGGAATGCCAAATTCGTCAAGAATCTTTTTTAATCTTTTGCGATCGTTTTGATTAGTAATTTTGCGGCTAATACCGCCTCCGCGAGCCGTGTTAGGCATTAATACGCAGTAACGCCCAGGTAGCGAGAGATAAGTGGTGAGGGCAGCGCCCTTATTACCACGCTCTTCTTTTACAACCTGAACCAATATTATTTGAGTTCTTTTTATTACCTCCTGAATTTTATAACGACGCCTCAACCTCCTACGCCGTTTTTCTAAATCTTCTAAGTCATCTCCGCCGACAGTCTCAACATTGTCACCATCTTCTGTTTCTTCGCCGGCCTCATCGTTATCTGTCTCCTCCGCAATCAGCTTTTCTCGGTCAGCTATTGGAATTTTGTAATAATCGGGATGAATTTCGTTGAAAGCTAAAAACCCGTGACGGTTCCCACCATAATCGACAAAGGCTGCCTGGAGTGACGGCTCTACCCGAGTAACTTTTGCAAGATATATGTTGCCTTTAAGTTGTTTTTTAGCTTCGAAATCATAATCGAAGTCCTCGATACGACTGTCCTTCATCACTACAACACGCGTCTCCTCGGGCTGAGATGCGTCGATAAGCATTTGTTTGGTCATTTTGATTTATCTCCGTCAACTGGAACCAGGGCGCTGATCGAGCGGCCGCCGGCCGGGTTGGGTTATTATGGTTGATCGTCGAGGCTATGAGACCATGTGGGTGATAAACGCCATCTGATTGCATTGTTGAGGCCTCACGAATAAGTGTTAGTCTCTTAGATTGGTTGAGCTTGGGCTCACCCTGCTTTGTACGATATAGAAAATTTGCCTGCGCCCATCTATTAGCATTGTGGGAAGCTGTTGTGCATGTTGTCAGTAGTATTTTATGCATGAGCTTTTCGGCTTGTTTAAAATTAATCAGCGTGAAAGATGTCAATGAATTCATAATAATAAAATACGCCTATGAGGCACCTTTCCACAATGTGTAATTAATCAAAAATGGTTTTTTTTTGCTAACAACCAGTGATACTTGAAGTGATAAGGCTTAAAAACTGTGCCCTTTTTTAAATTTTATTCAAGTAAAAAATACAATTATGTAAAATTTAGATTAGTGAAAATACTTACTTTTTGTAAAAAAAGTTATTTATACAAGTAATAATAACGATAATGACTTGATTTGTACTAAAAATACTGGACAAGAGTTATTTTTTTTATTAAGTTACTTAAGTAGTCAAGTCCGTAAATCGATAACACGCAGTGGTATTTTAGTCTGTGAAGACAATATGTTCTAGAGTGGCAAGCGCCGTAGTTCTTTGTATTTTTTTTGCATCACCAGGGATAAGTAAATCTACGGTTAGTGATGCAAGGCTTGGAACTCATCCTGGTCTCACAAGGCTGGTACTAGATGTTGATCAAGTTGTTCCTTACAGAATCTTTACTTTGTCGGCACCATACAGGGTAGTAATCGACTTTCCCGAGTTGAATTGGGGCGTTTCTAAAAAAGACCGTCGTCAAGGGGCTGGTGTTGTCAGCAGTTACCGTTATGGACTCTTTCAAGCCGGCATCAGCAGACTGGTTATCGACGTTAAAGAGCCGGTGGAAATTGATCGGCATAAATTTCTGCCGATCAATAGTTCGGGCAAACATAGGTTTCTTATTGACTTAAAAGTTATAACCAAGCAGGCATACCGTGCCAGCAAAAAAAAATTTCAATCACTTGGATGGGTTAAGCCTATTGATCCAACAGTTGTGCGCAGGAGTGCACCACTATCGGCAGCGGTTCCAAAGCCAAAACCCCGTCGGACAAGAAACCGCATGCGGGTTATTATGCTTGATCCCGGCCACGGTGGTCCCGATCCCGGTGCAATTGGTGTAGGTGGTTTACGTGAAAAAGTTGTTACTATGCGGGCGGCAAAAGAGGTTCGCCGCCTGTTGAAATCAACTGGGCGATACAGAGTTTTTCTCACTCGAAACAAAGATACATACGTTCCACTAAGGCGTCGTTATCAAATGGCTGAAAAGGTCCGTGCAGACTTGTTTATATCTATCCATGCCGATAGTCACAAAAATCGTCGTATACGGGGTGCGTCAGTGTACACTCTTTCTGAGAAATCCTCAGATAGGGAGGCGGCCGCTTTAGCTGCTCGAGAAAATCGGTCGGACGTGATTGCCGGTGTCGATCTCTCGCGTCAATCCGATACTGTTGCTTCAATTCTCATTGGACTTCGCCAACGCCAGACAATGAATGAATCGGCAATTTTCGGAGAAGTTTTAATTGATGAGTTGGCCCGCGATATTCGAGTTTTACGGAATACGCACAGATTCGCAGGATTTGCAGTGCTAAAATCGCCCGACACGCCGTCAGTTTTGATGGAATTAGGTTATTTGTCTAGTGTGGGTGATGAGCGGATGTTTCGGACAAAAGGTTTTTACAAGAAACTTGCCAAATCTATTTACCGCTCAGTAGAGCGCTATTTTCAGCGTAAGACTGCATTGAACCGGTCATAATTTAACCATATCTTTAGCCTATAGATGATATCTCTATTTGTTTAACAGCACTTGGCCTCGAGGAATTTGCGGTTCATAGTGTTGAAGCACGGCGCTTCAAAGGGCGAGCATTAATGCGTAAACTATTGCGAGTAATAACTTTTCTTTGCTCAGTTGGTCTGCTCATAGCGGTTCTAGCTGTTGCAGGCGTGTCATATTTATTATGGCACTACGGGCAGGAGTTGCCAGATTACGAACAATTAGCTGACTATAAACCACCGACCCTTACTAGGGTTCACGCTGGAGATGGCCGTCTGATAAAAGAGTACGCTACAGAGCGCCGGGTTTTTGTGCCGGTTCGGGTAATGCCAAAACACCTTATAAGCGCTTTTATCGCAGCCGAGGATCAAGACTTCTTTATACATCCCGGTGTCGATTTTAAAGCTCTTTTACGCGCAAGCTTGCAAAATATTCGCCTATATTTTGAGAAACGCCGTCCTGTTGGTGCTTCGACAATAACACAACAAGTCGCCAAAAACTTTCTATTAACCAATGAGGTGTCAATAGAGAGAAAAATCAAAGAAGCTATTTTGGCCTTCCGTATGGAAAAAGCATTTAATAAAGAGCGCATTCTGGAACTTTACTTAAATGAAATATACTTGGGCTATGGGTCATATGGGGTTGCTGCTGCTGCGCTTAATTACTTTAACAAATCTCTCGATGAATTATCAATATCCGAAGCTGCATATCTTGCTGCATTACCCAAGGCCCCGAATAATTATCACCCGGTCCGTCGACAAGAGGCCGCGATAGATAGACGGAACTGGGTTGTTCGTCGAATGTTAGAGGAAGGTTTTATCGATTTGGAGACTGCTCATGAGGCGAGGGCTGCGTCTCTTAAAGTGATCCCGCGCGAAGCAGTGCAGATTGTTGAGGCAGAATACTTTTTGGAAGAGGTGCGGAGAGAACTTACGCGACGTTTTGGTGATGAAGGGCTTTATAAAGGAGGGCTCTCGGTTCGGACGACGCTTGATCCTGGTAAGCAAGAAATTGCGGAGCAAGCTTTACGTGATGGATTGATAAAATATGACCGTCGCCACGGTTACAGGGGGCCGGTAGCGCGAATTCAAGCTACAGAGCAATGGCGGGAATTATTAAGTAACGTTGAGAAGCCGGCAGGTGCAGGCGAGTGGTCGTTAGCAATCGTACTAAGGGTTAATAAAAAAACAGCTTTCGTTGGAATGATGACCGGAACAATTGGCAGTATTCCATTGAGCGAATTAAAATGGGCACGTAAGTGGCTAGAACCGCAAAAAATGGGCCCTCAAGTGGCAGAGGCATCTGACGTGTTAAAAGTCGGTGATGTAATACTTGTGGAGCAATTAGCAAAAAACGATATCGCTGGGCACAGCGGGCCGAAAGAATATGGCTTACGTCAAGTTCCAGCAGTAAATGGAGCGATCATTGTACTTAACCCTCATACCGGCAGGGTATATGCTATGTCAGGTGGTTATGATTACGAAACCAGTGAATTCAATCGTGCAACACAGGCTCAACGGCAGCCTGGTTCTGCCTTCAAGCCTTTCGTCTACTTGGCAGCTTTAGAGGCGGGTTTTACGCCCTCCACGTATATAATGGACGCGCCATTTGTAATCGATCAAGGGCCGGGCCAAGGAAAATGGAAGCCACATAATTATTCGAATAAATTTTATGGGCCGAGCCCAATGCGGATCGGCATGGAAAAATCGCGAAATTTGATGACAGTGCGGTTGGCGCAGAAGATTTCAATGACTCCAATTGTTGATATCGCAAAGCGCTTTGGCATAACTGACAGTCTTCCGCCACATCTCGCTATGGCCCTCGGAGCTAATGAGACCACCCTTCTCAGGATAACAACAGGCTATGCCATGCTGGTAAACGGTGGTAAGCGTATCGTGCCGTCTCTCATTGATCGTGTGCAAGACCGTAATGGCAAGACTATATATCGACATGACACTAGACCTTGTGAGGGATGTCGAACAAAAGGCTGGGAAAATCAAGCACCGCCAGTAAACCCTGACACCAGAGAGCAAATTGTCGACCCGTCAAGTGCTTATCAAGTAGTATCTATGCTCGAAGGGGTGGTCCAAAGAGGCACTGGGAGAAAGATATCTGCTATAGGGAAACCGTTAGCCGGCAAAACCGGGACCTCTAATAATAGTCGTGAAACTTGGTTTATAGGTTTTTCTCCTGACCTCGTTGTAGGAGTATACGTAGGTTTTGATGATCGCCAGAGGCTTGGTAAACGCGAGACAGGTGGTTCGGTGGCAGCACCAATTTTTCAGCAGTTTATGAAGAAACATCTTGCCGAGAAGCCAGCGGTACCATTCAGAATACCTTCCGGAATTCGTATGGTCAGGGTCAACCCGCGAACCGGCATGCGCGCTCAGCCGCAAGATAAAACGTTTATCCTCGAAGCATACAAGGATGGGACTGTACCCGATGATAGCACACGATATACTGTCATTGATGGAACCCACAGGGGTAAAGGTAAGAGTGCCCTTCCTGCGACATCAACTATAGAAAGTCCAAGCGGCCTATACTAATCCTTTTATCAGCAAGCCAATCAGATCAAATTGAGAGCACCAATATAAGATGTTGATATAAAATAATTCCTTCGTCTTTAAGTGCTTTTAAGCGCTGTAAGATATGCTAGCTTATTTGATAAACGCAAAGAAACTGCTACATGTCGTATTGATTATTAATATGCCTTGGTAAGGGTCTTTAAAAATAAAAAAACGTACAAAATCAAAATATTTTTACAAAGCTCGAAATATTTGGAACTGGTTTAATTAATAATTGGAATGGTAAAACGGAATGCGTGCAGACCTGCAAAACGTTGTCGATGAATTTCAGCAGTCTTTAGAGCTGCTAAGGAGGCATCTTTGACCTCGAAAAGTCACAAAAAGAATTAATACGTCTCAATAAATGCGCAGAAGACCCGAACCTTTGGGACAATCCTGAGACCGCACAAAAAATTATGCGCGATCGTACACGGCTCGCCGAAGCTATAGATGGGTTTCGGCGTATGGAACAAGGCCTCATGGATAATCTTGAGTTGATTGAAATGGCGGAGGCCGAGGGAGATCTTGAGGTTGCTGCAGACGCTGAAAGGGTATTGATTAAATTGAAGAAAGAAGCCGCACGACTTCAGTTAGAGAGTCTGCTCTCAGGTGAGGCGGATGGCAATGATTGCTATCTTGAAGTGCATGCAGGTGCAGGGGGTACCGAATCACAGGACTGGGCAGAGATGCTCTCCAGAATGTACGCACGGTGGTCCGATAACCACGGCTGTAAAGTTGAGCTTTTGGAGGAGAGCGCTGGCGAAGAGGCTGGTATAAAGTCTATTACGTTTAAGATTTCTGGTATTAACTCTTATGGATGGCTTAAGACGGAAAGCGGTGTTCATCGTTTGGTTCGCATCTCGCCATACGACTCGGCCTCACGCAGGCACACAAGTTTTGCTTCGGTCGGGGTTTATCCTGTTATCGACGAATCAATCGCGATAGATATAGTAGATAGTGATATTCGCATCGACACCTATCGTGCCTCGGGTGCGGGCGGTCAGCACGTAAATAGAACAGACAGTGCCGTGCGTATCACGCATGAACCTACTGGTATCGTAGTACAATGCCAAAATGACCGTTCGCAACACCGTAATCGTGCCACTGCGATGACAATGCTGAAAGCCAGACTCTACCAATTGGAGCTAAAAAAACGGGAGGACAAAGCTGCAGCTGACCACGCGGCTAAGACTGACATAGGTTGGGGTCATCAAATACGATCCTACGTTCTGCATCCATATAAGATGGTCAAAGACCTCCGAACAGCTGTTGAGAAAAGTAATGCGGATGGTGTTCTCGACGGTGATATTGATGAGTTCCTAGAAGCTGCACTGGCGGAAAGAATTATCGGTAATTCCGATAATGAGGTGCAAGGGCAATAAATTATTGCTTCTTATGTTGTGAAACCTATAGCCGCCTAGAGCTTCATGTGAAAAATCAGGCCGCAAATATGTTTCAGCGGATACCTAGACGTGTCTTTCGCTTCTGGAGCACTCTTGCAACAAAAGTTGGGGATAACAAAAAGTTTTTCGTAATCCGCTTAATTTTTTCAATTGGACCGTTCATTATTTGTACGGAATTGCGTTGCCTACCTAATTGTTAAACATGATGCTGTTTTTGAGTCTTGGTGAATCTGTTCAACAAATACGAATAAGTTGATCAAAATATTTACGGATCATGTTGGCTGTATCCTCCATTTTCTCCACAAGCTCCTCAAAAGTTGTCGCGTTACCGGCTTGTGTCAACATGTCCCGCGGGCCTGAATTATGCTTTTTATTTTCTAGACCTTTAGTTGTGGTGATTTGAAGCGCTGATCCTAAATCGTACCAGAATGTGAGTCCTCCGATAAGGTCATTAGCAGCGTTTGAATTCAAAAAGCCATGCTCGTGCAATTTATGAAGAGAATGTATAGTGTTGGGTGACAAAACTTCTGGGCATGCGGCTGCGTGCAGTAATTGAAGATACTGAGCAATAAAATCGGCATCAACAAGACCACCCGCCCTATGTTTAATCCCCCAAATATTACGGCCAGGAAATTCGATTGCTATACGGTCACGCATATCACGGACGTCATTAACTAGTTTGGTCTGATCCCATTCACGAGAAAGAACTTTATGCCGCATAGTCTCCAATCGATTTGACACCTCAGCGGGTCCGACAATGACGCGCGCCTTACTCAAAGCCATATACTCCCATGTCCAGGCAGAGGTTGCGTAGTATTGTTCTAATGACAGAATACGCGTTGCGATGGGTGCTTTCATACCATTTGGACGTAGTCTAGTGTCTACATCGTAAAGTTTTCCCTCTCCGGTAAGCACTGTGAGAGCTGTGATTATTCTTTGGGCTAATCGCATAAAGTAGATATTGGCATCCAATGGTTTTGTGCCATTTGATCTCATTTCTGATGGTGAGTGGCTGTAAACAAAAACCAAATCTAGGTCGGAGCCCTGCATTAGCTCACGGCCGCCAAGTTTGCCAAAAGCCATTATTGCCATGCTGCCCGTCTCAAAAGAACCATGTGTTTCTTTGAATTTGTTGTTAGCACATTCGAACATTGCTTGCAGAGCAGTCTCTGCAATATCCGATAACGTCTCGCAGCATTCATGCCCTTTAACAGCACCAAGTAACAACTGCGTGCCATTTTGAAATTTTTTATCATTGGTCCAGCGTCTAACTATATCGAGTTGATCTTGAAAGTCGTTTGCGTACTGAAGATTTGTAGAAAGGTCTTCGGCTAAGCTCCTACAATTACCGAGTGGCGAGTAAAAGTCTTGGGAAAGCACATGGTCCAGAAGACCGGGGTTTTTACTAAGTCGTGCTGCGAGTGTTGGCGCATTTCCCATAATGTCTGTAACCAGCTCTAACACTGAGGGTGAATTAGCAAACATTGACAACGTTTGTACTCCACTAGGAAGCGCCTTCAGAAAAGCGTCAAATCGCATGAATGCCCTGTCAGGTTGGGTGCGCAAGCCAAATGTTTTCAGGAGTTGAGGCATCAGTTCGGTAATTATCTGTCTAGCGCGTTCCGTTCGTGTTGCACGATATTGCCCTCTATGCCAGTTGCGAACCGCTTCGGATATAGACTCTGGATCAGCGAAACCCATGTTCCGTAAATTTACCAAAGTATCAATATCATTCTCTACCCCGGTAAAGACCAGATTACCTTCAGCCCCTAGATTTTTGGCTTCCTCAAATAGTCTTGCGTAATGGAACTCAACAGTCTTGAGAGTTTTTCTTAATTTTTCTCTAAATGACGTGGCATCGCGAAAACCGGCAAACTTACTAATTTCTTCAATTCCTTCGTCAGTTTTTGGTAAGTCATGGGTCTGGCGATCATCAACCATTTGTAAGCGGTGTTCTAAATGGCGAAGAAATATGTAAGCGTTGCAAAGATCGTTGCATATTTTAACCGAGACACGGTTTTCTGCGGCCAAGGCGTGAAGCGTTTCAACTAGGTCGCGAGTGCGAAGTGCTGGAGTACGTCCGCCCCATATAAGCTGCTGTGTTTGAACAAAAAATTCTATTTCGCGTATTCCGCCACGCCCCACTTTAATATTGTGCCCGTTGATAGATATTTTGTCTCCCCCACGAAAAGCAGCGATTTGTCTTTTGACCGAGTGAATGTCCTGTATGGCGGCGAAATCTAAATTTCGCCGCCATACAAAAGGCCGGATACGCGCAATAAAATCATCACTAACCTTAGTGTCTCCAGCAACCGGGCGGGCACGAATCATCGCTAATCGTTCCCAGTTTTGTCCTATACTTTCATAATATCCGATTGCACTATCGATTGGTATTGCAAGGGGAGTAGAGCCTGGCGCAGGACGTATTCGAAAGTCGGTTCGAAAAACATAACCGTCTTGGGTGCGTTCCTCCAAAATCTTAATTATTAGCCTTGTAAGTCGAATCATTGCTCGACTAAGCTTGCCGGGTTGTGAGGTTGTCATACGCCTTGGGTCATAGATTGCTATTAAATCAATGTCACTTGAATAATTTAGTTCCTGTGCTCCAAGCTTCCCCAACCCTATAATAGTGTATCCACCACACATTTCCGGAGTTCTTGAGTTTGATATCTTCAAGACTTTGTCGTTCGACAGCTGACGAAGTCCATACCGAACCGCGACGTTAGTTGCAGTGTCGGCAAACTGACTTAATGTTGATGTGACCTGATCGACAGACCAAAGATTTGCAATATCTGCTATAGCAACCAACATTGCGATTTGTCGCTTAGCGCGGCGCAGACCAAACATTAAGTTGGTGAGATTATTTTCCTGTCCAATTTCAAGTTCTATTTTATCAATAATGGTGTTGCTTGTAGCTTTTGGGCCTTCTTCCAGAATTTGAAAAAATAAGGAGGATTCACTCATGATGCACTGAGTTAGGAATGTACTGTTTCCAAAGATGGCACTCAGGAAATTGCCATCGTCATGTTTGACAAGGTATTGCCGAAACGGAGCGTCCTCTTTCGAGGCCTGAGCAAGCCACCTTTCTATGCCAGCCTCCGCCTGGCGGACACGTCCTGCAGACGGAAGTTTTTTGATAGATTCAAGAAATTTTAAAAATCTTTTTGTCAAATGCTGGTTTCCCTATGCAAGTGAATGTCGCAATGCTATTGCTGAAGGCCTAACAATTCGGCAAAAAGCTGTGTCGCGACGACGCATAAAAATAGTTATTAAAATTTTCTCGGTCCTCCTTCTAGGCGGAATGACTCTATCTGCTTTGTTGGCTTGGCGTTTATCAACCTCACCAGTGTCGCTAAATTTTGCTACGCCTCTCATCGAACGCAATTTTAGCGCTGTTGACAAGTCCTACGTTGTGCGTGTCGATGAAACGGTACTTACTTGGGATGGATGGCGCCGGCCGGTTGACATTAGAGCCCGTAATACTCAGATTTTTAGCCGTGATGGGAAATTGCTGGTGAGTCTGCCACAAGTCTCTATAGGGCTTTCGATGCGCGCTTTATTAAAGGGGCGTCTAGCAGTGGCTACTTTAGGGATCCGCTCACTTCGAGGCTCAATAGCGCGGTTTCCAGATGGTGTATTTACAGTTGACCTGCAACCGAAAGAGGGAAAAGCTCAAAATATCGGCGGACTTTTAAAAGAGGCGGCTCGCGAGTTATCGCGTCAATATGGTTCAACTGACGGACCACTTGGCTATTTGAATCGTGTAAACATTATTCAATCTCAATTAACTTTCGATGATCGGCTGGCAGGAATAGTCTGGCACTCTCCCCGCGCCGATATCGTAATGTCACGCGAGGCTGCAGGCTTAAAGACTGATGTTGCGATCGTTATTGAAGCTAACAAACGTCGTGCAAATTTATTTGCCCAACTCGTTTATGAGGGTCAAACAGGTGAGTTCTTAGCTCGAACTCGCTTCGAGAACTTAAACCCTTCCTTAGTAGCTCGGTCTGTAAGTGGCCTTAGCGATCTTCTTAACTTTAATATGCTTGTTACCGGTGAGGTCGCGATTGGTGGTACTAAAAATGGGAACATTACAAACATTGGTGGAAATATTGCAACTCCGGTAGGACGAGTTGAAGGAGAATTTGAGATAGATCCTTTTGAAAGCAAGATCGTTGGGTTGGCTCGCTTTAAAGGGATCAATGTGGCTGAGGTTTCTAAACGTGTTTCGTGGCTAAAGAAAATGTCTGGATTGCGGGTTAACCTCAATGGAAGCATTGGAGGAAAAGCCGCATTAAATGGTCATATTGACGAGTTAGAATTTAACCTCGCGTCAGGTAGCGGAGCATTAGAAATTCCGCATTTGTGGGAAACCTCACGGAAAATAAAGCAGGTGCGGCTAAAAGGTAACATAAGTAATAATTTAGAGAAAATTGAGCTTGCTGAAGCGATTGTTGATTTTGGTGGGCCTAAGATTGAGGCAGAGGCACAGGCGGAGCATATTGGGGGCGAGGTACGACTTAAAATAAATGCAAATCTGTTCGATTTGCCGTTTGAGGCGCTCGCGAATTATTGGCCAAAACAATTAGGTCAATCTGCCCGTCGCTGGGTCACACGAAATATACGTAGTGGCTTTGCACGGGAAACCAATCTCCAAATGATTGGTTGGATGCCCGGTAATAATTTCGGTGAATTTCAGACGTCTCGTGTAAAAGGTACAATGCGGTATGACGGTCTTAAAGTCGCGTACTGGTCGCCGTTGCCTAAGATTGAGGGAGCGGGAGGCACTGCTACCTTCACTGACAAACGATTCGATATGGTTGTTTCTAGCGGTAAAATACGGGACATTCAAATCGATCAGGCGCAGGTAAACATGTATGAGCTCGATACTGATAAAGAGCAAATTTCTGTTGATGTTCTGATGCGTGGACCGCTCCGAACTGCGCTTGAAGTGCTGGATCATAGGCCTCTGAGTTATATTCAGGAACTTGGCTTGTCAGCTGGAGATGTAAGTGGATCAGCGGCGATTCGACTGCGAATGGATTTTCCGCTTGATACGAACGTAGATAGGCGTGAACTAAAGGTTCGATCAAGCGCTACCCTAAAAGATGTTGCTTTCACACCTGGACCATTTGGTCTTGATATTCGGAATGGTCAGTTCAAGCTAAAGATGGTCGAAGATGAAATGTCTGTAAGAGGGCCGGCGCAAATTAATGGAGCGGCAACTAAAATAGTCTGGAGGGAATATTTTTCTGAAAAACGCAAAATAAAAAGCGATTATACCGTGCGCGCTTTGTTGGATTCAGCCGCTTTAGAAGGGCTGGGAATTACCAGTGCCAACACAATGACCGGTGCTATAAATGCTAATGTAAATTATGCAGTGGAAAGGAGCGGAAACCGAAAGCTGAAAGGGACTATCGATTTCAGCAAAGCGTCTTTTCACTGGCCCGAATTCGGTTTAATTAAAGAAGTTGGAACGAGTACTGCGGCGCAAGTAAGGGCTAAGTTCGATCGAAATGGAGCGGTAACATTCGCCAGCACCAAGTTTTCAGGTGAGGGGTCCTCTGGCAGCGCAGACTTTAAGATGAACCCAGCGCAAGATGAAAGGTGGAAATTAGAATTCAATCAACTGACAATTGTTAACAACAAAGTAGATGGAGTACTCATTTGTCAGGACGACGGAGTTTATAGCGGGACATTAGCGCTTGATAGACTCGATGTTCAATATGTTATTGGAAGGCTTGAAAAGGACGCGTTGGCGGAAAATACAAAACCGTCTATCGCGCTCAACATTAACGCCAGCATTGGATTATTAAGTTGGGGAAACAAACGAAAATTAAAGGGCGTCGATCTCTCACTCAGGTTTGACAACAATAGCGTTCAAAAATTCAAGTTGTCTGGCGGTGTGGATAAAGGGGCTATACTCTCGATAGATTTTCAGCCGTTCTCGCTAGGGTACAAATTATTTGTAGAAACGGATGATTTTGGAGCGTCGCTCAAAGCACTCGACATCGCCAAGAATGTAAGCGGGGGCAAATTGATAATAAAAGGTGAGCGACCTAGTTTAAACGCGCCCATGGAAGGCGAATTCATTGTCAGTAAGTATCGGCTCCGAAAAGTACCATTGTTCGCAAGAATATTTCAGGTTGCCTCATTGACCGGCATTGTTGATGCATTTGATCGAGAGGGGTTGGAATTTGAAACTCTTGAAGGCCGTTATGCCTACGAATCGAAACTTTTGCGATTGGACAATACACGCACTTTTGGATCTTCAATTGGAATAACAACCGAGGGCACCTTGAATTTGAAAAATGACAGCGCTGATCTTGGTGGTGCTTTAATTCCAGTCTATACATTGAATCGTATCCTTGGACAAATACCCCTCCTTGGGCCGATTCTTACAGGTGGTGATGATGAGGGTTTGTTCGCGGCAACCTATTCGGTTAAGGGCGCACTCGCCGATCCAGATGTTTCTGTGAATCCACTATCTGCTCTTGCTCCAGGTTTATTAAGAAAATTCTTGGGAGTATTCAATCCTGAGACCGGTGATCCAGATGCTCCAGCTATTTCCGACACAAACTCTTCGGGTCTTTTTAAGGGGAAAACCGGAAAAGCCATTATTGGTAGCCCACCTTAATTCAATGATATTTACAGGTTGATTTATCTTGCTAATAGGAGGGCGTGACGTTTTTTGCCCGCCGAGAGTTTTATTACTCCGTCTTGATTAATATCAGCAGTTGTAATTTGGGCGAGTTCTTCATTAATTCTTTCATCATTTAGTTTCGCACCGCCACTTTTAATCAGCCTTCGTGCCTCACTATTGGATTTTGCGAGGCCTGCCCTGGTAAAAAGGACAAATGCCGGGATTCCATCTTTTAATTCCTCTTTTTGAAGTAAAAATTTTGGAAGATCATGCCCTATTCCGCCTTCAGCAAACGTTCTATGAGCACTTTTAGAGGCAGCGATAGCCGCTGCGCGACCGTGGCAGAGCGCGGTTGCTTCAGTTGCGAGAAGGGATTTAGCTTCGTTAATATCTGCACCTTCGAGCTTCTCGTATCTAGCAATTTCAGAGTCCGGTAATTCGGTGAATAACCGCATGAAGCGGCCTACATCTGTGTCATCAGTATTTCGCCAGAATTGCCAATATTCGTAAGGTGGTAGTCGTTCTTTGTTGAGCCAAACAGCTCCCTCAGCAGTTTTGCCCATTTTAGAGCCGCTTGCGGTAGTTATCAGATGGGTTGTTAGGCCGAACAATTCTTTACTTTCGATTCGCCGCCCAAGTTCTATACCACTCACTATATTTCCCCACTGATCTGAGCCACCCATTTGAAGCTGACAATTGTGCGTTTTCGCCAATTCCACAAAATCGTATGCCTGCATGATCATATAATTGAATTCCAAGAAACTTAGTGGCTGTTTACGCTCCAGTCTAAGCTTGACCGAATCAAGGCCGAGCATTCTGTTTACCGAGAAATGGCGCCCGACGTCACGCAAAAAGGGTATGTATTGTAAATTATCTAACCACTTCGAATTATTGACCAGAATTGCATCTGTCGGATTATCTCCGAATGAGAGGAAACGCTCAAAAATCCCTTTAATATTGTCAATATTAGCCTGAATATCCTTTTCAGTGAGTAATTTACGGCTTTCATCCTTACCAGAGGGGTCACCTACTTTGGTCGTCCCACCGCCAACGAGCACTATCGGTTTGTGGCCTGTTTGTTGTAAAAGGCGCAGCAACATAATTGGCACTAAGCTTCCAACATGAAGTGAGTCCGCGGTTGCATCAAAGCCTATGTAGCCAGTTATTGAGGAGTTCGTAGCGAGAGCGTCTAACTTGCTTGGGTTGGTGCAGTCACTAATGTAACCCCGTGATTTTGCACGTTGCAGAAATTTAGATTTAAACTCAAACATGTGTGCCATTTAACACAATCAATAGATTCCGACAACGAGTGGCAATTATGTTAGTATAAGTTACTTATGTTGATACTTGGACTCATGAGCGGAACCTCTTTAGACGGTATAGATGTCGCTTTAATAAAAACCGATGGAGAACGGATAGAGGGTCATCTAGGCGGCATGTCCCTCGATTATGACTGCAAATTTCGTGATCGTTTACGAGCATGTCTGGGATCTACCACCTATGACCCCAAAATCCAGTCCATAGAAACTGAACTGACGGACCTTCATGCAAACGCAGTATCGTCGCTTTTGAATAAGCTCGGTGTGAAGCCAACTCAAGTTGGTTTAATTGGTTTTCATGGTCATACCATTTGTCATCAACCAGAGCACGGTTTTACCTGGCAATTAGGGGATGGCGCTCAATTGGCTAATATTACTGGCATAGATGTAGTATGTGATTTTCGAAGTGCTGATGTAGCTGCAGGTGGGGAGGGGGCTCCCCTTGCTCCTGCTTATCATCATGCCTTGTGCAAAGGCATAGAAAAGCCATTAGCCATACTTAATCTTGGTGGCGTAGCTAATGTGACTTGGTTGGGTGACACCGGAATTATTTTAGCTTTTGATACTGGGCCTGCAAGTGCTCTCATCGATGATTGGATGTACAAGAGAGAAGGCATTGCATATGACCCAGATGGTCAGTGGGCAGCGAGGGGTGTTTCGCGCACTGATTTTGTTGCTGCATGGCTGAATGATGATTACTTTAGTCGTAGGCCTCCTAAATCACTTGATAGAGATTTTTTTAAGCTCGAGCCTCTGACGGGTTTGTCAACGGAGGATGGAGCGGCAACCCTGACTGAATTTACGGTCAAGTCTATTCAGGCTGCAACTCAATTTTTTCCAAGTGCCCCGCTGAGGTGGCTAGTTACAGGTGGTGGGCGAAAGAATACCACTATTATGCAATCTTTGAGTTCAACGCTAAAGTCGCCCTTTGCAAGTGTTGAAACTCTTGGGTGGAATGGCGATGTGCTTGAAGCAGAGGCATTTGCATATTTAGCTTTAAGGTCAAAGCATAAGATGCCAATAAGCTGGCCCAGCACCACTGGCGTGCCTTCACCGTTAACCGGCGGACGCCTGTTTAAGGGAAGCCGGTAGACTAGTTCAAACTAATAAACCTTCTAATCATCTGTACTGTTGAGAAGACGTTCATCAACATAGCTTGCAACTTCCTTTTCAAGCTGTTCCATTTTATTTGTAAAAAAATGATTAGCTCCAGGGATTGTTGTGTGGTCGATGCGAATGCCTCTCTGTTGGCGTAATTTTTCAACAAGTTTCTCAACTGAATCAGGCGGCACTATGTCATCCTTATTTCCCGTTATCATAATGCCAGATGAGGGGCATGGAGCAAGGAAGCTAAAATCATACATGTTAGCTGGCGGTGCTACGGATATGAAGCCAGCTATTTCAGGCCTACGCATTAGCAATTGCATTCCGATCCAAGCTCCAAAGGAGAAGCCGGCAATCCAACATTGACCTGCATTCTCATTATACTCTTGGAGCCAATCTAGAGCAGCGGCAGCATCAGAGAGCTCCCCCTCGCCGCGTGAGAATGTTCCTTGAGATCTTCCCACGCCGCGAAAATTGAAACGAAGGCAAGAGAACCCCCGTCGCACAAACATATAGTACAAGGTATAGATGACTTTATTGTTCATCGTGCCGCCATGTTGCGGGTGAGGATGTAAAAATAAAGCAATCGGAGCAGCTGCACTGTTGTTGTGGCGATAACGCCCCTCGATACGACCTTCAGGTCCATTTATAATAACTTCGGGCATGATATTTTTTATTATTCTCCTCGACATTGACACATTCTTATCAATGTCGTCATGAGGTTAAGTTGATGGTATGTAAGCGTGAATAATTGGCTGATCTTGACCCTTGGAGTCGAGGATTATATATCCATTTGGTGTTAGCAGGCTTAAAACAGTTTTGTATTTAGCATTAGTCTTACAGTTTAGCATGTTTGTTTGCTGAAGTGAAAAATAACTGAATTACACCGGAACAAAAGTGCATATGCCAATGTTCAAAGTTATTCGTCATGAAATTGACTCTATAATGCAACGCGATCCTGCCGCTAGGTCTCGAGCAGAGGTTTTTTTTTGTTATTCTGGGTTGCACGCCGTGGTTTTACATCGATTTGCTCACACTGCGTGGCAGCGTGGCTTTCGTTTATCAGCGCGTTTAATATCACAAGTAGGAAGATTTTTGACAGGCATAGAAATTCATCCTGGGGCTACAATTGGCAAGCGCTTATTTATTGATCACGGCATGGGCGTGGTGATTGGTGAGACAGCTGAACTTGGTGATGATGTGACAATTTATCAGGCTGTAACCCTTGGAGGAATTGCTCCGTCTATTGACTCAGAAAGTCAGCGCGAAACGAATCGTCATCCAACACTCGGTGATGGAGTCATTGTTGGTTCAGGTGCTCAAATTTTAGGACCGATTAATGTCTCGGCTGGGGCGCGCATTGGTGCAAATGCCGTCGTTACACAAGATGTGCCGGCGGCAATTACAGTGGTAGGAATTCCAGCTCGGGAATTGGAAAATAAAGATAATGATGTGGCAGAGGTTTTTAGGCCTTATGGGACACCGCTCGGTGATCTTCCCGATCCACTAGTGCGATCGTTAGAGGGACTAGTCAAACATGTTGCAAGCCTACAGGAGCGAATTGAGTTCCTAGAAAAAGATTCGAAAAAAAAGATAAAAAAAACTAAATGAACCGTATAAAAATTTCCAGTCACCACTCATCCAATCATTGTTCATCTAACCATGTGTGCGACTTCGACCATGATTTATCTTGATTACAACGCAACAGCACCTCTGTGGCCTGCGGTAAAACGTCGCATCATCGATGCATTGGATGTTTCAGGTAATCCATCATCGGTTCATAGTAGCGGAAGAAATGCTCGTGCTCTGGTTGAAAAAGCACGCGGTGAAATTGCCAGTTCATTTGGTGCAACACATGAAAACATTATCTTTACCAGCGGTGCTACCGAAGCAAACACCTTGGCGTTAGCTGGTAGTAAACGCAGGCGGGTTCTTGTTTCGGGTATTGAACATCTCTCGGTTCTTGAGGCTGTGGGCGACGTAGAAAAAATCGCCGTTGACCAAGCTGGTCTCGTTAGTTCGGAATGTCTCGCCAATCTTTTGCGCCAAGACGCAAATTCTGCACTAGTTTCGATTATGCTGGCTAATAATGAAACCGGTGTCATTCAGCCTATTGCTGAGTTGGCGCGTATGGCGCACGAGTATGGAGCCTTGTTTCACTGTGATGCTGTTCAGGCTCCCGGTCGGATTCCGCTACATATGGACGATTTAGGTGTAGATATGATGACTCTTTCCGCGCACAAAATAGGCGGACCCAAGGGTATCGGTGCGTTAATTCTAGCACCCGGTGTTGAGATTGCATCGGTATTAAGTGGCGGAGGCCAAGAACGGGGGCGCCGTGGCGGCACCGAGAATGTCCCAGCCATCGCTGGTTTTGGTGCTGCCGCAATGCACGTAAACGAGATGTTAGACAAGGCTGAGCACATATCAAAGCTTCGGGATGAAATGGAGCGGGCTATACTCGAACAGGTACCGGAAGTTGTAATCCACGGACACAGAGCACCGCGTCTAGTAAATACAAGCTTATTTGGGGTTGACGGAGTATCGGCAGAAACTCAAGTGATAGCTCTCGACCTTTCAGGGATTGCTGTTAGCTCTGGCTCTGCCTGCTCATCTGGGAAAGTAGCTCCTAGCCATGTCCTAAGAGCTATGGGGTTGTCCGAAAGTATGTCGATATCGTCCGTAAGAGTTAGTATTGGCGTTGAAACAAAAGATGAGGAAATAGGTCGGTTCGTAGATGCCTGGGTGTCGAGTTTAAAAATAATTAAACGACAAGTGAATGCCGCTCAATCGATGAATGGGTCTGGTGGTACGCTATGACAGATGAACCCGTTTACCTTGATTATCAAGCGACAACGCCAGTGGACCCTCGCGTTCGTGAAGTTATGCTGCCGTGGTTTGATGCGATGTTTGGCAATCCGCACTCTAGTGATCACGCTTACGGCTGGGCAGCCGAACAAGCAGTTGAGGACGCGCGAATTCATATTGCTGAATTAATAGGCGCCAAATCGAATGACATATTCTTTACGTCTGGCGCAACGGAGGCCAATAATTTAGCAGTGAAAGGCACCGTACGGGCGATTGCACCTGACCGTAATCATGTCATTACCTGTGTGACTGAGCATAAATGTGTGCTGGAGAGCTGTGCTCGTTTGGAACGAGAGGGTGTCGCCGTTACTTACCTTCCGGTAGAGAAGAATGGTTTGCTTAATCTTGAACTTTTGGAAAACGCATTAAGTGAGCGCACAGCGCTGGTTTCGATCATGGCAGTAAATAATGAAATAGGAGTGATCCAGCCTCTAACGGAAATAGCAAGTCTTTGCGCGAGGGTTGGTGCATTGTTCCATACTGATGCTGCGCAAGCTGTCGCAAAAATACCCCTTGATGTTAACGTGATGGGCATAGATCTGCTTAGTATAAGCGCGCACAAGCTCTACGGACCAATGGGTATCGGGGCACTGTACGTTCGTCAGAAGCCAAAAATCGAAATCGAACCAATATTTGATGGTGGAGGACAGGAACGCGGATTACGTTCGGGTACGGTCCCTGCTCCACTTGCGATAGGTTTCGGGGAGGCATGTCGTTTAGGTTTAGAAGATATTTCAGAAGAAGCTGACCGCATTACGATCCTTAGGGATCAGTTTTTAGCGCAAATTATCGATAGTTTAGGTGATGTAAAATTGAATGGCGACCTTGAAAAACGTATTCCTGGAAACCTAAATTTATCATTTCCAGATATAGACGCACAGGATTTAATGATGCGTTTGCCGGGTATAGCACTGTCTTCGGGATCAGCGTGCAACACGTCCTCAGTAGCGTCATCGCATGTGTTGCAGTCTATAGGTGTGGAGGAAAGTCTATTGCACAACGCTATTCGCATCGGGTTTGGTAGGTTCACAGTTGAAGAAGAAGTAAACTTCGCGGCTAAAGAAATTATTCAGGCTGTATCTTCGCTAAGAAATGTCACTCAAATTTATGAAAAAAATTAATGATGGCAAAAATAGTATTTCTCAGTGCTGAGGGCGATGCTCAGGAAGTTGATGCTCCAGAGGGATGCTCGATATTAGATATAGCGCATCGTAACGGTATAGATATAGAGGGAGCTTGTGAAGGACAGATGGCTTGTTCTACCTGCCATGTGATTGTTGATCCAGCGTGGGTTTCAAAGTTACCAGCACCATGTGATGAGGAAGAAGGGTTGCTTGATTTGGTTACAGGGCTTACTCGAACTTCCCGACTCGGGTGCCAACTTACGATGTTTGAGGCATTAAATGGCCTTACCTTGCAATTACCACA
>Ga0163109_10000414_pt1 | contig 34569 bp, 38 predicted proteins | sample CRUFie1St13metaG_FD_108704 | JGI IMG/M metagenome (GOLD analysis project Ga0163109, IMG submission 108704) | Marine microbial communities from the Costa Rica Dome - CRUD Field 142mm St13 metaG | ecosystem: Environmental > Aquatic > Marine > Oceanic > Photic zone | place: Costa Rica: the Eastern...
CAAATCATCCAAATTGGTATGTAGCTGAAAGTGCGAAAGATGTAATGAAATACGGCGTGCATTGATTGTAATAAACAAATTAGTTCATCATATCTTCAATCAATAAATCCAAATCATACTGAGTTTTGGATGAATCACCCAATAAAAGTCTATTTAAATACATAATTAATTTTAAATATAAAAAATGATTGAAAGTTGTAACGGAATATGTTTTTGTATTCCTGCGAGATATGCCTCTTCAAGACTTTCTAATAAATTGTTGTTAAAGTTAAATCAAGATAGTTGTATTAAAAGAACAATAAAACAAGTTTCGAAATCAAAATTTTTCAACAACAATATTTATGTACTTACCGATGAACAAATTATTGTAGATGAAGTTAAAACATTAAATTGTCACACAATTCTTACAAATGGGTATTATTGTAATGGAACCGAAAGAATCTCCAAAAATCTAAAGTCTATACCTTGTCATTATAATATAATTGTTAACATACAAGCAGATGAACCATTCATATCACCTTTGAATATAGACGAGTCTATATCTAAACATTTACAACATAGACATACAGATATATATTATACAACACTTCATGAAGAAAATAATGACATTAATTATTTGAAATCAACAGCGTCATTGAAACTTATAACGGATAATAGAAATAATGTTTTATATTATTCACGCAATATTATACCATGGAATAAATCAAATAGCATTAATTCAAATTATAAATATAAAACATTTACCGGTATTTATGTATTTAATAGAGATAAAATAGAAATGTACTCTAGTATATCTAATACGTCATTGCAAAATGAAGAAGATTGCGAACAGTTAAAAATTCTTGAGCATGGATTCATAATAAAAACATATCCAACGATTGAATATAATGAAATATCCTTAAACACAAAGGAAGATTATGAATATTTGTATAATAAATATTTAAATAATAATAGTTAAAATATACTTATAAATGCTTTCAATATTGGACTGCACATTACGCGACGGTGGTTATATTAATAACTGGAGATATAATACAGATTTTGTTAACAATATAAATGATGTTTGTAACGAATTAGTAAATTATGTAGAAATAGGTTTTATAAATAAAACAAATAACTACAAAAATCAAATAGTAGGGAAATACAGAACACTTGATTTAGATGAAATAAACTCATTTTCAAAATACAATTTTAAGACAGTAGTTATGGCTGACTTTGCCGATATTAATATCGATATTTTAAAAGAAAAGCCAAATATAGATTTGATTAGGATTGCTTTTCATAAAAAAGATTTAAATGAAGCATTAAAAATGTGTAAAACTATAAAAGATTATGGATATAAAGTAAGTGTAAATGCTATGGCAATAACGAATTACGAAGTTAGTGAATTAGAATATTTAATTGATTATATAAATGAACATAATTTGGATATATTATATGTAGCAGATTCATATGGTTCATTGCATCAAGATGATATAAAGTATTATTTTCATTTACTTGATTCGCAATTAAATGAAAGATGCTCAATGGGATTTCACTTACATAATAATATGAATAATGCATATGGTAATTATGAATATCTAAAAATGATTTCAAGTACTTCAGTCACCAGAAATATTATAGTTGATACAACCATGTTTGGAATGGGGAGGGGGGCAGGTAATTTACAATCTGAACTTGTTATTATAAATGAAAATAAAGATATAGAACTAAACAGAGTCATAAAACTATTAAATTTCATACAGGATTATATAAAACCCATTTATAAAACGAATGAAAATAGTTGGGGATATGAATTAGATTATTTATTAAGTGGTTATGTGAAAATGCACCCTAATTACATTGTTAAAATGAGAGATTTGGACATTTCTATGAAGAATAGATTTTTTCTCATTGAAAAAATGACACAACAGAATATAAAATATAACATCTTTGATATCGATACATTATATAAATTAATTGGTATGTTTAAAGATAAACTAATATAAATATACAAAGTATATTTGATAATATTTATAGTAATAAAACATGTCATACTGGCAGCAAACTATCATTATCCGGGGACAATCCAGAAGTAAATACACCAGAGTATACTTTTAACTAATAAATTAAATAAGTTATTAGTTAAATTAAATAAGTTATTAGTTAAATTAAATAATAATGATTTTCATTATTTAGATTTTAAGTTTTTGATATTTTACTTCTTCATTGAATGACCTTTTATTAGACCAATTTTTGGTGATCCATGCATCACCATTTTTATTTGTATATCCAGCATAAATAAACCTTCTTAATCCCTTAGTAAAACAACCTTTGTGATATGAGTTATTTTGAGATAAAATAAATATACCAACATTATCTTTAGGCTTGATATACCGCATACCTTCAAGGTCATCGATATTTGGATATTGTTTATATTCTGAATAATTATTTAATTTTTTATGGTTAGCAATTCCTAATTCACCACCTTCGGTAATAGTTTCGTCTCCAAAATATATAAGGAAGTGAATAATTCTACCTCGTGTATCAACATGCCACGGATTTTCATACCCATCCCTTGACTCAGCAATGTGCATAATTAATTCGGAAGTATCAAAGTCACCAACGAATCCATTATATTTTGATGCGTTATCAAGGTCTAATTGTGATTTTAAGAATGCTCTAAAATCTTTAGAATCAAAAGAGTCATAAAGATTTCTAAATAAAGGATAAATTGTATGATAATTACGATTCCCCCTTTTTAGTTCAAGATTATTCCTTGATATTTGACCAGCACTAGTTGTTTGGAAATCTGTAAATTTTGGCCAGTTTTGCTTTAGATCATTATATTTACTTGTTTCTATAAGACAATCTGTTTTTAAAATAGGGTATGAAAAGGAGTGTATATTCAGTGATTGCAAGTTGATCATAATACAATTTATATTAAATTTATATTTTAAATATTTTTTGAAAGTGTAACTATTGTTATGTCAATGTTCAAATTATTTTCTGAGAGTGAAACTATTGTTTTTATAAACCTTGAATTCTTTGTTAATAAATTCTTTTTTATTTCTAAATTCATCAACAGCGCGCATCAAACCGGGATATTTATTTTTATAATCATCTCCGCATATATATCCATTTTTTTTAACAAATTTCTCATAATTGTGTAAATCTTTGGAAACGTCGTGATATTGATGTCCAGCGTCAATGTATATAGCATCCACCATTTGACCATTTAATATATTTTTAACATCATTTATGGCATTATAACTATACTTATTTATAATTATAATGTTATCATTTTTTTCCATATTTTTTATAAAATCATTTTTGATATATGACCCATTCTGTATGGAACCTCTATCTGTATGATCATATCCCGTTTCCCAAGGATCTATACATATTACACGTTCAAAATGTTTTGCAAATACTGATGTACTCTCTCCTCTATAACAACCAATTTCAATTATTGTTTTTCTATCTGAAATATCTAGACATATCTTTTCCAGTTCTAGTATGGAGTCACTTGTTCTCATATCACCATATAATAAATTAGTATTTGGTATATGATTAAGGGTATTCATTATAAATATTATATTTGTTTATATTTGTTTATATTTAAATATTTATTAAATATTATATTTGTTTATATTTAAATATTTATTAAATACTCGCAAAATTCTCTAACCGCACCATCACCACCATTTGCTTTACAAATAAAATTGGCTATATCTTTAACTTGGGCAACTGAATTGTTAGGACATGCTACTAATTTTACTTTGTTCATAGCGGCAATATCATTTAAGTCATCTCCCATATATGCAACATTATCAAGAGTAATATTTAAATTTTTACACCAATTATTAAGTATATCTATCTTATTGTTCGATCCTAAAGAAACTCTATCAATTTTTAAATGTTTAAGAATCGCATTTTGCGAAGTATTGTCGGGCCACCCAGAAATAACTCCAATATTAAAACCAGCATCATGTAATCTAAAAATCCCTAAACCATCTTTTGCTTGATAATGTTTCATAGGATTGCCGTGCGAATCAAATATTATTTTACCATCAGTAAAAACACCATCAAAGTCAAAAATTACCAATTTTATCATTTTTGTTTATTATAAACTTAACCATCTTTAAATATTTTATTCTTTTAATGTTATTCTAGGTATATGCTTATTTACAAAACTCATATTACCAACAACTGATATTTCCATCCCCTTTGTTTTGAAATAATCATACATGCTTGGAATATTTTCATTAACAAGTTTCATTTCATTATAAAAGTTACGATTTCCCCATCTTTGACTTGATTTATAATCAATATCCGAACTTTTATCAAAATAATGTGATATAGTACCAGTTTTATCATTCATATCTATTAAGTCCCAACCAATAGTATTAACTTGTTTTATCCCCATATATAAACATAAATAGAAAACTGTTTCATATAAAATTCCAGGACCCCATGGGCGTTTGACATTATTATCAAAATTATACTTATCAAAGTCTTTTGTTTTAAATAACTGGTTATTAATATTTCTATTATCGTGATACCTAATTTCTTCTTCTATAATAATATCATATTCATCACATATATCGGAGCGTAAATCAATTTCTCGACATTGCATAATTGATGTATATGTTTTATTGTTTGTATTATTATATTTTCGCAGTCTATTCTCATTACATACATGGTAATCTGCTATATCTGCGAATTCCACTATAGCCTCTTTAATACAAATTACTATCTTTCCTTTACAAAATTTTTTAATTTCGGATTTTGTGAATTCTTTCAATGAAGGACCACATGTCAATATGACACATGATCTATTCACGTGACAATTACCAAGTTTGGAAATATTTATCTTAAGATGTTCATCACAAGTATTCACTCTAAATCTTGTATTTACCACTTTATTTCCACTTATTTTCTTATGAAACAATACATGTTCACATCCATTTTGACTATTTATTGTATATTTTAAATCTTTGATTTTACAATATTTATATATACCAACACCATTAAACGCTGAAATAACATTGAAACTTGCTTGATTTCTATAATCTTTTTGATGTTGATAAACGAATTGTTCTTTTGCTTTTTCAGGATCCTTCCCATTTCTGACAGCATTTTCAATATCTAACCAACAATCAGACTGTACGTTTTCATTTCTTAATGCATAAATATCGTAATATTTACCATTACTAATGGGAAATGTTGCAGACCAATCACTTGTTTCAAAACAAGTTTCAAATCCCTCCATATATGTCAAAACATTGTCCATATCACAAGATATAAAATAATCTGGATTGATTTGTTTTTGCTTTACATATTCTAAAATGTAATTTCTAATCTTCATAATTCTCTCCATTCTATTTGAAATGCCATTCACTATATCATTTGAACCAATAACTGTCACATTATCAGTCTTTGATAGTATTTGTCTTGTATTATCTTTTGATCCATTTTCAAATATAATTATTTGTGATTTATCGAAATATGATGCCATTTTTTTCATATTTTGAAGTACCACGGGTAATTCTTTTTCAACATCTTTACATAACCCGGTAATAACTGCTGAAGCCTTTTTAATAGGCATGTTATTTCCCTTATTAAATAGTGTTGCAATTGATGATATATCAGTTATATTATGTTTATTAATTTCATTCCCAATCTTCTTTTTACCATCAGATACATAATCTTTTAGTTTTTCACCAGCACTTTTATCCACAACATATCTTTCACTTCCAAATCCAGACATATTTTTTACTTTACTTTGTGCTCGTGTCATCAATTCTGGTTTATACACTTCTGTTATCCAATTGTCACAATGCCAATTTTTAATCCTGTTGTCAAAATAATTCTTTTTGAAAATATCATAATGTTTTCTTCCAACAAAACTTTGTGTCAAGATTGATGTATTGTTCAAATCAAGTGGTCCAGTCACACCCCATCCATCTCTTGATTTGAGTATATTTACAAATTCTTTATCCCAATTTTCGTCAATAATGTTAATGTCATCGCCCAATTGGTAAAACCAATCAATGTTATCTTTGTATGCTTTTTCAAACAAATAATTCCATTTTTCAACAACACTTGTTGTGCTATCGGGTAAAACAATTTGTTTCAATTTTAATTTTGGTTGGATATTTTGAAATATTTCATTTAATTTTTTCTTATTTTTATTAAACAATTCGTCATCAGTATCATAACCCAAATATAAACTATAATCATAACGATCATGATTTGATAATTTCAGATTTTTCAAAAATATAGAAACTACTTCTGTATCTTCAATTGCTTTATGGTTTCTTTTTTTAGTTGTTGTCGGTATCATAAATGCAATACTTTCCCTTCGCGTTGGTTTAATATCTGGATATGTTCTAGGTACAACTGGCGTTGCTACACCATTCAATTTAAACCCACTATCATCAAACACCGCTCTTGCAATATTTTGTTTTTCTTCATTTGTAATTTGCAATTTATCAAAATCAGTTCCATTTGATTTAAACCATTGATATGCAAAAGTCGTATTCCACCCTTCTCTTGATATTTGCTTCGAACTTTCCGGATGTGTACACAAATACATCATCAATTTATCCAATGCATTCACAATATAGACTTTTGGATAATCAATCATCTTTTTAATTTCTTGACCCATCCATCCATGTTGTTGCTGAATCGGAATTTCATTTCCTCCAAATCCATCCCTTTCCTTAAAATAACTCTTATAATAAGCAACCATACTTGGTGATATAACCATTGCGTCACTTCCAAAAGCCATTCCAACCAATTTCCAATTTTCCAAATTTTCATGCACATACACATAAGGTGTTACGTTACTTCCAACAAGTTTTCTTTCTTCGTTTGATCGAAGTTCCGTTACCAATACATTCACATACGCTTTCATGTAATGATGACAATCATCCATATGAACAACAATTTCTTCTTTCACACCTTTTACAAGTAAATTCCTCTTTATTCCAATTGGATTAACTGGTTTTGGTAATTTCTTAAATGTTACTTTCACATTTTTTCCAAGTTTTTCTTTTATTCTTTTTTCATCCCAAGCAAGAGATTTGTCACTTGAATCATCCAAAATATACCAATGAATTAATTCACTTGGATATGTTTGTCTCTTGATGTTGTCAACCATTAACGATTCAAATGCTTTGTTGTTTCTTGTTGGTGTTACAATTGCAATTTGTGGCAATTTAAATGGGTTGCTATCACCAAATTCAAAATTTTGATCATCAAATGCACATCTTGCAATTTTCAATGCTTGTTGCGGAGGCATATTGAATCCAACTTGTTGCTTGTCAAACAACATATTCTTGTTACTTGTATTCCAAGAAACATGTCCCACTTCATCAGGATGAAGATTTACTGAAATCAAAATATCCAAACAACTTATATCAATTGTTCGTTTTGGATCAATAAACTTCACACCTTCTTGAATCATTTGCTCGCCATATCCTCCTTGAGAATAAAAGTATTCTCGTGTGTAAGCCATAGATGCTTCTCCAATGTAATCTAATTTTTTCATATTTTCTTGAATTTTATAAGCATTTGGATTGTTTAAAATTAACTTCCAATTTTCAAATTTACTATGAATGTAAATATGAGGCATTTCAACACATCCAACCAATCCTTTATCTGGATTATCCAATAAAACAGTAATGACCCTTCGAAGCCATGTTGGATGATAAAAATCATCGTCATCCATATTTGCAATGTATGGTTCAATAATATATTTTACAAGTTCATTTCTCTTTTTTCCTAATGGTTTGATTTGAGTCATCCCACTAATAAATACCAACTTAACTGGGTGAATTTTTTCACGTAATTCATCAACCAAATCATGAAACCCCTTTCCAGGAGGTGAATCATCATAAATATACAATGTTACTTTATGCATAGGGTATGTTTGTCTTTTTAAATTATCAATAATATTTGGAAAAAAACGTCTGCGATTGTAAGTTGGCATAGCCAAACCAACACAAGGAAGATTGTCATCAACATTTTCAAAAACAAAATTATCATTATTAAATGCACATTTTCCAAACATTGCCATTAATTCATCAGGAATGTTTGCATTGACAATTTTACTTTCTTCCAACATTTTTGGAGGATCAACAGTTTCCCAAGTGTTTGTTGATTGCAAATGTGGTGTCATTCTCATAATAGGACCATGTGGTGACATAACAAGTGTTTGCCCTTTGTTTGCAAAAGTAATTGCTTCATTTTTCTCAGTTTCTTCAAATCCATTTGTTTTATCATAATATTCACGGGTATAAGCAAGAGATCCAGGATAGACATCTTGTGGGTTTTTACTTTTTTCTATTAATTGAATAATGCATTTATCTTTCCTCTCATGAACAAATAATGTTGGTAAAGTCAAACTTCCAATACATCCTTTTTCTGGGTGTTTCATTAAACCATCAACACATGCTTTTACCCAGTTTGGTTGATAAAAATCATCACTGTCCATATGCAAAATATACTTTTCATTAGTCATTTCAACTAATACATTCCTCTTTTTCCCCAATGGGCGACATCGTTTTCTTGATTTAAATACCATTTTAATAGGAGAAAGTTGTTCTTTCAGTATATCAACAACTTCGTGAATACCATTACCATCTTTACGGTTTGAATCATCCAAAACATACCAAGTCATTTTTTCATGAGGATATTGTTGTTGTTTAAGATTTTGTAACATTAACTTCCAAAATCTTTTGTTGTTATAAGTAGGAGTTATTATTGCAACATTTGGTAAATCGGTCATTACATATTATATATTTTTTTGTATTTAAATAGAATAATCTTATTTATTTCTTTTGTAAATAATATATGTTGATAAAACGAAATTCAAATTCAATGAATTCCCAAGCAAATACTTTGCCAAAACCTAAAACAAAATCCCAAGCAAAATCTAAATCCAAAATAAAGCCAATACCTAAAAAAAGATTCCGAGCAAAATCTAAATCCAAAATACATCCAATACCTAATTCTCAAGCAAAACCCAAAGCAAAAAGTGCACCTGTTAAGTTATTATCAAGTGATTACACTGTAGATGAATTGTTAAAAATGGCAAGTAGTAAAAATAAAAAAGTAAGTGAATTTGCAAAGAAAAGTTTGCATGAATTATTTGTACAAAAGGCAAAAACAGGACCGGAGACCAAAAATAATAAAAACCAAAGAAAAATAAAAGTTTTTAAAATTTCTTTACAAGAAAATGATCAAGTATTTGACAATGGTGTTCGTTTACAAAAGCATTTACCAAAGCACGTTTTACCAAAAAATGTAAAATTAATGCCAACAAGTGGATATGAACCTCGTTTTATAAAACTATGGGGATCTCGCAAACAATTTATTGAAGCAAATAATTGTTATGCTTATGCAGCAAATCAATTTCGATTTTGGAGACCACATAAAGCTCAACCTGGTGAAAATAGATTAAAAATTCACAACAATTCTCGATACATACCATTAAAATGTGGTGATATTACACAAGCCGTATTAAGAGATGCTGGAAATGGAGCATACAAATGCAATGACCCAAATAAAGCATGTGAAAAAGGACTCACAAAAATAATGATGGTTATATCACCTGAACCAGGCAGTCAAGATTTTCATTTTTACAGACAAGACAAAGATGGTACATGGAGCCACAAACAAGGATGGGGATATGGACCTACCAAATTAGACGCAAGTGGTAAAGTGATTGTTGATCCAAGAACTTGTAATAGAAATTACGGAAGATTAAACTATTCAAAAGTATGTTCAACAATGTGCATTCCAAAGCAATTTAAATACAATATTTAATTAATTACGTCTTTTGCGATACTTAATATTATCTTCAATATGTTGGGTTGTTATCACAATCAATTTGCGTTCACTTTTCTTTTTCTTTTCAACTTCATATGATTTTCTTAATTTTTCTCTTGCATTGATGAATTTAGAATCTTCCATTATGTAATTTATATATTTTAACCCTTTAACTCAATAATTATTTTGTAAATTACATAATAATGGATTCAAAATGTTTTAGAAAAGAAACTCTTCGTTTTTCAAATACTTTATTTGAACACGTTATAGACGCTTGTTATGTTATGACAATGGAAAACAGCAATCGTAGATTACAATATTTACATCAATTAATAAATTATAAACCATACAACAAAATACAAATTATCCACAACAAAGGTTTCAAAAATTGTAAAAAAGAAAAATGGATTACAAATCCAACGAAAGATATTTCCGATTTTTATGGACAAATTTTCACTGAATGTTTACTTCAAAATTATGAAAAAGTTTTGATTTTTGAAGATGATTTCTTTTTTACAGACAGTTTTGAAGATTTACAAAAATACGTTTTAGAAATTCAAGTATTTTTGGACAATAATAATGATTTTTTAGTATATAATTTAGGCGCTTTACCTTATTGCATGTGCCCTTGTACTATCAATATGAACCATTATTATTATAAAGGTGGTGCTGCTCATAGTGTTATTTATTCACAAAAAGCAATGAAACTTTATTTACAACATTATAAAATAATGAGTTGTGCAAGTGATATATTTTGGAGTAATTATTTAAATGTATATTGTTTTCATAAACCATTTTGTTTTCAATTATGTGAACAAACTGAAAATAGTCAATATTGGTCAAGTATAACAGATATAAATTATTTATTACGAGTGTTGTTTAAAGCCGATGAAACACATAAACATTTGTTTCCTTTTGCTTACAATGCAGCAAAATTAACATCATTATTTGGTGTTACATTCATATTAAATTTGTTTAAAAAGTAAATATACAAATATACACAATGTATAATTATTTTACATTTGACCATTTTGGCTATTTTTGTGGATTTTGTATTTGGTTTTTTTGGTATATTCAAGATGATAATGAAAATAGTTATTATGATGATGAACATTACATTGATGAATTCAAACCAAGAAAATTTCGTAAATGGGAAAATTATTCAAAAAAAGAAGAATGGACTGAAAGATATATGAAATATTTGTTACATTGTAAAGAACATAGTAAAAAGCCGTACCCTATTCCTTGGTTTCGTATACCAGACATTGATAAAAATGAACTTAACATTCTTTACAAGTTTTACCAAGAACTGAATTTAAAGCATAAAGAATTATAGAATATAAATGATTGTTCTTGTTTCTATTTTGACAATTATTACAATTGCGTCGTGTGTAAAGAAATATAAGAAAACTAAATATTACATTTCGTGTAAAAACTGTGATTCATTTAAAAATCATTTAATTGGTACAAGTGAATTTGACGATTACGTTGTATCTCATTATATGTGTAAAAGTAAGATGTTTGCATACATTCATCATAAAGATGAAGAATTTAAATATGGAGAAACACCTGAAGTAACACCTGAAGAAAAATCAAACAAAAAGATTGTATATGCTACATATGTAACGCCAAATGATAATAATTTTCAGATTGTGACAAAAAAGGTAAGAAAATTTGCAGGTTTGGATGGTGCATTTTTTAATTGGGATAAAGTACCATCTAAAACAAAGCGTAAAGTATTGAAAGCGCCTAAAAATGCAACACACATTCGTTTAGTTCATGGAGATGGTTCAAATGGTATGTTGTCATTAAAAGATTAAATTATATGAGTTCAAAATGTTTTATATATTTATTTTTATTATTCGCGAATAATAAATAAATGTATAAATAAAATTATTTTTTTGTGTTTTTATTTAATTATTAGTTTGTTAGTTTACTTAATTCGAATAAGCAAGACCACCCATACCGGACATAATTCGAAGTACGTTCCAGTTAGTTGCAAATACTTTTAATGTTGCGGTAGAACCGGTGGCTAAACCAGTAGCCTTTGTTACAAGTTGAGCGTTATCAATTCTAGAGAAGTTACAAGAACCACTTGGTTGAGATTCTTCAGGTTTCAAGGCAAATGAATAAACACCAATTCTGTTTGCATAAGAAGAACCATATGGAATACGAGTGTGATGTTGGTATGGTTGTACATGAGTAAAGTATTTTCCTTCACGTGGTGCCATACGATCGTGACCATTCAAAGTAAGCTTGTGTACAGAATCGTTATTTAATTCTTGTAAAGTACCAAGTTTGCCTAGTTTATTACTTGCACCACTATCAATACACCATACAAGTTCCTTGACAGGGTGGTTAAAGTTCAATCGTGCAGTTTTTTCTGTACTACCCGAAACAGTGTTCCCACCATCAGATTGAAGTTGGGTAATTAAGAATTCATGAGATGATTGAGCCATTCGGCGTCTTTCGTCAGTATCTAAATATACATAATCTACCCAAAGTTTGGCACTATCAAAGGTTGTAGTATTACCAAAAGTTACTTTAATTCGAACTTCATGATATTGTAAAGCAATTAATGGCAAAGCAAGTCCGGGATTGGTGCAAAAGTAAAATTGAAGAGGTACGTAAACCTTTTCTGATGAGGTACCCTTAACCATACTTTTGTAACCATCTTGTTTATCTTCAGAAAGAGAAAGTTCATTCCAAAGAGTCATCCAATCGCCATATTGCTTGTCTATTTGCTGACCACCGATTTCAAGTTCAACACTTTCAATCAAGTTATGAGCATCTTTTATGGTAGATACAGTAGCATTATCAAAAACAAGATAACACTTATGAATAAGATCACCGTTTCTAGAAATTGTCGCGACAGCATTACTACCACTAGATGTTGTCCCGTTAAAAGTTTGTTCAACAGATTCAAGAGCGAAATTTGTGTGTCGTCTGTATACTACTTTCCAAAAAGTGATTTGAGGATTGCCAGTCAAATAAACATCTTGCGATCCGTAAGCAACCAATTGCATTAAACCTCCACCCATTGTTTTTATAATTTATACTTAATATTTTTTTTTCAGAAAAAACTATTAAGTTGAAACTATTGAATTGTAAAAAATAAACTTTTTTTTATTTATTTAAAAAAATTTAATTCGAATAAGCAAGACCACCCATACCGGACATAATTCGAAGTACGTTCCAATTAGTTGCAAATACTTTTAATGTTGCGTTTCCGGAAGCACCTGCAATACTACTATCATCACTCTTTGTTACAAGTTGAGCGTTATCAATTCTGGAGAAGTTACAAGAACCACTTGGTTGAGATTCTTCAGGTTTCAAGGCAAATGAATAAACACCTATTTTGTTTGTATAAGTACCAGATGGAACTCTAGTGTGATGTTGATATGGTTGTACATGAGTAAAGTATTTTCCTGAACGTGGTGCCATACGATCGTGACCATTCAAAGTAAGTTTGTGTACAGAATCGTTACTTAATGTTCGTAAAGTACCAAGATTACCCAATTTATTTCCTGAGGTTGTTCCAGCTACAGTAGTACCGTCAACACACCATACAAGTTCCTTGACAGGGTGGTTAAAGTTCAATCGTACAGTTGACATAGTACTTTTTGAAATAGTATTTCCACCATCAGATTGAAGTTGGGTAATTAAGAATTCATGAGATGATTGAGCCATTCGGCGTCTTTCGTCAGTATCTAAATACACATAATCTACCCAAAGTTTGGCACTCTTAAAATCGTTATTATTACCACCAAAGGTTACTTTAACTCGGACTTCATGATATTGTAAAGCAATTAATGGCAAAGCAAGTCCGGGGTTAGTACAAAAGTAAAATTGAAGAGGTACGTAAATCTTTTCTAATGAGTTACCATCAACCATATTTGTATAACCAACTTGTTTGTCTTGCGAAAGAGAAAGTTCATTCCAAAGAGTCATCCAATCACCATATTGCTTGTCAATTTGTTGTCCCCCGATTTCAAGTTCAACACTTTCAATCAAGTTATGAGCGGCTGCTACACTTTCTACTGAATTAGGATGTTCAAAATCAAAAACAAGATAACACTTATGAATAAGATCGCCGTTTCTAGAAATTGTCGCAACAGCATTACTACCTGGTTTTGCTGTTCCGTTAAAAGTTTGTTCAACAGATTCAAGAGCGAAATTAGTGTGACGTCTGTATACTACTTTCCAAAAAGTGATTTGAGGATTGCCAGTCAAATAAACATCTTGCGATCCGTAAGCAACCAATTGCATTAAACCTCCTCCCATTGTTTTTATAATTTATACTTAATATTTTTTTTTAGAAAAAAAACTATTTTATTATTTTTCAATAAGTTAAAACTAAAATTGAGTTAAAATATTTTCAGAAGGTTTTGATGTTGTATTTTTCTGTGATAAAATACAAGAAGTAATAAGTACTACTATTGAAGAAATTACGGATGCTTTCAATAAATATTTATTTGAATTAATTTCTTCAATATCTTGTGTAAACTTGTTATATATTGATAATCCAGCAAATGTTCCCATACCAACAAATATACTTAATTCCAAACCAGGAATTTGCATTATTTGAGACATTGTATATACTATAACAATATTAAACAATATTATAATAAAACGAATTTTATTCAAAAACTTTATTCATTTGAAATATCACTTAACTCGTCATCATCGTCTTCTTCATATTCATTTTCATTTTCATTTTCTTTTAATGAATTTTCTTCTTGGCGACGTTCTTTATTTAACATTTCTTGTTCAATAAAACGTCTTGATTTATTATCATTTCCATTTAAAGTAACATTTTTTGGTTCACTTATAGCATTTAACGGTACTGGTTTTTCGTCGTTTTCTTCGACTTCGTTTTCATCTTCATCTTCTTCGTATACAGATTCAAGATCATTATGTTGGGATTTGCAGTCTTTAGATTGTACTTCAGAAGAGTTATCCCAATCATTTGTTTGTTTTTTGGGTTGCATTTCATACATATCTTTATTGTTATCTAGTTCACGCTGAACCATATTTTTTAATTTTGCATTGTCAGCATTTGAACGTTGTGTAATATTTGGATTTACAATTTCAGATGCACTTTTTATAGAATTTTTATCTAACATTTGGTAATCTTCATCTTCTTCTTCTCCGTTATCTTGCATATATTCTTTTAAAATATGTTGAACAGGTAATAAAACTCGAATGGTTTCTTCAACGCAATTTTGAATATTTCGTAAACCTTCTTTTTTATTTTTATTTCGTTTTGTAATTCTGTCATATTCGTAAAGTAAAAATGGGTTATGAAAAAAGAAACGAGCAACTTCGATGTAAACAGCATGTACAAATGTATCAAAATTTGGCATTTTTAACTTGAATTGTTTTGATTTGTTTACAATTTTAACAGATGTAAGTATTTTTACATTTGTAACAAATACTGCTGTAACAAGATCATGCAACCAATCACAAACTTTGTTTATTCTATCACATTCAGTAGAAATAATATGCGTATTCCAATGTGGTACTTCTTTTAGCAACAATTGAAAATTATGAATAACATCATTATCATTTTCAATTTTTTTTGCATCTTTGTAAATAGAATCAATACCTTCCATAATTAAAGGAGATAAAATAGAATTTAATTGTTTTGTATATTCATCTTTTGCTACATTTAAAACATTCACATTTAATGCGTCATAACCATTCATTTTACATTACACCATTGACTTTATTACAAAAAAAACAACGCGTTAATAAACTGGGACACCTGATGGTTCATCAATGTTTATATTTGAATCACGACTGGTACAATTTTTACCTTCTAATCGTAAAGGGTTATTTTCCATTTGACTTTGAATTAAAGATGGATCCATTCGTTCATTTGGATTTTCTAATTTATTTGGTGTAATATCTATTTTTCCAAGATTTCCATAAAGTGGATTTGAAGGAGTAACGCCACCTTCACGAGAAGTATTTTTTTCTTCTTTCAAATATACATCTTTGAGTCTATCTTTTGGATCTTGATTTATTGAATTTATTTTTTGAGGACCAGCGGTTCTATTTTCATCTGTAACAGATCGTAAAGAATACCCTTCGTTATTAATTATATCTTCATAAGTCATTCCCGGTTTGAAAGAAACACTACCATTGGCGCCACCTACATATTCTTGATGTGTTGTTTCTTTTCCGGTTGTTATTGTATATGCTGAATCCAATTCAGTTGTACCATATTTATTTTGAAAAGAAGGTGCACCAGGTATAGAAACGTTACCTCTATTTGTTGGGTCACTTCTATAACCTGTTGCAATCATATGAGATTGTTCAGAACCACGAACATTCACCATTGCATCGGTTTGTTGTTCCCTTTGAGTTTGTATATCATATTGAACATTTCTGTTATCTCCATAAGCATTTCCTTGAGATGGCATACCGATTGGATGTTGATATGTTTCTTCTCTATTTGTCAAATACATTTGTGGTTCACTGTAAAGTTTTTGTCCATTTCCTTGATAAGCATTTGCTATCATTGGATTTGCACATCCACGATCAGTATCTTTCATATAATAATCTCCCATTCTTCCATAAGACACGTCATTATTGTATGAAACTGCGCCTCCTATGTGTAATTCATTATTTCCTTTAATACCACGTATATCAGAATCGCTTTGTACAACATGGGGTCGAGATGTCATTTTTTGAACAGAAGACATTGTTGGTAAAAAGGATTCGTCACTTCGAATGTAAAATCTTGGGTTATTTAATTCAGGTAAAGGTTCAGGTCTTTGCGTATACGATTCAGTTTCTGCTTTACCTTGTATAACTCTACCTTCAAGTTGATTATAATTATGAACATTTTGAGGCATTATTCGTAAATGTTGATGAAAACCACCTGTTGAAACTACATCAGGACCAACGTTTAACCCAGGACCTACTTGTTTCGCTTGAATTGGCACTTCGTTATTCATATATTGTGACGAAACAAATCTTCTTTTAAAATCTTCATTATTATGAAATGTTTGTGCATTATCATATACATTTGGTGTAGGTTCAAATAAAGGTGATTGTTCTTGTTTTGGTTTTATGTTTTTTGGTTGTCGTCCAATAAATTGGTCTAATTGAGTCGTATTATTGAAATTATAAGATTGTGCAGGATTGTTTACATTTGGTTGAAATTCAGGTTTAATATTTATTAAATTTTCGTTTGAATCATTTATATTTTGAAATTGTTCTGAATCGCTATAAGCAATTAAATCTGGATCTATTTTGCTATTTAAATTGTAATTGTCTCTAGGAGTTTTTCCATTCTTATTTAAATAATATCCCGCTCCTAAGAGACCTAAAACTATATATGCTGTCTCCATTCTTATAAATAACTATAGTTTTTTATTTTATATGACTTCACGTATTGATAAAAAAATATAATTATTTATGATTTCCACCTCTATTGTCACTTACAGAACATGTGTAATTATCTTTGAAGTCATTTCTAGACCAACTACCACCTCTTTCAAAACTAAATGAAAGATCTTCAATAATGTTGTTTACTTCTTGAGGATTGTTATGTAAATCTATGAATCTATTAAAATCCAATTCACTTATACTTTCACTTGGTTGTGTAAGTCTTGTATTATTTAAAAACATTTGTTTATTTTGTATTTTAGAATTTGAAACATTGTAAATTCTTTGTAAACCACTTGACAATTCTTTTGCTTTGTTTAAAGCCTTTACATCAACATTTTCACATCTTCCAATGGTATTTTCTAATCCAATTAATGACGATTCTTTATCAATGTTATTTTGTAAAGGATTGTCGTTTTTTAAAAATAAACCAGGTGTTAAATTGTTTGCTTGTGTATTATCATAAAGATTAGAATCTGTTATCCAATCAAAAGGTGCTGTTGAATAATGTGTACAATCTTGTGTTGTAAATGAATCCATTTATTAAAAAGATAACATTTTTTATTTATAAATTAACAATTGCAAACTTCTTTATATAATTCTCTCATATCGTTTCTTGAACTTCTTCCACCTAATATCCATTCATTAGGTAAAACAGCACCAATTTGTGGGTCATTTGACAAAAATCCAGGTGTATAATATTCAACTTGAACTTTACCTTCAGAACTTAATCTTGTTGCATTACCTCTTAAATCTGAGTTAATATCTACAAAGTCGTTTTCTCCAATTAGTTCACCAGTTCCCATATAAGGCAAAGTTGCAATTTCTCTTGTTTTTAGATTTTGAATTTCATTTAAATGAGTCATTTGTGGTCTTAGTTTTGAAGCATTATCAACTACATTTGATGACACATGCGTTGATGCTGTGTAATAACCCAATTCGGAATGTTCGTCTGGTCTTTCTTGTAAATTATTTGTAATATATCGAAGAGGTCTTTGAGACATATTTTTTTCGTGTTCATATCTACATTTATCATCGTGTGTTCGCGTCCATTCATTTATTCGTAAACTCATAGTAGTTATTACTTATTTAATTACATTTTATTTTTCAAACATTACAAGCGCTTTGATCGCCATTTTTACATGCACCCATATCTTTAGAATGTAAATTATGAGCAAAATCACCAGTCAATTGTGGCACTGTATAATTTCTATTGTTTGGTAACTTTATTTCATCACAAGGTTTTTGATTTACTTTTTTACTATATTCAGGGTCAAGAGGTAATAAATTCATAAAAAGATTATCATTTGTAGATAACGAACAATTCATTTTTTTATTATGAAAATATTTTTCTAACATTTCCTTATCTGACTTTGGATGGTATAAAAATGCCAATGTTGCTATCATAGCCAGTGAAATGGCTATAGGTTTAACATTTTTTTTAATAAATGCTGTACAAAGACCAGCATACAATATAAATCTTGACACCGCGTTTACTCTTTCATTTGCACACATATCTAATGAAGGGTAAAACTCAATTAGTCTATCAGGTCTTATTAACAAAAACGGGTCATTTACCCAAAAAGGATCATCGCAATTTGATTGCATTTAATATATAATGTATAAAAAAATAAAACACTTAAACTTGTAATGATTATTTCAAGTAATGAACATAATTTAATTAAAATATCAAGTCGTTTTACTTTTTTATCTATTTTACTTTCTTGTTATTACCAACATTGGGATTTTTTTATTATGAGTGTATCTATTTATTTTACTTCAATTAAATATTGGGATAATCCTAAGCCTGGCTTTTGGAAAAACATTGATATTATCAATGTACAGTTTTGGTTATGTTATTGCTTTTTTATTTCATTTAATTGTAAATATCAATTTACTTATTTGTGTTTTATTTTTGCAGGTATAATAAGTTTTTTATGTAATCAAATTGCATATTATTTTAATTACCCTTGGGTTATATTTCACGTCGGAGTTCATTTATTTTCAAATATTGGTAATGTTTATTTGTTTTCAGGAATTTAATCATCAACTTTAGGTGCTAAACAAAATGTAATATGTCCTAAACTTGCAACCGCGTATTTTATTAAAATTGGATAATCATTTTTTAACATAATTTCGACAACACTGCACATATTTGTACTACCTTTTGTAAATAAATTCAAATATTTTAATGAAAACTTTCCTTTTACAATTTTATTTTCATTTATTTGGTCAGAATTTTCTACAAATGATCCTTTTATAAAAACACATTTATCTGCAAAGTCCCCATTACAAGATAATTTTAAATATTCAGGACATGCTTCTACTTGTAAAATATCATTGACAATTAATAAATCTCTAAAAAATCTTTGCAATTCTTGAGAAGACATTGTTATAACAATGTCCGGTGTTGTATCAGGTACTGTTATTTCAGAATCATCAATATCTAATAATTTTAAATTCACCATTGTTGATATTTTTTTATCCATATTGTCAATAATAATAGCCAATGAATTAGAGTTTTCAATACTAATATGCATTTCAATAGCATCGTTATTTCCTACATTTTTTATCAATTTAGAAAAATTACTCATACTTACACCAACTTTTATCTTATTTGGACAATAATAGTATTCAAAATTTTCAGAGTTTAATTTCATATTTATCAAACATACATGACTTCCATCCATACATAAAACTTTAATTCCTGTCTTGTCAAATTCCCAATTCACATCTGTTAATATATCTTTCATACACTCAATCAACTTTTGAAATCCAGTTGCTTGGACTGTCTTGAATTTTAATAAATATTTACCGCTATCAGACATTACATGAATATGATAAATAATATTTAAATATTTTAAATCAAAATTTAAATATTTAATCTTTGATTTAAATTATTTCATTAATTTACTTTACCATGTAAAAATACACTACAAGAGCATACATCACCTTCATCGTTTTTCATATTTTCAATTTTAATCTTATTATATGTATCTTGTTTTAACACAATATTTGATATACTTTTATTTAAAGTTGGTTGTTCAGGACTCATTGAAAATTCAAATTCTTTGTTGCAAACATTTATCTTCACATTTGAAATTTTATCAAATTGTTGATTTATTTGTAACGATATTGATTGAACTTTAAAATTAAATGGAACGTAAAACATTGTTGTAAAACTATCACCTTCTTCAGGCAATGATTCAGTTGTTGCAATGTTTAAACTATATGGATATATGTAATTATCTGTAATAATATTTTTCAATTGTACATTATCAATAATTGCATTTATTGAACTAAAGTTTGATAGTCTTGGCATTATATTATAATAATTACATATTTATTTCGTGATTTCCAAACACATTTACAGAAAGTGATTGAATAGATGGTTCGTTTTCATCTAAAACACTTGCATATAAAGATGTTATTATTTTATCATTTTCATTTAATTCTTCTTGAAATTCAACAAATGTTTGTGTTTCTTTCAAAACAACTTTATCCCACTCTTTTTCATTAATTTTAAAATATACTGTTTCTTCAGGATACCCCGGTAACCAATCATGCCAAATAAATCTAAGATATTTTGTTTTTAAATTACAAGGAGTGTACATTATTTGATGAGAACAATCATTGTTACTTGTGCCCATCATACCTAAACTAATATGCCCCAATTGAAACTCGTATGGTATATTTATTTTTGTAATTTTATTTTGAGTATTTTGTAAATTTTCACAAATAATATTTTTACAAGATAAGGTTTCACATTCTACGTTACCACAAGACCCATCACTCTTGGGTTTTACACTTAATGTATTACACTGAATACGTCGAGACATTTATGTTTTATATATTGTTTTAATTCTATAAATTATTTATTCCCAAATTGCATCATCATCATCATCTTCATCGTCAATTGCAACAATTCTTAATTTAACTTGTGAACTACCGGTTCCATCATAATATTTGAATACAAGATCTTTTTCGTCTACACCATTACCGGAAGAATCCGCTTCTCCGCTATCAAGTTCCATACTCCAACCTGTGTTGTAAGTATTATTTGCTCTGAAAAATAATTTATTGTCACTTGATATACCCAAATCTGATCCTTTTGTTTGCCAACCGGGGTTTACTGACCCAGATGCTGAGTCATTATGTTTGTAAACGAATCCAATATTTTCATCATATACATAAATACCACTTTCAGTGTGAAATATATGAGCCTCATCTGGATTGCAATTTGAGGCTAAAATAATAGCATTATCATTAAAACGAACTTCTGTTGACTCTATATTCACTTGTGTTGTTGATCCTTTCACAATTAAATCACCATTCAAATAAACATTACAATTTACAGTAAGGTTATTATTAATAGTTGTTGCTCCTTGAATAGTTACTTGGTTACCTACACTTAAATTACCTGAAATGTTTACATCATTACTTACAGACAATGGTCCGTGTATATCAAGACCTTGTTCAAATGTTGACGATCCTCCTACACTTAATGATCCATAAATAGTTGCACTACCGCTTACACTTAAATTATTTGTTACTTCTACTGAATTAGAAAGTAATTTAACTAAATCATTTGTTATTTCCATTTGGTTGTCTCCGTTAATATTAAATATAACAGAATTATCACCACCAACAGTCGTATTTCCGTTTACTCCATTTTGAGATAAAGCGGTTGTTGTTGCATCTTTATGTTTAATTAAAACATTGTCACCAGATGTTTGAAATTGTAAATCGCCAATATCTGCATCACCAGAAACAGTTAAACTTCCATTTACATTTAAATCATTATTACAAGTTGTTTCTTTATGTAATATTATTGAATTATTGTTTAATGTTAATATATCGCTCGATTCAATTTGAAATATAACACTATTTGAAGAATCAATTGTTGTAATTCCTGCCGAATTTTGTCTTAGTGCAGTTTGAGTTGCATTTGAATGTTTAAATTTTATTTCATCAGAATCGTAAGTAATCTCACCATCACCAATATAAAGATTATTTGATATACTTAAAGTTCCATTAATTTGTGTATCACCACCTACACTTAATGTATTATTGATAGTAGTAGGACCAGCGACACTTAAAGTTCCATTAAATGTTGCAGAGTTTGATACAGTAACATCACCACTGACACTTACAAAACTTTTTACAATAACATCACCTTCAAATGTAACATTTGAGTTGAAAACTGATTCACCACCTACAGATAAAGCACCACTTATGCTTACACTTCCAGATACAGTTGAATCATTTTCAAAAATTAAATTACCACTTACGTTTACATCATCATCAAATTGTGCTAACCCAGATACTGATAATTCTTGACTCAATATAAGATCTTGTGCTGATGTTACACAATTTTCACTTATTGTCAATACAGCAGTGTCTTCATTGCAAATTTCAACAACTTTCGTAGACGGAGCATTTAATCTTACGTTACCAGAACTATCTTGGTTAAGTGCATAACCTGTTGAATTATTTTGCTTGCTTACATGACTAAATGTTGCCTTATTATTTTGAGTAAAAATAGCAACACTATTATCAATAATAGCATACGAATTTACAGTTAATGTATTATCAATATACATATCATTTGATACAGATAGTTTGTTTTTGATTTCAATTAAACCATCACTTTCTTCTGTTTGAATAATTACTGATTCATGACCAGTTAAAGTTAAACTTGTAGAATTAAATTCAATAGAAGACTTTTTACTTGTTTCTACAGTACTTGCAAAATTGACAGTATCACCCGATACGTGAGACATTTCCAAAATAAAAGTACCATTGTTATTTCTCATAGAAAAGTCATCACCAGCATATCCATCACTACTTGTCTCAGATTCACCTTTTAATGTAAATGATGTACCATTTTCTAAAAACACTTTTGAATCTTCTTTTACAGTTAAATTACCATCTACTTGAACATCACTTTCAAATACAGCATCACCACCAACACTTAACTCATTTGAAATGAGTACATTACTATTAAATTGAGCACAATTTGTCACAATAATTCTACCAACTTGTACACGCCCCGCAACTGATAAATTATTTAATTCAGCATAATTTACATCAATTTTATCAAAACTTCCACTGTTTACATTTAAACTTACAATATTTGCACTGTTTGCTGTTAAATTATTGACAGAAGATGTTCCATTTACTGTCAACGTCTTGTTTTCCGCAATGGTTACATCATCACTAAATGTTACTTCACCACTTACACTTAATGTGTCATTTATTATAACGGAATCATTAAATGATGCGAGAGAATTTACAGATAAAGTATTATTTAATGTTGTTGTTTGATTTATTGTCAATGAATCATTCATTACTAAAGGACAATTAATAGTCACAAGACTGTCTTCAATTAAAATATTACTATTTTTAATGTTTACAACTGTACCATTTATAAATGTATTTCCACTTGAATCTTGTTTTAATGCAGCATTTGCATTTGAAACATCTTTATGCCTAAACAATGCATTTGAACTATCAACAAGTAATACACCCTCACTATTTGCACCAAAGTTTATTTGTCCTTCTACATTTAAATCAGAATTAATATTCATTTGATTTACATTTAATATTCCAGATATATTCACATTGTTATTTACACTTAATGAACAATTAAACGTTACATCACCACCAACAGATAAAGTGTTGTCTATTTGCACTGCTCCAGACACAGATAAAGTATCATTAATTGTTACAGATTGATCAACAGACAAAGAACCTTCAAGTAAAGTAGTACCAGTAATTGTTACATTATTACTAAAAAATGCATTGTTTGCTACGGATAAATTACCACTAATAAATACATTTGAATTAACACTTAAATTACCCGTAATATTTGTATCACCAGAAACATTAATACTTGTTTCTCCAGTTACATTTAAAGTACTTGATACATTTGTTTGCCCACTTAATGTGGTCGAACCACTTACATCTAAGTCAGATGTAATTACTACATCATTGTCTACAGTTAATGGTTGGAAAAACTTGGCTTCTACAGAATTTAAATGAAATAAACAATTTGCTTCATTGTTTGAATTATATGCATTAAATTTAAAACTTTTTGTATCCGCTATTCTAAAATTCAAATCCTTCCCCTTTTGTGCATTAATTGTGTTTAAAGAATAAGCATGATTCAAAAACCCTTTATAATATTTGACAGTACCTAAATTATTAAGATTATCGGTTCCTGACATTTATATATTATAAATAATATTTTTTTTCAATTTATGAAATATCTTTTTTCAAAAGTTTATTTAAAGTTACAGTTGACAAATAACAAGCCTCGCATATATCATCTTTTGATATTTGTAAATTATGTTTTATATTGTAGTTATAAATAGCAAGAGCCGCAACATATGAACAATCTTTCCCTATCATATCAATACTTTTTTCATATTTTGAAGCAAGTTTCACAATTTGTGCTACGTGTAATTGATTTATATTAATTTTATTACAATATCTATGTATTATTTGTTCACTATTTGTTGATTGAACTACCAATTGCTTATGATTATCAGAATTCCATAAATAATTTGATAATATTTTGTTTGTTTTATTTACTTTCTTTGGATTTGCTTCAAACACCAAAGCAACTTCTTCTATATTTCTTGGATTATCATCATCAATAAATGCATAAAAAAGACACGAAGCCAACATTGCTTCTCTTACAGCCCCTCTAGACAACTTTAAACTAGATATGAATTTATATAAACATTTTGTTCTTTCAATAATTACACTTTTAATATCATGTAAAGTACATTGATTTTCAATTCGATTATAAACTTTTATCAAAGATCTGTCTTTTGAATTTAATTGAAAAGTTCTTTGCCATTTCATAATAGCCCAATCTGAATGCTTCATATTTCTTTTGAATGAAATTTGAGTTGACATATTTTCAGAATGTAAAAGAGTGTTGTCATTGTATTCACATCTTTCACTTATATCGCTATTAAATGCATTCCATTCCGCTTCTTCGTTTATAGATGAATTTGTCTCTGTTCCGCAACTTACACATACACGAAACCCTTCTGGATTATTAATAAAATCTTGACATCCACACCGCATACAACCTTCGTTATTTGCCAATTCTTTATTTTCTTTATTGAATGCGATGAAGAGATCTTCAATATTTACTTTTTCCATATACCATTTTAAAGTTTTAAACCTTTAAGTCATTTTAAATAGATGTTTTTACAGTATTTAATTTTACAGTAACTACACCTTCGTCAATCATATTATTTTGTTTTTCTTTACATTTGTAAAGTATATAAGCCGTGCATATACAAAAAGGAATCCCTAAACCCAACACCCACGCGGTTACAATTGGTGCACTCATTTCTGTATTTTGAAAAGTATCCCATTTATCATTTGCATAATCTTTTGCTCTTTGCCATCTTGATTTATCATATATCGTTTTATCATTTACTGTAATTCCATATGCATTTGCTTCTGTTTTTTCTAAATATAAACCTTTATCTACTTTGTCTTCTAAACTTTCAATGTAGTTTGTTGGATCACTCCCGTCTTTATTGCCATATACAATAAAATCAACAATCACATCATCTACATCATCTTCTTTCGAATCCCATGTTCCTAATAATTCAACTTGAACATTTCCTATTGACAAAGTTGATGCAATATCATCTTCAAAATTATTAGCCCAATCACTTTCTCTTGTCATAACGGTGTTATCAAAATCTTTATTTAATATTACTTGCGTTATAATATATTTATGTTCATTAATTTCAGTGTTTATAACTGCATTTGTCGCATTTTGACCATTTCCTTGAAAACATAAATTCAGAAAACAAAACGCTTTCAAGAATATATTCATTATTTATGAAAAAAAATAGAAAAAAATTAAATTATAACGAATCATATTTTAAAAACATTTTGAAACATAATATTGTTTTTACTTGGCTTTTTCATATGCGCAAACATTTTACTTTGTAAAAGATTCTTAAAAGTTTTGCATTTTTTTGGTTTCAATGTTAATATTCTTAATCTTTTATTTATTGTGTAATTATTTGAATCTCCTATTAAATGCTTAGGTACCCAAGATGATAGTTTTGATTGTATATATTTCGGAACATTATGTGTATGATATAACGTATTACAAAAATAATGTAAATCATAAAACCAAGTATTGTCAGGATGTAAACCCATTGACCCTTGGTATATTTCATCATAAACAAGCGAATTGTCATACATTTTTTTAGAAAATGAATATATACTTGGTAATATTTTTACAACAAACCCGATATTTGGTACATAATATTTTTTACCATTTATTTTATATATAAATTGCCCCCCCTTTGGTACCTTTTCTAAGTATATTCTTTTTGGTGATAAATTATGATGCACAAACCCCGGTACTTCTTTTTTTAATAAAGCCAATGTAAATAATATTTGAAATAATATACTTTTCCATTCTGCAATTTCAAAACTATTTTTTTGTAAATATTTATGTAATGTCATTGACGGTACGTCAACTATAGTATAACATAAATCATTTGAAATCTTCCGTTTTTTCTTTAGTTTATTTAACTCATTTACTTGTTTATGTAATTTTTTATTTTTCAAAAGTAATGAAGATCTTAAACCATTTTTACATATAACAGAATGAAAAGAATAAGATAAATGATGCACCTTTGTTTTCAAAAATAATACATTAAAAACATCACATAACTTTTTTAATGTTGAATGTGGTTGTAAATAATATTTGCCATTATTTTTACTTTCATTTGGTAAGCAAGATACAATACAACATAAATCAAAACCATTAGGAATGACCCCTCCTTCTATTTTATATAATCCAGACAATTTGTCAAATTCATGAATACTTTTTGTTAGTTTGATTTTATTCTTAGAAAATGGACATTTTAATGTTATATTGTGTAATAGTTTTATTAATAACAAAGTAAAATGTGTATGTATAAAAGGATATAATCTTTTATCATATTTCCCTTCATAAACCTTTTCATCTACTTTAAATGAAAGTAAATTCTTCGATGAATATAAATTCAGCAAAAAATTAGTGAAATTTGATTTACTTTTTAATATAATTGCATTTGTGTTATTTTCTTTCTTATTTATCATTAATTTATACAAAGATTATTGTTTAAATAATCAATTGTGATATTTTCTTTTATGACTTCAATTGTCGATAAATACGTTTTCATAGAATTTGGTCTTGCTTTGTCTTTCCTTTGCTTTATAATTGTCCAAATAGTTTCTTCATTTAATATTCCAATTTTACATTCAACAATACAAGGAGTTACGCTATAATCAATAAACGTTTCTTCTTCTACTTTACATATTTTTATTTTTTCATTGTTTTTATCCCATAAATAAATGTAATTATTTACTACTTCAAAATCAATCGTATGATTTACCCCATCTTTCCATTTGTATGTTCTTTTATCCGTTCCATTAAATATTTTTCTATACATTGGTGTAAATATTAACCCGTCAGTTTCATAAGGAAGATTTTGATTCAAACATTTTTTCAAATTAAACGTAAAGAAAAACGACTTCATTCTAAATTCAACATTTTGAATTACTTGTGGTAACAATCCAATAACATTTTGTATTCTTTTGTAATGATTTGGAATACTTTTCAATACTTTACCACCAGAAGCAAATACATCAAATATTACAAATACATATTTGTCATTTACTTTATTTTTCACAAGTTCTCCATCGTACACATAATCATTGTCATCGATTTCATTTGAACCAAAATAATAAAAATTCATCAATCTGTCAACAAAGTATATTTGATTGTTTGTACATAAACACATATATCTTGAACCATCCGTCTTGTCGCATACACAATAATTTTTGTGTAAATATTTTACATCATTTCTACTCAAAGATACAGGTATACTTCCAGGAAAATCATAATATTTTGGTTCAAAATCACATAATTCATGCAATTTACTCTTCAATGAATCGCTTGTAAATGCTTGTAAATGTAATTCCATGTTTAGCATAATAATATCTTTATTCTCTAAGTATCTATAACTTGAAATCAAGAATACTTTTATAAACAACATCCGCTCCATTTTCTAATAATTCTTTTTCATTAAATTCCCCAGATAGCACACCAACCACTAATCCACAACCAGCATTTTTTCCTTCTTTCATATCCAAAATACTATCACCAATTTTTATTACATTTTTAACACTGTGAATACTATGTTTCTCAAGCATTGAATGTATCATATATGGATATGGTTTGCCTTTTTTTACATTTTCACTTGAAATCCAGTCATCAATAAACTCATGTAAATGTAAATAATGAATTAGTTTACTTTGAATATTTATTGATAAATCTGTATTTGTACATATTTTTATGTTTTGAGATTGTAAATTTTTGCAAAAAAAAGGAAGATTTTTGTCAACATATTTTACATTTTTTTCTACAAAATAATTTTCCATCAAAGTTGATTCAAATACATCTTCAATATCTTTATAAATTCCCAAATCATGTCTACAATATGGATTTTGAAAAATATGTTCCCAAATAAAAGGTTTCAAAATGTTTCTGTAGTCTTTACGTTTCCAATTTGCCATTTCACGTTCAGTTGGCTTAAACCCAAATTTATGAAACACTTGTTCTAATGATGTATACAACATGTTATTGTCTTTATATAATGTATTTCTCATATTACAAACAATTAATTTATTCATTACTTGAAACAGTCAAATAAATTTAAATCATCCGCATAATATCATTTATTTTCATAGATAACGATTCAGATAAATATGACGACGTATACTTTTTTATTGCATCTTTTGGTTTAATTAATTCTATTTCAATTTCAAATATTTCATTGTTTACTATCGTAAAATCATATTGCCAAATATTCTTATAATTGAAAGTATGTCTTTCTTTTGTTCTAATTGTATCAAAATTCTGATTTTCAAGTGGTTTATTTAAATCAATATCATTTGGTATTTCAGATGGTGATTCAGTAGAAATACTTAATCTTATATCTATTTTTGTATATTTTATATCACTTACACCAAGTTTCATTTTTTTTATACATACTACTTTATCACCTTCAGTAGATATTCTTAAATTTTCTCTAAAATAATCAACATTATTTGTAATAATATATTGATTCCAACATTTACTATTTTTGAAAATATTTAATATTTTTGTGAAGATTTCCTTCTCTAAATTTGACTTGAATGTGTTTGTATTTTCATCAAATTTACCCAATCTTATTTCCAATTCCGGATGTTCTGTTTTCATATGAGGAAGAGTTTCCAAAGCAACCTTAAACTGACTTTCTATTGACATTAATATATATTACATATATCTCTTTAACTCTAATGGTTATATTCAAAACTACGACTTGTATTACAAAAAAATAAAAAATTAGTAAACAAATAAGATTAAATATGAACAATACTTTATTTATTATGTAATCGCTTTTTACATTCATCTAATCTTGGTCTGAAACAATCATCACAATAACACACAAATTTATTCAAAGGATTACACGTATCCCACGTTTCATTTTCATACAACATTTTTACACATACATAATTATTTTTCTTAATATATCTTTGCGACTCATAATCCAATAGCATTAACTCTTTGCTGCAACTTTCACAAGATTTTAAGGTTTCCATTTATTTAAAACGCAAAACATTCTTTAACTTAATGAATAATAATGTATTACCATTTTTGAATAGATTACTTTATAGTTTTCAAGATAATATATCTTTATGGAATCAGTTTGAATTTGATATATCAACAAATAATCATGTATATATAAATAATATCAAGTTTCACAATCCAACACAAATACATAATATATTTTTTCATACTTTTAACGAAAATAAATTACTTATTAAATATGCACTCGCCTCTTGTACTTCTTCTGTATTACAAGAAGCGTATACAACTATACAAAACCAAACTCAATCTATAATAGGACAATGTAAAAATATCCCAGAAATACTTACTTATATTTATGTAACAAATAACAATATTAACTTTGTTATCAAAAAAATTATTTGCTGTTATGATGAATATATGACTGAATTAAACAAATATGAAATTGTTTTGATGTTTTCAATTATTTATCCCATAGATGATATGTATTCAAAAAATATACAAACAATGGTTCGTTTATTATAAATATAAAATACGTTTTAGTAATAGTAATGAACGTTATTTCAAATAACGATGAATTTGATAATCTTATAAAATATGAAAAAAAAATATTTTTTCAATTTACTGCATCATGGTGTAACCCATGTAAACAAATAAAACCTCATTTGGAAAAAATGTCAAATAAACATATCATTTGTACTGTTGATATTGACGAACACCCTAATATAGCAGACAAATACAACATAAGATCAATACCAACTATAATTTATTTTAAAAATGGAGTGTGTCAAAATGAAGTATGCAAAGGTAGTAATATTGAAAATCTTTACGAGTTCTTTTCACAATGTAACTAAAAATATTGAACTATATTTTTGTAAGCATTATGACTTTCATTTGCTATATTTTTCAATACAGGTATAAATTCTAAATCAAACGCTTGAGCTGAATCACATAATGCATTTGAAGGTTTTGGGTGAAAATCAATTAACACATTACTTGCACCTGATACAATACCTGAACTCATACCCGATAATGCATAAGGGATATTATTTGTTTTATTTACTTCTTTTGTACCAAAACAATGAGACGGGTCAATTATAATTGGTAAATTTGTTTGATTCATAACCACAGGAATTTGAGAAAAATCACAAAAGTTTCTATACGGAGCACCAAAACAAGACTTTACACCTCGCAAACAATACAATATTTTTTTATTTCCTGATTCCGCAATATATTCTGCCGCATTAAACGATTCATCAAGTGTATTTCCAAATCCTCTTTTATATAATACTGGAAAACGTTTTTGTGAACCTGCACTTTTTAATAATTCAAAATTTTGTGCATTTCTTGTACCAATTTGAATAATAAACTCCGGTACATTTTCATATTTACAATCTTCCACCGCATCCAACAATATATTTATATGTTCAGGTTTCAATACCTCTGTTGCTATTACTTTAATGTTGTATTTTGAAGCAGTTTTCAACAACCACGGTATAGCATCTTCACCTACTCCTTGGTAATCATAAGGTGACGTTCTTGGCTTCCATATACCACCTCTTGTTGTTTGAATATTATTTTCATATAAACATTTACACAATAATTCACAATTTTCTTCATTATCAAGAGCGCAAAATCCAGGAAATAAATTCAAATTTTTATTATCAATTTTTACACCATTTACGTGAAACCCAATTTCTACATTTTCTTTTTTACAAATGTGTCTGTACTTTGTCGTTATTCTTATTGCCTTTTTTACACCTTTATAATTATCAAATGTATGTAACGATAACGACTTTGTATCCCCAAATATATGAATTTCCTTTACATTTTCACTTAGTCCTTGATTTCCAATTATTTTAAACGTAAGACCGTTTCCATCAATTATATTTATAATACTATTAAACTCATCTTTTGTAATATTTGATTCTAAAATAAGAATCATTTTTATATAATTCTATTGTGTTGTTTAAATTATTTTATCATATTATTAATAAATGAACAAAGCACCAAACGGGGCTCCTTCTATGCCTAATGCACCTTCTGCACCAAACGGGGCTCCTTCTATGCCTAATGGACCTTCTGCACCAAATGCACCTTCTATGCCTAATGGACCTGCGCCAAATGCACCTTCTGCACCAAACGGGGCTCCTTCTATGCCTAATGGACCTTCTGCACCAAACGGACCTTCAATGCCTAATGGTCCTGCACCAAACGGACCTTCTATGCCTAATGGACCTGCACCAAACGGACCTTCAATGCCTAATGGACCTGCACCAAACGGACCTTCAATGCCTAATGGACCTGCACCAAACGGACCTTCTATGCCTAATGGTCCTGCACCAAACGGGGGTCCTTCTATGCCTAATGGTCCTGCACCAAATGGGGCAGAACTTAATATATCTAATCAAAACCAAAAATCTTCTTTTTTTGATTCAATATTAAATATTATCAGAAACAATCCTAAATATACTTTATTAATATTAATATTATCTATTATTATCGTCGTTATTGCTATGTCAATTCAAAGACCAACTACCGTTAAAATTATAAATAAAGAAAATGATAAAAATACATTAGAAGAAAAATTAAAAGAAGTGTCAAATTCTGAAGTATCAAATACCGAAACAGCAATAGATAATTTAAATTCATCAGAAAGTAAAAAGTCTATAGATGCTTCGCTTGAAAAGAAAAAAGAAAGTAAAGAAGAAGGAAAGGAAAATAAAAAGAAAAAAGAAAATAAAAAAGAAGAGAAAAAAGAATATTTGTGTTCAACTGAAAGTTGGTCAACTTATCCACCAAAAGGTGAGAATCCTTATAAAATAAAAGTTTAACCAAATGTATTTTCTAAACTAAATTTGATATATAAAAACCCATCTTCATCTTTATGTTGTTTGTATATGTTGGATAATAAATCTGTATTTGGTAATAATGTATTATCAATAAATAAGTATAAAGATTCCGATGGTTTCATTTTGATTCTTTTACGAATTACATAAATAAATTGTCCCATAGTTAAATCTCCACCAGCAAGGAATTTATTTTTGTCAATGTTATACGAAGATTTATCTTTATCATATTTTTCACAAATAATTGGAATTTTGTCAGGGTATTTTTCAATAATTCGCGAACTTTCGGATTTTCGTTGATCAAAAGAATATTTTGATTGAAATTTCATCATCTTTATTACTTTACTTATTTTATTTTTTTATATAAATATAATCGAGATACATAAACTTAAAGGATGATGAAATTTAGATCAATATAACAAAATGGTATACGTAAAGAAGTTTACAGAAATTAACGTAAATGATATTAAATTCAGCGAACCAAAGTTAAATAGCAAAGGTGGTCAATCTATTTGGTTATCTCATAACGGTGAAAATATTATTGTTCAAATTCCAAAGTCAAAAACACCATTTGGTTTAAATCATCAACAATATGAAGATGGGTCATCAAAGTTTGATGTAAGCATATCACTCACATCACCAGAATTCAAATGTTGGATAGAAACATTGGATAAGTATATTTGTAAAGTTGCAACAAATCATTCTCAAAAATGGTTTGGAAAAACAAAAAGCACTGAAGTGATTGAAGAAATGTACAAGCCTATTAAAACTGTTTCGAAAAAAGAAAATTATGCACCTACAATGAAATTGAAACTACCATATTACAACGGAGAACATAAAACGTCTATTTTCGACAATAAGAGAAATCCTATTAATCCAGAAGCAATTACAAAAGGGTGTGAAGTTATGTTGATTGTTCAATTATCAAATATGTGGTTTGTTGGTAAGCAATTTGGAATTACTTGGAAAGTGCTTCAAGCAAAGGTTTATCCTAAACAGTCACTTCCTGTGTACGCATTTTCAGATGAAGATGATGAAAGTGAATGATTTAGATTATATAAATCATATTCCATACCATAATAAATTGAAGCAATACATAATGTTTCTTGTAATTTATTTTCAATATAAGTGTTTCTCGAAACATTCAAAGTAAGATCATTCTTTTCTTTTGTTTGTAAATACGTATTTAGACCATCTAATATGTCATCAATTTTACTTAAATCTTTATTATTTTTTTTCATTTTTTTGTATATTTTAGAAAATTCATTTAATGCAGTGTAATCCATGGTTATTTATAAAATTGTATTATTTTTTTACTGTTGTAACGCAAATAATATTATTTAAATAAAATATATGTTATATTACATAAATGTCAAAATCAGAAATTTTGTTGAATGATGAAAATAACAGACTTGTCATATTTCCTATTGTATATAAAGACATATGGCAAAAATATTTGGATTCTGTAAAAGTATTTTGGACACCCGAAGAAATAAAATTGTACGGAGATTTAAAAGATTGGGAAAACTTAAAAGACGAAGAAATACATTTTATTAGTCATATTTTAGCATTTTTCGCAGCAAGTGATGGGTTAGTAAATGAAAATATAGGAGAACGATTTTTGCAAGAAGTTAAAGTAACAGAGGCAAAGGCATTTTACACACAACAACTTGCTATGGAAACTATCCATGGAGTTACATATTCTTTGTTAATAGATACTTATATTAAAGACAATAATACTAAAACAAAATTATTAAATGCAATAAAAACAATACCTTGTGTAACACAAAAAGCAAGTTGGGTTAAAAAGTGGATATCAAGCAATGATTCTTTTGC
>Ga0163109_10000415_pt1 | contig 34555 bp, 35 predicted proteins | sample CRUFie1St13metaG_FD_108704 | JGI IMG/M metagenome (GOLD analysis project Ga0163109, IMG submission 108704) | Marine microbial communities from the Costa Rica Dome - CRUD Field 142mm St13 metaG | ecosystem: Environmental > Aquatic > Marine > Oceanic > Photic zone | place: Costa Rica: the Eastern...
ACTATTCGTGGCAACTATGGAAGGTTATCCATTGGTGGGGCCTTAGTCGTTGATACAGGCAAACACACGGGCAGATCCCCGAAAGACAAATTCCTAGTTGAGGAACATACGAGCAAAGATAATATTTGGTGGGGCCCCGTCAACCAGAGAACGGATGAGGCCAGTTTCAAAAATCTGCATCGCCGAATACTTTCCTATTACCAGGGGCGCGACCTTTATGTGCAAGACCTTTACGCCGGAGCGGAGAAAACCAATCGGCTTCGGGTGCGCGTTATCACAGACATTCCATGGCACAGCTTGTTTGCGCGGAATATGTTTATCCGCCCAGCTCCTGAAGAATTAGAAGGCTTCGAGCCAGATTTAATCATTTTACATGCACCTTACCTTCATGCCTCACCCAAAATGGATAATACTAATTCTGAGACTGCCATTATGATGAATTTTTCTCAGAAAACAGTGCTTATTTCTGGATCGGTATATGCGGGTGAAATAAAAAAATCGGTTTTTTCGTATCTTAATTACACCCTTCCGGAAAATGGCGTTTTACCTATGCACTGTTCAGCAAATATTGGGAATGCGGGCGATGTAGCCATCTTTTTTGGTCTTTCTGGTACAGGGAAGACCACATTGTCTGCGGATGGATCTCGCACGTTAATCGGCGATGATGAACACGGTTGGTCTGACGACGGGGTGTTTAACTTTGAAGGTGGCTGCTACGCAAAAGTCATCAATCTGTCTAGGGAAGCAGAGCCAGAAATCTTTGCGGCATCGCATCGATTTGGAACCGTGCTCGAAAATGTCGTAATGGATCCGGACACCCGGAACCTTGATTTATTCGACGACAGTAAGACTGAAAATACCCGATCTTGTTATCCGATCGATTTTATTCCTAACACAGAACCATCAGGAATGGGGGGACAACCAAAAAATATTGTAATGCTCACAGCTGACGCATTTGGCGTCCTCCCACCGATAAGCAGTCTTTCTGCTGATCAAGCTATGTACCATTTTTTGTCTGGTTACACAGCGCGCTTAGCTGGCACCGAAAAAGGTGTAACAGAGCCTGAAGCAACGTTTTCGACGTGTTTTGGAGCACCTTTTATGCCGCGTCATCCGTCGGTTTATGCAAGAATGCTTGGTGAAAGGATTCAGGAGTCTGGGGCTAAATGTTGGCTAGTCAATACCGGCTGGTCAGGCGGAGCATATGGAACGGGCGAGCGAATAAAGATTTCCTACACCCGAGCCATGGTTAGGGCTGCACTTGATGGTAAGCTATCCAATATCGCCTTTACCTCGGACCCCCATTTCGGAGTTTTGGTACCCAACAGCTGCCCTGATGTGCCGAAAGAGGTTTTGGACCCGCGAAACACATGGCAAGACAAATTAGCGTACGAAAACACTGCTAATAACCTACGCGGTAGATTTGAGGAAAATTTTAAGCAGTTTGAGGATCATGTTAGTGAAGAGGTAAAAAAAGCGGGTATTTTTGCTTCCTCTTAAAATTAGCTGAATACTAGATTTAGAAATATCTCTCATTTTTTATTTATTCTATTTCTGGTTTAAAAATCAGTGCGGGTGGTGTCCTCGTAAGGCTCTTTATCTCCCAGACATAAACCACAGATTTGCCTGTTTGGTAAGAGGAGTCCGCATTGTGACGCAGAACCACCGCATCAGTCTGGATACGGAAACGGCCATTAGCTTTTAAGTTTGACCTTTCCAAGGCCTTAATGAGTTCATTGTTAGGCTTGTCACCAATGATCTTAATCAACGACCCTTTTCTGATGTTCGACTTGTCTGGCACTAGGCTTATGGAAAGCATGCGAGAATTAAAACGGACAAAGTTGAAAGAACGCTCTTCCTTCAAGTTTCCGGTGCGTTTGTAAGCAACTCGAAAGGTTGAATTCTTCATATGCTTAATATGCCGCACCCTTTTTCCTAAGGAAGAGCCGGGGCCATAGCCGCTATCACGCGCAAGATCGCGCTGTATATTCAAAATTTTCTTTGCGACCTCACCAGCATTGAGAGTCCCTAAATTTAGCTCTTTGAGCAGGCCTAAGTGAGTGAGGCTCCCATTATACCGGAAAATATAATTCCCGCTCCTGTCTATTTGCAACTGAGCATCGAATTCAGATGGAAGATAACAGCCACAAACAAGCAAAATTACCGCTGCTGCAGTAAGTCGTAATAACCAAATCAAGCGATTTCCAACCAATGCTCATAAAGATCCAACACCATGGTGTCCTGTGTGGGGCCAGTATAATCTGACCAAATCTTATTTTGTTGGAAACGGACTCTGTAAAGCGGTAATTTGAGCCCATCATCCTCGCCGTAGGCAAGCATCTCCGGGTTTGAAAATACGCCTACATAGCTCTCAATAACTCCTCGTTTGCCGCGCACATAGCCGGGTGTACGAACATGTCCGTCTGGATCAATCGCCAGCACTCGTACGGTTTCGCCAATGGAGTATTTACTTTTCATGATACATCACTAATCCATCTTGAGTGAGACCTCAACATTCCTCGGCCAACGCGCCCCGTGCAAGTGCAGGTCATTGAAGTGGAATCAAGCAATGGTGATAAGCTGGACGTTTCTTAAGTCGATCAAACCATGACAAAAGATTATGCATATTATTCGCCTGTTCTGGCCGCAACTCAATCCATCGTCTTGCATGCACGCCCAATGGCACATCGCCTAAAGTGAATTGTGAGCCACTTACAAATTCTCTACCAGCCAAGTGTCTATCAAGCATTTTCCAGAGGTGCGTCGCCTTTTCAGTCCCCAGCGCAACTTCTTTCATATTGCGTGTCTCCTCACTTTCTCTTACGAGGTTCCGGAAAATCAAGAACATTGGGGGGTTAACTGTTGTGCTGAGCCACTCCATCCAACGATCAGCATCTGCCCGCGTTCTTGGGTCATCTGGCCAAAGAGTCGTCTCGGATCCATACCTGCTAGCCAGGTACCGAATTATGACATTTGATTCCCAGAGCACAAATCCATCGTCAATGACTGTTGGCACTAACCCATTCGGATTCATGTCTAAGTAATCTTTCTGGTCATTTTTCCCGTATTTTCCACCTACGTCCTCACGACTGTATTCAATCCCAAGCTCATCACAAACCCAGAGAACTTTCATTACATTCGAGGAAGTGCTGCGCCCTAGAATCCTTAACATTGATTAATTCCTTGTTTTGTTACGTCGAATGCGACCCATTTTGACGTCTTGATTAAAGGAAGAGCATTTGTCCGCAGAAAATAATTCACAATGCTCATGATACTAACTTCCGGAAAGCTCTGTAGTACGGCGTAACAAATGTAAATGTATATTTTGACTTTATAAAATATTATTAGTGAGCTTCGTCCCAGTTATCACCGATACCGGCCTCAACCTCAAGAGGAACGCACATTTTTACCGTTGGCTCAGCAGCTCTCTCCATCACGTTAATGATTATCTTAGCCACCTCATCTACTTCACTATTTGGAACTTCGAATAAAAGCTCGTCGTGAACTTGCAGTAGCATCGCTGCATCTGATCTGTAGCTCTGAAGCGCCTGTGGCACCCGTATCATGGCGCGTTTAATAATGTCAGCCGCTGTTCCTTGAATAGGAGCATTTATAGCTTGGCGCTCTGCATAATTACGACGCATGTGATCTTTATCATTTATGCCCGGCAAATGAATGCGCCGACCGAAAAGCGTTGTAACCATCCCAGTTTTGCGACACTCGCCCTTCAAGCGCTCCATATAAGTCTTGATGCCAGGATATTTTTCAAAATAAGCTTCGATATAAGATCTAGCATCTGCCTGATCAATGCCCAACTGTCGGGCCAATCCGAACGCGCTAATGCCATATATAATTCCAAAATTAATAGCTTTTGCTTGTCGCCGTATTTGTGGATCTACATCGTCCAATGACACACCGAAAACTTGAGACGCAGTCGTTGCATGAATATCAGCTCCTTCTTTAAACGCCTGAGCCAAAGAATCGATCTCCGCCATATGGGAAAGAACACGAAGCTCAATTTGTGAATAATCGAATGACATGAGCTTATGTCCTGGTTTCGCAACGAATGCCTGTCGGATTTTTCGGCCGTCATCAGTCCTTACAGGAATATTCTGTAAATTTGGATTGGTGGACGAAAGACGCCCAGTTTGAGCTCCTGCCATCGCATATGATGTATGGACACGCCCTGTTTCTGGATTTATTGCATTCACCAATGAGTCCGTATAGGTACTCTTAAGCTTTGCTAGCTGACGCCATTCAAGTACCTGCGTAGGTAAATGATGTCCGTCTGAGGCAAGGTCTTCTAGGACTTTGGCGCTGGTTTGATAGGCTCCAGTCTTTGTTTTTTTTGCGCCGGGCAAACCTAACTTTTCAAACAAAATCTGCCCAAGCTGTCTGGGGGAGTTAATATTGAAGTCTTCGCCGGCAAGGGCTTTAATTTCATCCTCAAGGGCGGAGAGGCGCTCACCCAGTTCGATACTCAATTTTGTCAATAAGCCTTGATCAACACGTATTCCGGTTTTTTCCATTTGAACAAGTATAGGAATGAGAGGACGTTCAATAGTTTCATAAACGGTCAACATTTTTTCATCTAATAATCGCGGCTTCAAAATACGGTACAGCCGAAGTGTCAAATCAGCATCCTCCGCCGCATAGTTACAAGCTTGTTCAAGCGGCACATAATCGAAAGTGACTTGTTTCTGACCTGATCCAACCACGCTTTTATATTTTATGGTTTTAACATTCAAATGACGCTCCGCGAGCTCGTCTAAACCATGCTTCCCTGAACCTCCCTCAAGAACAAAAGAGCACACCATTGTATCATCCACGGGTCCAAGAACTACTCCATATCTAAGTAAAATGAGAGAATCATATTTTATGTTTTGACCAATTTTTATCAGCGAGTCATCTTCCAACAAAGGCCGAAGCATATCGAGTACAAGCGGCCGTGAGAGCTGCTTTAGATCTTGGTTTTGATGAGCGTCATTTTTTTCAACCGCATCGAGACTGCTTGGCTTTTGTATTTTCTTGTGCGCAACCGGTATATAACAAGCCTTGCCCTGATTTACCGATAATGAGATCCCCACCAACTCAGCTTTCATCGGATCCAAAGAGGTAGTCTCAGTATCAATTGAGACCAACCCTTTTTGATGAATTTGGTTTATCCAATCTTGGAGGGCCTCTTTGTTCTGAATGATTTTGTAGTCCACATTCTCAATGCGCTCATTCTGCTCCTGTTGCGAATTCTGTGATTCTACACTCAACCGCGAAATAATTGATTTGAAACCCTGCTCAGAAAGGAATTGTATAGTCTTATCGATGTCTATTTGTTTCCGCGCAAATTCGGACAATGAATTTGGCACCGGAACATCTTGCTTCAGCTGCACTAGTTTATGAGAGATGCGCGCTTGCTCCGAAAATTCAATAAGGTTTTCCCGTCGCTTTTTCTGTTTTACTTTATGGGCATGCTCTAAAAGCGTCTCAAGGTCACCATACTCGTTGATTAGCAAAGCCGCTGTTTTTATGCCGATGCCAGGGACTCCGGGTACATTGTCGACTGAGTCCCCCGCTAAGGCCTGCACCTCAACAACTTTTTCAGGTTCTACACCAAATCGCTCAATCACCTCTTCTGATTTAATCAGGCGGTTTTTCATAGAGTCAAACATCGATACCCTACCACCAACTAGCTGCATTAAATCCTTATCTGAAGACACGATTGTCACACTTGCTCCTGCCTCAGCTCCCATTTTCGCATAAGTGGCAATTATATCATCAGCCTCATAACCAGGCATTTCGACGGCTGGAAGCCCGAAAGCCTTGGTAGCTTCTTTCACCAAGTCGAATTGGGGGATCAAGTCATCCGGTGGTGGCGGCCGATGTGCTTTATAATCTGGAAAGATATCATTACGAAAAGTTTTCCGCGCAGCATCAAAAATAACTGCGATATGGTCCGCATCACTTTCTTCGACTAATTTCAGTAACATCTGAGTAAACCCGTATACGGCGTTGACTGGTATGCCATCAGGGCGCGTCAAAGGCCTAACCGCATGATAGGCGCGGAAAATAAATCCAGAGCCATCTACTAAATACAAATGTTTCATTATTGCCCCACCATTTTTATAAGTTCCGTCTTACCCACCTACCGACGTAGCGCCCTTCACTAACTTAAATTGCCTGCCGCAATAAGGGCACTCAATTTCCGTATTATCACCCATATTTAGGAAAATACGCGGGTGTCCAGAAGCTCCACTTCCGCCATCACAACTCACCTCTCTTGTATCTACGTTAGTCACTTCGATTGGTTTCATTTGCAGTACTATCCTTCCATAATTAATCGGGATCCATGGTTGACCACTGGTGAGCCCGGATGATAGCGAATGCCTCGCGACAATCAATCGCCTAGGAGGCACAAATTGACTGACTCTTATTGCAAGCCCCCCAAGCTAGCTGTTGAGATTCACGGATTAACAAAAATCTACGCTAGTTCAAAAAAGAGGCCCACAGTAACCGCGCTAGAAGGGATAAATCTATGCGTTCCCAGAGGGTCTCTATTTGCTTTATTAGGCCCCAACGGCGCTGGAAAATCCACTTTAATAAACACTCTCGGCGGACTTATAACAAAGAGTGGCGGCAGTGTTAAAATTTGGGGCATTGATATAGATCAATATCCACGGAATGCCCGCTCAGCCATTGGAATTGTTCCTCAAGAACTTAATATGGATGCCTTTTTCACTCCACGTGAATACCTAGATATGCAAGCGGGGCTTTATGGTGTGCCGCCCGTGGATACCAAAACGGATGAGATTCTCGACCGTGTGGGACTCTCCTCTGTAGCAGACTCATATGCCCGAACCCTCTCTGGGGGAATGCGTCGCCGCCTCCTAATTGCAAAAGCTATGGTTCACGATCCGCCGGTTCTAGTTTTGGATGAACCAACGGCCGGTGTTGACATAGAACTACGCGAACAGCTTTGGGAAAACATCCGCATACTCAATCGAGGTGGGGTAACAGTACTAATCACCACCCACTATCTTGAGGAGGCAGAAAAACTTTGTGATCGTATTGCTATTATCCACAAGGGTGAATTGATCGCTTCAGAGAGAAAAGAAACCCTCTTGTCTCGAATTGATGAAAAAACTCTAATTATAACCACTGACCATCCGCTCATTGAAGTACCCCCCAATCTTTTACCTTTTTCTCCCTCACTTACTGAAAAGGGAGCGGTCATGTTCAATTATAAAAAAGGATTAATTCAAGTTGACCAAATTCTGGAAGAATTTAGGAAGGCTCAGCTGCCCATCGCTGATATTAAGAGTAAGGAAACCAATCTCGGGGACATTTTCCTACAGTTAACTCAAACTTCACCCAATAGAGAAAAAGACTCAGCAGAATGAAACATGCCATGGCAATAACTGCTGCACTATTATTTATAAGCGCATGTGGACCCCGCTATATTGAACCTGGACCTTTATCTCAGACAACGGCTTTAGAGCAGAATAATTTTATTATGAATGACGGTTTAAAGCTTCCTTTCAAACAATGGGGGCCAGAAATCTCTCCACGATTCGTTGTTCTCGCAGTCCATGGCTTCAATGATTATTCAAACGCCTTTGAAAAACCTGCAGCCTATTGGGCCAAATTCGGTGTAACCACTTATGCCTACGATCAGCGTGGATTTGGGGGAGCACCATTTACTGGGCGCTGGCATGGAGCCCAGTCATTAACAGCTGACTTCATAGCGATTGCTCGCATGATTCGTTTGAAACATCCTGGTGTGCCGCTTTTTTTGCTTGGAGAAAGCATGGGGGGGGCCGTTGCTATGGTGGCATCAGCACAGCATAGCCTGCCTCTGCACGATGGAATAATTTTAATAGCACCAGCAATATGGGGGCGTGCAGCTATACCAGCTTGGCAAGAAGCTGCATTATGGATTTTGACCAGGTTTGCGCCTGGGCTCTGTGTGAGCGGAGGAGGCTTCGGGCGCAAGCCTTCTGACAACCTTAGTATGCTTAGGCAACTATCTACAGATAAGAAAATAATAAAACGCACACGTATTGATGCTGTAAACGGCTTAGTAGACCTTATGGATATGGCCCTCTCTAGTGCAAACGAATTAAACGGACCAGCCTTAATATTATACGGAAAACAGGAGGATATCATTCCAAGCAGAGCGCGCCTCTTGTTAAAAAAGCGCTTGTTAAGAGGTTCGTCTAATATCTTCATTAAGGAATACAACAGCGGTTACCACATGCTTTTGCGAGATTTGAATGCAAAAGCTGTTTGGAATGACATTTTCGACTGGATGAAAAATCCAATGCACTCACCATCACATGGTATGCCTTACAGGGTTCGAAACCATTCACACTAACCCTAGTAAAACTAGCTAGAATAGTATTAAAGATTGCCGTAGGTTCTGCTCTTAGGCGCCCGTAGCTCAGCTGGATAGAGCGACGCCCTCCGGAGGCGTAGGTCAGGGGTTCGAATCCTCTCGGGCGCGCCATTTGGAAAAATATTCGCACAGCCACTGTATAAACAGGCATTATTAATGGCCTAAAAATCGAGAGAATTACGCTTTGCTCTTCATATATAAGAAGCCCGCACAATCTGATACATTGACGACACGTGGTCGAGGCCTGTACTGAGTAGTTAACCAGAAATTGTTATCTTATTGTCTAATAATCACCGGAAGTGACTATCATGAAGTTAAATATTGGTGGATTGGTTCCAACAGATGATTGGAAAAATATGCACCCAGGCGAGAATGCTGATGCCGATTATAAGGGCGACTTTGGAGATTTGGGCCAGTTCTCAAATGATTCATTCGATATAATTTATAGCTGTCATCTGTTACAGCGTTGCGGTTACAAAGAAGAAATACCGCAGGCACTCAGGGAATGTCTTCGCATTCTTAAACCAGGCGGAGAGCTTATGGTCAGCGTGCCCGATATGGCTGCACTCTGCATACTATTTGTTCATGAGAAGATAACCCCCGACCACCAATGGCATTTAATGCGCATTCTGTTTGGCGGCGAAATTGATGAAGACGACTTTAATGCTACCGGCTTCACTGCCGATTTTTTAGGTAGCTTCCTAACGGACGCTGGCTTTGAAAATATCAAATGCATCGACGATTTTGGCCTTTTTGATGATGTAAGCACGGAAAAACTAAATGGAATCTCTGTTAGCCTTAATATGAAGGCTGTGAAACCGGCATAATCAACCACGAAAAACCAACTATCACTCGATATGGAAATTTGAAAACTGATGTGCGCAGTACTGTCGGGGGGGCTGGAACTTAAATGAGCTCAATTAGTCTGAACAAAATCTTTACCCTCAAGTTTTTCAATCGTACTTGTTGTGCTGTGGCCGGGCAGTATTTCAGCCAATAACACTTCACCTCCCCATTTTGATACTAAATCGCCGCCAACGACGTCTTTGAGTTTATAATCAGAACCTTTGATAAGAACGTCTGGCCGCAATGTTTCAATTACTGAAATTGGTGTCGCATCATCAAATATTATCACTACGTCAACATCAGCAAGCGAAGCCAATACTTGTGCTCTGCTAGTCTCACTCTGCACCGGCCTATTTTCTCCTTTCAGTTGACGCACTGAACGGTCACTATTAAGGCCAACGATCAGTCGATCACAGTTTTCTTTAGCTTGAGAAAGAAGCGAGATATGGCCCGGGTGAAGCAGATCAAAACAGCCATTGGTGAAGCCACACCGGAGCCCCTTCTCTCTCCACAGGGCTATTTTATTTGAAGCCTCGCTCAGAGCTAAAACCTTAAGTTCAGATCCCATCAGAGCAGTCTCATGCAAAGCTGAAAAAATTTCTGATGTGTGGACAACTGCAGTACCATTTTTGCCAACAACAATTCCAGCTGCAATATTGGCAAGAGCAGAAGCAGTTTTGAGGTCTGCACCGACGTCAAGCGCAACTGCCACTATCGCCACCACCGTATCACCAGCGCCGGAAACATCAAATATTTCTCGTGCGCGTGCCTTTAAATGAGTAGCCTCTTCCATAGTTACAAGGCTCATACCTTGCTCACTTCTTGTGGCAAGAACAGCCTTTACGCCTGCATTCTGTATTATATGACGTGCGGCTGCGACAACTTCACTATCACAATTTATGGACATGCCACTCGCTTGACTTAGCTCTTGAAGGTTCGGGGTTATCAGATCAGCCCCACGGTAAATATCAAAGAAATTACCTTTAGGATCAATTATCACCTTGGTGCCATTTTGCTTAGCTAAATCAATCAAGACACCAATTAGGTCAGCTCCTAAGACACCCTTTCCGTAATCAGAAAGAACAAGAACACCGTTTCTTTTCGAGAGCTCTTTGCGTACAGCGGATACGATGGCGTTTGAAGTGTTTGCTTTTACTGGCGATGTCACTTCTCGGTCAGCTCGCAATAGCTGCTGTCGCGCTGCAACGTATCTGGACTTAACAGTCGTAAGGCGATTTTTTTCAAAAACCAATTTTGTCGAGAGGTTATCTTGCGCCGAAAGTAAATTCTCCACAGAGCGGCCTGGTTCATCATTACCGACAACGGAAATAAGGTGAGCGGCCGCACCCAAAGCCGCTATATTGCGAACCACATTACCTGCCCCCCCAAGCATGGCTGTCTCTGTATCAACCTCAAGCACAGGAATTGGGGCTTCTGGTGATAATCGATTTACCTGACCCTCAAAAAACCGGTCCAACATCACATCACCTACACATGTAATGTTCCCTGCACTGAGCTTTTCAAGAAGTCTATTTAAAGAAAACAGGTCAGACACCATTATGCATAATCCATTCGATGTCTAGTTCCGTGGAGCATGCTTATTAAGAATGCGCTGAAGTGTGCGCCGATGCATTTTTAATCGCCGTGCTGTCTCAGACACATTACGGTTACATTGCTCATAGACCCGCTGAATATGTTCCCACCGAACTCGATCAGCTGACATTGGATCTTCCGGTGGCAATGGCAGCGGCCTTTCAGTCTCTAAGAGAGCCGCAGCAATTGCGTCCGCATCTGCCGGTTTTGGAAGGTAGTCAACCGCGCCGGCCTTCACTGCCTCAACAGCAGTGGCTATGTTTCCATAGCCCGTAAGAATAACAATCCTTGTCTCAGCACGGCCCTCACGCAGCACCTTTACTATTTCCAAGCCATTGCCATCCTCTAATCTCAAATCAACGATCGCGTAAGCAGGTGGACGCTGTGCGGCTAGTTCTATTCCTTCCGCAACGCTGGCAGCCACCTCGGGTAAAAAGTTACGCTTTTCTAGTGCTCGAGCTAATCGGTTTCGCAGTGGAGCATCATCGTCCACTATAAGAAGTGTCCTGTCTGCGGGTAATCCGGTCGTGAATTCCTTCACTTTTTTTCTCCATCCATAGATTCTTTAATCAGAATAGCGCGTGTCCAGCTAATCTCAACCTTTCCGCCACTTTGATTGCTAAAATTTAAATTTGCACCAGTACGTTTTAACAAAGTTTGCGCAATAAAAATGCCTAGACCCAGATTTTCCCCGGTCACACTACGAGTCGATATGTAGGGCTCACCAATCATTGCAAGAACCGATGCTCTAAACCCCGGCCCATCATCGCGCACCACTAACCGAACCGTTTCTTTATCCCAATTCAGATCAAGCCATACCTGACTGTGAGCAAATTGAATAGCATTCTGAATTAGGTTTCCGAGACCATGCATCATTTCTGGACCGTAGGGTAAGTATGGCTCATCTCCGATAGCATTTTCTTGAATGTTGACAGAGACATCAATATTTCCGGATCCATGAGAAGCGCGGGCAGTTTCAACTAGCGCTGAGAAAGGCAGTCGCTCAAAAGGACCTGATGCAGAGGCCTCCGGCGCTTGCGCAAGTCCAGTTATTATATGGCGACACCGCTCAGACTGACTTAATAGTAGTTGGACGTCTTCAGCGATGGGGCTGTCAGCCGGAATCTCTTTCGAGAGCTCATTGGCAACCACTGTAATTGTAGCCAAGGGAGAGCCTAGTTCATGAGCTGCCGCTGCGGCTAAACCGCCCAATGCTGAGACCCTCTGCTCACGCGCCAGCGAAGTTTGGGTGGCTGCCAACGCCTCCCACATGCGCCTGGCTTCCTCTGAAACTGACCATACATAAGTCGCAATGAAAACTACTGCTACCGCCAAGGCCGTCCAGATTGCTAATCGGTAAGTCGGTTGGAGTTCGATCGGTGAACCACTCCAGGGAAGAGGTAAATGATACTGCCCCAAGAGCGAGATACAGATCATGGCCAAGACTATCAAACCGATGGTCGCTCGGCGGGACAGAATCGTTGCTGATACCATTGCCGGAGCAATTATAAGAATAACAAATGGATTAGCGAGCCCTCCGGTCAGAAAAAGCAAAACACTAAGCTGTAAAACGTCGAACCCAAGCAATAAAAATACTTCCCGTTCTGTTAGCCGACGCCGCTCACGACCTCGGCTTGCTAATACTAGGTTGGATGAAACAAGACCGAATATTGCCCCAAAGCATGAAATTAAGGGTAGCTCGAAACCGAGCCCTAATGAGACAAATAAAACTGTCGCAGTTTGTCCTGCTGCCGCCACCCATCTAAGCAATATGAGCGTACGCAAATGAACTTGCCCGCGTTGTATAACACTCAGACCAGTGCGCGTCCTGTCATCGCTTTCTATTGTACGCCTAAACATCTCCTAACCCCTGCAACGAATAAATAAAGTTTGAGCTCTTGCTTTTAGCAATGAAGGCCAACCATATTAACCTCATCATGGTGGAAGAACTTATCATTTCAGTCACGAAGCTTTCGAAAAGGTTTGGTGCTGTCTGTGCCGTCGATAGCATCTCTTTCGGTGTTAAAAAAAACTCGGTCATCGCCCTATTGGGAGCCAACGGCGCTGGAAAAACAACCACAATAGCTATGCTCCTGGGCTTAGTGGTGCCCTCATCAGGTAAAATATCCATATTTGGCATTGATATGCTCAAGAACCGTTATTCTGCACTTTCGCGTATGAACTTTTCTTCACCCTACGTCGACCTCCCTCAACGATTAAGTGTTTATCAAAACTTGAAAGTTTATGCCCAGCTTTACGGTATCTCAAATGAAAAAGAACGCCTAGGCATTTTAGCAAGCGACCTGCAGCTTAATGATTTACTACATAGAAAATATGGGACTTTGTCTGCGGGTCAGCGAACACGAGTAATGCTAGCGAAATCATTATTAAACAAACCCGAGCTACTTTTACTGGATGAACCCACTGCTAGCTTGGACCCCGATAGCGCAGACTGGATACGGCACTATCTTTGCGACTACCGTGAACGGACCGGTGCAGCCATAATGCTCGCAACTCACAATATGCAGGAGGTTGAGAGATTATGTGACCAAGTTCTCATGATGCAGGGAGGCCGTATAACTGATTCAGGTACACCCTCTGAGCTCATCGAGGCATATGGTCGCGATAGTTTGGAGGAAGTGTTTTTAGCCGTTGCTCGCAAAACTCCTCCTCAAGGAATGAAGTAATGCAGGCAATATTTAAGAACATAAAAGGCTCTCTTGGACGCATTCGAGGGTTAGTATTGCGATACCTTTTTCTTATAAAGGGCTCAGTGCCACGTCTTTTAGAACTGGCGTATTGGCCAAGCATACAGCTCGTACTCTGGGGGTTTATCTCACAATTCTTTCTAACCCAGTCATCTATTTTAGCAGAAGCAGCGGGTATTTTAATAGGAGCTGTATTGTTATGGGATGTTTTGTTTCGTGGCCAACTAGGCTTTTCAATTTCATTTTTGGAAGAATTATGGTCTCGCAATTTAGGCCATATTTTCGTTACACCACTTCGACCGTGTGAGTTCATCTTAGCATTGATGGGAATCAGCTTGATCAGGGTCTTTATAGGTATGAGCCCAGCGATAATACTAGCGATCCCACTCTATCATTTTTCAATATTTGATCTCGGCTTTCCACTTCTTGCATTTTTCACTAACTTGCTCATTTTTGGCTGGGTAATCGGATTGTTAGTTACCTCTTTACTTCTGCGCTTTGGGGTTGGAGCCGAAAGCCTGGCATGGGCACTCATATTCTTGATAGCACCTGTCAGTGCGATTTATTACCCCGTTTCAATATTACCTAATTGGCTTCAATGGATCGCATGGATGCTCCCTCCTGCACACGTTTTTGAAGGAATGCGCGCAATATTAGTACAGGACTACTTCGAAAAAACCCTCCTTTTTAGCGCTAGTACCCTAAATCTAGGGTACCTCATTATAGCCACCATGGTTTTTCTCTACAATTTCAACGCGGCGAGACGCGAGGGCCGCTTATTGCAGATTGGAGAATGAACGAAACTAAAGTTTTTCACTCACATTTGCCTCATTAAAACTTGCCATGCCAGTGTGGCAAGCTACCGCGCCCCTGAGAATTGCAAGAGCCATAATTGCACCCGAAGCTTCACCAAGCCGCATATTTAGGTCTAGGAGGGGTGCTTTGCCGAGAAAATCAAGGAGCATAGCATGGGCAGGCTCTGCAGATAGGTGCCCTACAATGCAATGATCCAATGCGGTACTATCTAACTTGTGCAATACGGCCGCCGCAGCCGTTGCAACATAACCATCTAATATCACCGGGACCTTTCCAATCCGAGCTGCTATAACTGCCCCGGAGATTGCAGCTAATTCATGCCCTCCAAGCCGACGCAAGCACTCTAAAGGATCGTCGAGGTGTGAACGATGGAGATCCACTCCTCTACTGGCCACCGAAACCTTTCGCTCAAGAGCCGTTTTATCGATGCCAGTACCGGTCCCGGTCCAGTCCTGAGGGGCCCCCCCGAATAAGGCACAAGATAGCGCGGCTGCACTCGTCGTATTACCGATTCCCATCTCACCAATACATATGAGATCAACCCCGTCCTCGACCGCCGTCATACCGTAAGCCATAGCGCTAGCACATTCAGCTTCGGAGAGGGCTGGTGATTCAGTAAAGTCGTTTGTAGCGTGATCCAGCGCCATCTCATAAACACGAAGCTCCGCATCGTAGCACTTACAAAGCTGGTTAACAGCTGCACCACCAGATCGAAAATTTTCCACCATCTGTTGGGTTACATCAGCAGAAAAAGCTGAAATTTGGTGGCGTGTAACACCATGGTTTCCAGCAAAAACCGCAACTCGTGGTCTCTCAAGCCGGGGGGGATGCCGGCCCTGCCACGCACAGAACCATTGGTTTAGAGTTTCTAAATGGCCCAAGGCTCCAGACGGTTTGGTCAAAATTGACTCGTGAACCGTTGCACGTTCCATGGCCTCCTGATCCGGACCAGGAAACCGCTTAATGATTTCGCGCATTTCTTGAAGACTAGTGACAGAGGCTTGATTCATTGTAAAATCCAAAGAAATCTGTGAATGTGACATAACGGCTGACATATTAAGTCACCCCTTTTAGCAGATATGTATTTATCATGACCAAACAACAAGACTCACAAGAAAATGATCTCGATACAAATATCGTGCTTGATCCCAAAGAAAACGGCACATGTTCGAAGAGCGAAGAAGAAAAGCCACGAAATTTGAGGCAAGCAATTCAAATCGACCGTCGTATCGACAATCTGCTACTAGCTACGCGGTTTTTTACTCGCCTCCCCGTACCGATTGATAGCGAAGCGGAACGCAGACCGTTAGCCGATTCGGCATGGGCGTTTTCATTAGTAGGCTGCATTGTTGGTGCCGTAGGCGGCTTAACTGCTTTTTTAGCTTCCGACCTTCCATCATATACTGCAGCACTTCTCGCCGTTGCGGTAATGTGTGCTCTTAGCGGCGGTTTGCATGAAGATGGACTTGCAGACTGTGCTGATGGAATGTGGAGCGGTGCAACACCACAACAGCGACTCGCAATAATGCGTGACAGCAAAATTGGTGCTTTCGGCGTAATCGCAATTGTCACAGTACTTAGTCTGAAAGCATCTGCAATTTCTAGTTTATTGAGTGTCGGGGAAGAGTTGTCGGCAGCACTTGCAATCGTTGCAGCTGCAGCCGCCTCGCGAGGATTATTACCAATAGCAATGAGAGCCTTTCCGGTTGCCTCAAAAAAGGGTCGAGCTGCTGAAGCGGGAAAGCCCAAAACTCAAGATGTTATCGTTGGAGGCATTATTAGTGTACTCATCGCATTTTCTATGATTGGCTTTAGCACAAGTATTAATGGACTTGTTGTGGGCAGTTTGTTAGCTGGTGGGCTGGGATATCTAGCAGTAAAGCGCTTAGGTGGACACACTGGTGACGTATTAGGTGCACAACAGCAAATCCTGGAGACTGCTATTTTATTAGCAGCCACCCTTTAACATCGTTCGAGGGGGGGGTAGATGGAAACGATTGTTACTCGATGGTGGTGGATCAGACATGCGCCAGTCTTTAATCCAACTAACATAATCTATGGCCAGATGGATCTCGATGCTGATGTGTCAGATTCGAAAACGTTCAAACGCTTAGCAAAAATATTACCATCTGACCCCATTCTTTTTACATCAGACCTTAAACGCACGGTGTTAACTGCGAAGGCGATAGCGCGGGCGGGGGCTAACTTGCCTAGGGCTATCGAAGAACCGGCTTTCCGTGAACAGCATTTCGGTATTTGGCAGGGAAAAAACCGAGAGAAACTTAGCGATACCTTCAACAATAAGAAGCATAAATTTTGGATAGCGCCTGCGTTTGAAAGAGCGCCAGAGGGAGAAAGTTTCACAGACTTAGTGGCCAGGGTGGCGCCTGCTATCACAAATATTACGGCCGATTATGCAGGCAATGATATTATTTGTGTGTCACATGGTGGGACAATACGTGCCGCCTTAGCCATCGCTCTTGGGATTGGCCCAGAAAAAGCTCTATCAATAGCGGCCGCAAACTGCAGCCTTACTCGGATTGCCTATATTACTGCCGGACAGTCAAATGAAGGAGTATGGAGCATTGAGACGATAAACTTCGACCCCTCTATATAATATCTACAGGAATAATGACTTCGATCCCCATATTATACAAAGAAAGGTCTAACAGGGGTAGCACGGCTATCTCGCGGCCTGTTGTAATAGCAAAAACATTTATTCAAATTTTTAACGATCATTTTTGACTTAAAGCCAGCACCTACAAATCGCGCGCATTTCTTCCCAAGACCATCCCGCTTTTTTTATTTTAGTGTTAGAAACGAGATAAAGGTCTAGCTCTGGTCAAAAATCCGAGTGATATAAACGAAGGAGTCTATTCATATGAAAACCATCCTCCCAATACTAGCTATCGCAATAGCGTTTATTTTTCCGCTGCCTAAAACCACATTAGCTGGCATAGAAGAGGACCAGCTTGTCTCGAAAGCACATTTCACAATACAAAGAATGGCGAAGGATAAGAATATTGGAACAAATATCCGAAATATCATTCAAAGAGCCAAAGCTGTGATTATTTTCCCAAATGTTTTAAAGGGAGCATTCTTTATTGGGGCAGAGGGAGGAAATGGTATTTTACTGGCCAAGGAGCCCAATGAAAATTGGGGGTACCCCGCCTTTTTTACCATGGGTTCAGCGAGTTTTGGATTACAGTTCGGTGGCCAGTCCCAAGAAATTCTGTTGCTAGTAATGTCAGATCGAGGTCTGGCCTCAATACTTCAGAATGAGGTAAAACTTGGTGGTGATCTTAGTGTAGCAGTTGGGCCAGTAGGCGTTGGTGCTGGAGCTGCCACTACTACGAACTTAAGAGCAGACATATATTCGTTTTCCATAAATCAAGGTGCATTTGTAGGCGCTAGCGTTGAAGGAGCAATAATTCATCCGCGACAATCAAAAAACAAATCTTACTACGGAACAGAAAAAGCAACAGCAGAAGAGATAGTTCTTAAGGGTCGATACCAGAATATCCAGGCTAATGCTTTACGCTCTTCACTACGAAATTTACGCTGACCGCCCCCAACTAAGAGCCAGCCAAAGCGTTAAAATTAAGAGGTTATTCAAGCAGCAAGCGGCAACAAACAAATTAAGGGAGTGCCTTATATCAACAGGTAACAATTCAAACCTACCATTTCCAATCCAAACACCCTCTTTCAAACCACCTTTGTATTGACGTGGGCCCCCGAGAGCGTAGTTAAGTGCTCCTGCCATCGCGGCCTCAGGCCAACCAGCATTGACGGAAGGATGTTTTGATGCGTCATTCAGAACAAAACGAATAGCGCGCAAGGGATTACTTCTTGAAAACAAACAAGCGGCAAGGATGATGAGACCCGCTGCAAAACGCGCTGGGATCCACATTACTGCGTCATCTAGTCTCGCTGCTACTCGACCGAACATATTGTATCGCTCATTTCGGTAACCAATCATACTGTCCATGGTATTAATCGCCTTGCAGAAAAAGAGACCTGGGAGCCCGAAAATCAAGTACCACAAAGCTGGGGCTACCACACCGTCTGCAAGATTTTCTGCCAGCGACTCTATAGCAGCCCTTGATACGCCGCCTCCATCAAGATTCTCTGTATTGCGTCCAACTATATGAGAAACGGTTCTACGGCCAGCCTCTATACCGTCTCTTTCAAGTGCTATAACTACCGCACGAACATGGTCGTATAAACTTCGTTGAGCCACAAGAAAGGCAATCAATATTAATTCTAAAGCCCAAAGACCATATTGCGCCATGAATATTTGCAGGAGCCAGCCCGTAATAATAACGATGATAGCAATACCTACCGTCAGTGAAGCTCCCCGTGCCAAACGCGCTACTTCGCCCAGCCTTTTATGATTAAGGTTACGCTCACAAAAACTTATTACATTACCCAAAAGTGATATTGGGTGTGGTATTATTCGAAATATTACACGCGGGTCGCCTAAGAACACGTCTAATAGCAACGCCAGTGCTAAAAGAAGAGCACGATCCGAAAAGACATCAGTAGCCCAAAGCTTCATTAATTATTATACGTTTAAACCAGAATTTGCCTTTTAAAGCGTCTTGAACGGAATTTACACCTAAATGCGTTTTGATGAGTATATCACAGTTGACTGGAGTTCTGCTAGTTCACCTCAAATCGGACCAAACAGCATTTGGATTTGTACCAGTAAATGCCATTCAGAGGAACTGCAGAAAAGTAGACTTCACAATATACCAACACGATCAGCAGCTACGGAATGGCTCAGAGGGCATCTTTATACCTCCGTCCAAGCTGGCAATAGAATTCTTGTTGGATTTGATTTTCCATTCGGTTATCCGGCCGGAACTGCATCAGCTCTGGGTATGCAGGGACCGCAATGGAAGAACATGTGGCGGCTATTATTCAATAGTCTCTCGGATAACCACAAGAATGAAAATAATAGGTTTGATCTCGCAGAAAAGCTTAATCGGCAGATCACCGGCGAAGCTTTTCCATTTTGGGGAAATGTGCGGGATGAAAAGCGAAAATATTTACTACGTCGAGGACGCCGCCCACATAAGCAAGATGACGTCGCAGAAAGGCGTTTAGTTGAAAAACTTGTGCCTAGCGCTCAGCCTGTGTGGAAGTTAGCAGGAGTGGGTTCCGTAGGCAGTCAAGCACTTACTGGAATACCTGCAGTATGGTCGTTACGCTTTGATCCCCGCCTCGCAAAGAAAACACGTATTTGGCCATTTGAAACGGGTCTACGCATTGAGCCTTCCGCTCAAATCATCATGGCAGAGATCTATCCATCAATCTTTCCTCTTCGCCTCATCAGAGGAAAACCAAAAGATGCCGCCCAAGTTACCGCCGCAGCACGAGCCTTAGCTATCGCGGACAGAAACAATCAGATTGATTCACTTTTTGTTGGGCGCTCTGATTTAAAAAAAAGGGATATAAAAATTATAGAAAATGAGGAGGCATGGATTTTAGGGGTCTCAGACTATTTTAAAAAATGACTGGTATATGCAGTTACACGCTGTACATTAAAACTCGATTTGAAATCTTAAAAAAAATAAGAGATGAAATGGATTTTCGCGACCTTGATGCCCTTCATGCTGCGCATGATCTGCTAATTGAAATACATGATATAAGTCAGTCATTCCCCGCTGACGATCAGTTTACTCTGGGCGATGCAATTTGCTCCACAGCATTGGAAATACCTGCAACTCTAGCCGAGGGATGCGGCCAAAACAATGATTGCGCGTTGAAGAGATCGATATCGAGGGCCATGGCTCTGACCTGTCGAATCGAGTACTTTATACTAGTTGCGGGTCAACTTGGCATTGTTGACGAAGAGAGCTTGGCTGATTTAACCCGCCTCATAGAAGCACTTCAAATGGAACTCAATAAACACTCTATCTAGGATCAATCCATTGACCCGACTTGGCGTAACATTCTTACTATTTCCTGCTTACGCTGCATTTGAGCCCAATCCAGCGCGCCACGTCCCGTATAATCAAGGATTTCTAGATCTGCATTGTTATCAAGGAGAAGTTGAACTAATTGTGTGTGGCTAGCTTTTATTGCCATCATCAATGGTGTCAAACCCTCTTTATTCTGGCGGTTTGGACTAGCCTTTACGCCCAACAAAAGTTGCGCAATTTCATATTCTCCAAGTTCGGCCGCCCAGCTTAAAGCTGTCCGACCAAAATCATCAATGATATCTGGCCTCGCACCAAACTTAAGTAAAGTTTCAACAATATCAAAATGTCGCCCAATAGTTGCCATAATTAACGGCGTGCGCCCATCTTCCGAAAATTTTACATTCGGATCAGAACCCGATTTCAGAAGATAGTCCACAGACTGCCAATCTCCTTGCCGTGCAGCCGAGAAAAGGGGATTTAAGCCAACCTTCTGTAGTTTCATTCCTATTTGCGCTTGGGCTTGAGGAAAAGAAATTGTAAGTGTACCGCATGTTATCATCGCTAAAGTTAACGCGGCGACAACACTCAAAAACCACGAATTGGGTCGAAAATAGCCTGGCTTCAACGCTCGAATTCGAACTTGTCCTAAAAGAAGAGGCCAGGATCGCCCGTAAGGTAGGCTGCTGGTTCCGCGGTTTCTATTTTCAATAGGCATGCTTTTGTACTCCCAACAGCGAACTTAGATGCTAAAATATACCATGAAAAAAAAATCTTCTGGCCTAATTATCGCCGCACCCGCGAGCGGAAACGGCAAAACGGTCATAACACTTGGACTAATTGGTGCGCTGAGAAAAAATGGCTATGTTGTGGCTCCAGCAAAGGTTGGCCCTGATTACATAGACCCAAGCTATTTAGCTGCTGCAGCTAATATGCCTTGCCTAAACCTAGACCCGTGGGCAATGAGATTGGAGACGATTGCAGGGAATTGTTTTAGCCTCTCAAAAGCAGCGCCACTCATAATCTGCGAGGGCGTAATGGGATTATTTGATGGCACGTTCGATGGCAAGAATTCAACCGCCGATCTTTCAGCAACAACGGGTTGGCCTATAATTTTAGTTGTGGATGTGAAAGGGCAGGCAGCTTCCGCAGCAGCAGTGGTTCGAGGTTTTGCAACCCACCGGGATGACTGTAACTTGTGTGGAGTGATATTCAATCGCGTCGGCACCAAAAAACATCGCCAATCTATATCTATCGCAATGAAAGAAGCCCTCCCAAATATGCCAATTTTAGGTTTTGTGCCAAAGACCGTTGGCATGCAAGTGGCAGAACGGCATTTAGGTCTGATTCATGCATCCGAACAAAGCCAGATATTAGAATTTCTGTCTGCAGCAAATGACCTTATAGCAAACAACATAGACCTTGAGAGGCTCGCCAATCTCGCTCAAGAGACTAGGATCGAAATGTGCGAGCAAAAGACAGCTCTGGCCCCACTCGGGCAACATATAGCGGTTGCAAGGGACGCAGCATTTTCATTTTTATACGACTCTCTTTTACTAGATTGGCGCAATCAAAATGCTGAGCTCTCGTTCTTTTCACCTCTTGCCAATGAGAGGCCCTCGAGCCATGCAGATGCAATTTACTTGCCCGGCGGATACCCAGAGTTGTATGCAGAGAAACTTGCCGACAACCAAAATTTTCATGCAGGACTGCTATCCGCTGCAGCAAAAGCCTTTGTTTATGGGGAATGTGGCGGATTTATGGTGCTTGGAAAAACCATAATTGACAGATGTGGCAGAAGCTTCCAAATGTCAGGTCTTTTGCCACTTGAGAGTAGTTTTGCTGACCCCAAATTGTGCCTAGGTTACCGCGAGGTAATGAGTTGCTCAGATACCCCCTTGGGTTCCACGGGAAAAAGGTTCCGCGGGCACGAATTTCATTACTCCACCGCGAAGATACTTGACCCAGCCTCTGAAAAGCTATTTGCCTGCACTGACTCAACCCAAAAAACTGTAGAATCTGGAGGCCTCATATCAAACAACGTCGCAGGCTCATTTATTCATCTGGTAGATGAGGCTTAGAAAGTTAGAAAGAATGACTCCCTTCTGGAAACGTAAAAAATTAGCCGACATGTCTGCAGCAGAATGGGAAGCCATTTGCGATAGGTGCGGGTCCTGTTGCCTGCATAAGCTTCAAGATGTGGAGACCGGTGATATTGCATTTACAAATATAGCCTGCCGCCAACTCGATCTTGAGACTTGTAAATGTTCTGATTACTGCCGACGTAAACGTATCGTGCCGGATTGCATAGATCTTAACCACCATAACCTTCGGAAGCTCGAATGGTTGCCAAATACCTGTGCTTATCGATTATTAGATGAGGGTAAGGAGCTCTTTTGGTGGCACCCCCTAGTATCAGGCGACCCAGAAACAGTTCATTCGGCAGGAATATCTGTACGCGGCAAAAGTATATGTGAGGATGATGTCGAGGATGTGAAGGAACACATAGAAAAATGGCTCGTAAAGCGAATAGATCCTTCGACTCACAATGATAGATAAAAACTTTGAACATAAAGCTTTTGAGAGCCCTTTAATGATCCGCCATGCACCAAATGCAAAGCGCATATCACTCAGGATCGATGCTACAATCCGACAAGGTGTTCTAACACTACCACCGAATGTTTCTGAACAGGAGGGACTGGAATTTGCTAAGAAAAATAAGAAATGGCTGAATGAGCAGATTGCACGTCTTCCACCTTTAGTGCCATTTCATGATGGGGTGTCGATCCCTTTCAGAGGCAAATACTTAATTGTCCGGCATTGTGGGACAAAGCGCGGTTTAGTCGCCATTAAACGAGACCAATTGATAGTTTTTGGAAGGCAAGAACATTTTCAGCGACGGCTGACAGACTGGTTAAAAGGTCAAGCTCGTCAGGAAATTAGTCGACTGGTTACCGACAAGTCATTAAAAATTGGCTGCAAAGCAGGACGCATTTCCATACGAGACCAGAGGGGAAGATGGGGGAGTTGTGCCTCTAATGGTAATCTAGCTTTCAGTTGGCGTCTTATTATGGCGCCTGATTTTGTTCTCGACTATGTTGTTGCGCATGAAGTGGCTCATTTGGCCGAGCACAATCATTCTCGCGAATTTTGGAATATTGTTAGGCTTCTGACGAATCATACAGACCGCGGGCGCATTTGGCTTAAGCAGGAAGGCCTTGCGCTGCACCGCTATGGAAAATGAAACTAATTTTCTAATTGTTTGGAAGTACGCCAGGTAATCGGCGATATGATAGGTTTTGGTGCGCTTTCTCCATTATTGCTTTCCAAAGTTGTGCCGGCAATGAACCGCCTGTGAGACCATTGGTTGGTTGGCCATTATCATTACCCATCCACACACCAGTGACGTAATGGCCTGTATAACCGATAAACCATGCGTCCCGATATTCTTGGGTCGTTCCCGTTTTGCCAGCAGCAGGTGGCCTAATTCTTGCCGCTTTTCCGGTGCCCCAATTCAAAGCAGCATGCAATAAGTCATTTATCAAAATCACATTTTGATTGGCTACCACTTGCGTCGATGTGCCGCTAGAACGACTATATAAAACACGACCCTCAGATGTACTTATTTTTTCAATGCCGAAAGGTTCAACTGCACGCCCAGCATTTGCAAATGTTGCATAAGAGGCAACTAGTTCAGATAGCCGCATTTCGTAAACCCCTAGGGCAATTGATGGCTTAAAACCAAGCTTACTGCCAACACCAAGCCGTCGTGCCACTTGAACAACTTTGTCGCGACCAACCTTTTCCGCCAAAGCCACCGCAATAGCATTGGAAGATCGCGCAACACCTTCACGCAATGTCATAAGACCCAAATGCCGACGGTTGTGATTTCGAGGTTTCCAACCCTGCACTGCAATTGGAATGTCTCTAACGCGCTGATCTGGCAAAATCCCGCTTTCCAAGGCAGCAAGATAAATGAATAGCTTGAATGCAGAACCCGGCTGCCTCCGGGCTTGGATTGCGCGATTGAATTGACTGTAGTCGTAATTGCTCCCCCCCACCATCAGACGGATTGCACCATTAGGCGATAGAGTGAGGGCTGCCACTTGATCCGCATTTTTCTCTTTCGCAAACCTCATAATTTCGGAAGTGAATTTTTCCCCTGCCTTCTGCAACTTTGGATTGAGAGTCGTATGGATTATGACATCATGATCGAAACCGCCTAAAAATCCTTTTGCCTGACGCAAAACCCAATCTGCGAAATAACGAACCCCAGATAGTGCCATATTTTTATCTTTAGTGACCACTGATTGACGAAATTGACTATGCGCTGCTTGTTCCGACAACCAACCGACAGCAACCATATTTCGTAGAACCTGATTCGCGCGTGCAGCCGCACGTTTTGGATATGCGATAGGGTTATAGCGACTGGGCGCCTTCAACAACCCTACTATTACAGCTGATTCGTATAACCCTAGCTTGCTGGATGATTTGCCAAAATAATGCCTGGCTGCAGCATCCACACCATAAAGACCCGCTCCAAAGTAAGCTCGATTGAGGTAAATTGTGAGTATTTCGTCTTTAGTAAAACTATATTCAAGCCAGAAAGCTAACAATGTCTCCCGGATTTTTCTCAATAACGTGCGCTCCGGTGTCAGAAATAGGTTCTTTGCTAATTGTTGGGTGATGGTACTACCACCCTGAAGTATACGGCCTGCTTTTAAGTTTTGGCGCAGTGCTCTGAAAATACCGATGAGGTCTACACCCAAGTGTTTATAAAAACGCCTATCTTCGGTAGCTAACAAAGCATTAGGTAATGCAAGTGGCAGATTTTTTAACAGAACCGGTTGTCCATGCCGGTTGCCAAACTGAAAAATACGGCTTCCATCGACAGCTACGATCTTGACTTCTGCCTGCCTATAGGAAGCCTTCTCCAAATTAGTTATGCTCGGCAGGTTTATACCGATAAAAAGAAGACCCACTAGCACCGCTATTGTGCCCCAAAGTAAAAGCCGCGTTATGTAAACCTGATATCGCCAACGATTTTTTTTTTACCGACAGAACGGCTATTTTTACTTTTACGTGCCATTGCAATTCTTTTGAAAAAATTATTTACAGGAATGCGATATAGGGTCTCAACTACTATTTTGAGGATATATCTTAGCCTTTCTAATGTTCCATTAAACAGCGGGGAATACGAACTACCGTATGGTTTCTTTTGGATAAATGCCCCATAGGCCTTTTCGGCGTATCCAGCCTTCATGGTCTTGAGCGGAAACATAACACCAATCCAAATCACATCTTTTAACAAGAACGATCATCTTAGTTGAAAGTCTAGCAATCGCGGGCGCGCTATCACTAGGCCGGCGACGCATGGTTTGTTCAACTCCGATAAGTATTAAACTTCTTTTGGACTCTAGCATGGCACGGTGGACCCATCCTTCACCGCCTTCCCAATCACGTATTTTCCTCCATGTATCATATTGTGCAATAACCTCTATTGGCGCGTGACGCTGAACAAACTTCCATTTTACTGGATATCGAACTCCCGGCCCTGCCCGAACATTAACGTCATTTGCTCGTATGGAAGCGAAGCGCTGAACAAGTTTGCCTTTCTTAGCTTTCTGTGCAGATACCTCAACTGGATTAATAATAAGTATTAAACTAGCTGACAAAATATAAAAAAAGCTTTTTAAACTCATCTTCAACAACCCAAAATACGATACAACCATAAAAAAGCTATCCTTTGTATAGCATGTAATATAACTGCAAACCGCAATGTTCGTGCAGCTTAACTAGCAAAGACTTAAATAATGAATATGAGACCCTTCGCAATTGAAATTCCTTATCGCGAGCCTGTCATTGCCTTTGCGCCTTTTGCAGCCAATCCGCATTCTATTTTTCTTGATTCGCCGGAAGGCTTAGGTCGCTACGCTTATTTTGCGGCAGCTCCAGAAGCACTAGAAGTAGCCGCTGTAAACGGTTCAGAAAATCCTTGGGATCGGATTAATGCTCGATTAAACAATATTACTCTGGACCCGGTTGAAAAGTTACCACCATTTCAGACTGGGATTGTTGGCTATTTGGGGTATGAAATGGGTAGACATCTCGAACGTGTCCCGCCACCCCCAGCAGATGGAACGACCCTTCCGGAGATGATTGTCGGAGCATACCATCTCATAGCAGCTTTTGACACCAAAACGAAAAAAGCTTGGGTGATTGCTGCCCCAACTCCTGGAAAAAGCACAAGTTATACTATTTCACGCGCATCTACATTCGCAGAGGGGATTGCCAATGGACCAAAGAGCTTACCGGTACCAACATTACAATCTGGGAAATGGGAACCAGATTATGTCAAAACTGAATACAACGCAAAAATTGAAGCGGCCATTGAATACATCAAAGCAGGTGACATCTTCCAAACAAACTTAACACAACGGTTCTGTATTTCCCGACCACCGGGGCTCTCAGCTTTTGAGTTATATCTTATACTCCGTGCTAAAAACCCTGCCCCGTTTGCAGCATATATTAACTGCGGGCATGGAAGAGCCATCCTATCGGCGTCACCAGAAAGATTTTTAAAACTGAACGCTAAAGGCTCAGTTTTAACTGAACCTATAAAAGGCTCGCGCCCAAGAGGGACAAATCTCGAGGCAGATCAACGACTAGCAAATGATCTAAAATTAAGTGAAAAAGACATGGCAGAGAACCTAATGATTGTGGATCTGCTTAGGAATGATCTTTCAAAGGTCTGCGAGATCGGGTCGGTGATGACACCGTCATTATTTAAACTTAAAAGCTTCGCCGAAATGCACCACCTAGTCTCGACAATTACTGGTAGACTGAAAAAAAATGAGAATTCTATCTCCCTTATGAAGGCATGCTTTCCCGGGGGTTCGGTCACAGGCGCACCTAAAATTCGGGCTATGGAGATTATTCATGAACTTGAGTCAACGAGACGAGGGCCCTATTGCGGTGCCATTGGCTGGTTTGGCTACAATGGAGCCATGGACTCAAGTATTGTAATACGTACATTGATTGTTGATATCGACTCCATCATAGCTCAGGCTGGCGGCGGCATAGTAGCAGACTCTTCTCCTGAGCTCGAGTATGATGAAAGTCTGCATAAAGTGCGCGCTTTACTGAGATGTTTGGACCCGGAGGATCATAGCGGATTATGAAATTCTGGTTTAATGGTGAAATTTTCGATTCTGAGAACAAAGTTATTGCAGTTGATGACCGAGGTTTTATGCTTGGCGACGGATTATTTGAGACTGTTTTAGCTAGGGATAGCCTCCCACTTCGCCTCCCCGCTCATTTACAGCGACTTCGACAAGGAGCGGAATTAATTGACTTACAAATAGGTATTAACAATGAGGAGTTGTCCTCTGCTTTCGCTCTAGTTTTGAACGCGAACAACGTAGACAAGGGAGTGCTGCGCCTCACGGCCAGCAGAGGTGCTTGCGAACGTGGTCTCTTACCTTCTTCCCAAAATGAGCCCTGTTTGGCAATAACAGTTACCCCAGTGCCACCTCCCAAAGATGAAGCCAACGCAATTATCGCTACCAGTTTTCGAAGGGATGAATTATCCCCTCTTTCGCGATGCAAAACGCTCAGTTATCTAGGCAACGTTGTAGCCCGCCAAGAGGCAGAGAGCCATGGGGCAAACGAAGCTTTATTGCTTAATACACAAAAACGTTTAGCAGAGGCGACAATAGCCAACCTTTTCCTGGTTATTGGTAATCGGATTTTGACTCCTCCTGTCACTGACGGCGCTCTGCCAGGAACAATACGCGGTGAAATCCTCGCCAAATTCGGAGCAGAAGAAAAGGAATTGCCGATAAAGTCTCTTAATAAAGCTAGCGAGGGTTTTCTCACTAATAGCCTCGGGATAAGGCCGCTGCTGAAAGTCGATGGACAGACCATTGGAAAAGGGGAAATCGGACCAATAACATCACACCTTATGAGCGTTTTACCCTAATAGTCAGTTTCATCACACACCCAACGAGACTATAGTGGGGGAAGAACCGCAAAGGTCACAGGTATCCTCACGTTTCACTTTAAGTTTAGTAAAACGTCCATCCAGCCCATTGTAGAGAACTAATTGTCCAGACAAACCTTCTCCTATTCCAAGAAGTTCTTTTATGGCCTCGGTCGCCTGCAAAGATCCCATAACTCCAGCAACAGCCCCGAAAATCCCGGCTTGCTCGCAGCGAGGCACAGTTCCAGGTGCAGGCGGACTTGGAAATATACAACGGTAGCATGGGTTTTTATCACCGGGAATATAAGGTTTAAAAGTAGACAACTGTCCTTCGAAACGAAGCAATGCAGCGGAAATAAGAGGTTTCTGAGAAAAAAAACATATGTCGTTCAGTAAATAACGCGTGGTAAAGTTATCAGACCCGTCGATGACTAAGTCAAAGTTATTGATTAATTCGCCTGCATTATTATTGGTCAATCTCATCCGGTAGGTTTCAACAATAACCTCAGGATTGAGCTCAGAAATTGCCTCCCGAGCACTTGTCACCTTAGCCGTGCCTACGCCCTCCTCACGATGAATTATCTGTCGTTGCAAATTACTCAATTCAATCTTATCAAAGTCGACAACACCTATGGTACCAACCCCGGCTGCGGCTAAATAAAGCAGTACTGGAGATCCAAGGCCTCCGGCTCCTACAACAAGTACCCGAGAGGCTAAAAGCTTCTCTTGGCCTTTCACCCCCACTTCGGTAAGAGCGGTATGCCGTGCGTAGCGCAGTTTTTGAGATTTATTGAGAATTTCCTCCATAAGTTAGAGCTCATCAAATAGTTGTGTTGAGAGATAACGTTCCGCAAAGGAAGGTACTATCACTACAACTCGTTTTTTAATCATTTCAGCTCTCCCACAAATTTCAATAGCCGCCGCCAAAGCAGCTCCTGATGAAATCCCAACAGGAAGCCCTTCAAGCCGCGCGGCTTGTCTTGCTGAAACAAATGCCGACTCACTAGCAATTGTTATAACCTCATCAATAAGAGACTCGTCAAGAATCGGAGGTACAAATCCAGCCCCTATACCCTCAATCCTATGACTACCTGGCGCTCCACCCGACAGTACAGCACTATCTTCTGGTTCAACGGCGATGATCTTTATTTCTGGATTACGAGCTTTCAATACTCGACCGCAGCCAGTCAATGTGCCTCCGGTGCCTACACTAGATACAACCACATCCACTGACCCATCTGTATCTGTCCATATCTCTTCAGCAGTTGTACGAGCATGAATGTCCGTGTTAGCGTCATTATGAAATTGCTGAGGCATTATTGCGTTTGAGTTGTTTTCAATCAGTTCTTCAGCGCGGCGAATAGCGCCCCCCATTCCCTCTTCAGCTGGCGTAAGTTCCAGTTCTGCGCCTAGCAATTTTAACATTTTCCTACGTTCCACTGATTGCGACTCGGGCATCGTTAGAATCAAACGGTAGCCTTTCCTTGCGGCCGCAAAAGCGAGCGCTATTCCGGTATTACCTGAAGTTGGCTCAACAATGATGCTCTCGGAGTTGAGTCGGCCATCAGATTCAAGTGCTGAGAGCATTGCGATACCTATTCGATCTTTTACGGAACCCATTGGGTTGAAAAACTCGAGTTTCGCGAGCAGGTCTGCACTAAGACCTTTTTCTTCGGTAATTCGTGATAGCCTCACTAAGGGGGTTGCACCAACGGTATCTAGAATAGAATCGTAAATACGGTGGCGGGCGTTGACAACGGGCGATAATTTTTTGTTAGACACAGCGTTGGGTTTATTATGCTTCAAAGGTTCACGCGAATTTGTTATTCACACTCTAAAGCATATCCCCCACGGGGTGATTTTCCCATGAAAAATTTAGTTCTAGATGGCAAAATCCATGGTTGCCTTCTGTGATTGCTCAATCCCAGCTGAACGAGCTTCGGAACAAAGATCTTCAATGCTCAAAGCATCAAGCTTCTTTAGATAATCCTCTTGAAGTTCCTGCCAAATTGGAGTGAGCACACAGCGGCCGATATCTGACTGAACCGGCGCCTCTAAAAGGCCACCATCAAGGTCAATAATGAGTCTCGCTATTTCCCCTAGGAAAATTCGTCTCCGCTCACGAGCTAACCGATAACCTCCTCGCGGTCCTCTTACGCCCCGCAATATCCCGGCACGGACCAAGTATTGCAACACCTGTTCAAGATAACGGCACGGGATACCCTGGCTGTTTGCTATTTCACTTCGTTGCACTGGCCGGCCTGACGAAGTGTATGCGATATATAGAACCGCTTCTATCGCAAATATTAATTTACGCGTTATCCTCATAGATCTTGCTCCGATTGCCGGTCGAACCAAATCCACGTTTGCCACGAGCCGTATCAGGTAATTCGGCTATCTCATTCCACGAAACTTGGTTTACGGGCGCGATTATCATTTGCGCAATACGCATACCATATTCAATTATGAAAGCCTTATCGCTATGGTTTATAAGTATAACACTGATCTCACCGCGGTAATCTGCGTCAACTGTTCCTGGCGCATTAAGCACAGTTACCCCGTTTTTGTGCGCTAGCCCTGAACGCGGGCGAACCTGAGCCTCGTAACCATGGGGCAGAGCTATTGCAAGCCCAGTAGGTATTAATATGCGTGAACCAGGGAAAAGTTCTAACGGGGCATCAATTGCAGCCATCAGATCCACTCCTGCACTGCCGGGGGTAGCGTATTGAGGTATTGGTAACCTCGATCCGTTCGGCAACCGCTTGATGGCAACTGTTATCGAATTCATGCTGCTTTAAAGAATGCGGCGACACGGTTTGCTATGTTCCGGGCTGCTTCTACTTTGCTCATACGCGCCCAATTCTCAACGGAAGCCGCCTGCACCAAATGTAACTCATTATCTTCACCTCCAAATATTCCCTGAGATTCAGAGACATCGTTTGCCATTATCCAGTCACACCCTTTTCGGATACGCTTACAAATGGCATTCTCCAAAACATTTTCTGTTTCGGCAGCAAACCCCACCACGAGCGCTGGACGCTTGTTGTCTTCCCGCTTCGCAAGCGTGGCTAAAATGTCTGGATTTTTTTTAAGAGTAATAACCTGTTTATCTTCATCAGACTTCTTAAGCTTGTTGTCGGCCTTCTCAGCAATCCCCCAGTCAGCAACGGCAGCCGCACATACCGCAATGTCAACGGGAAGCGCTAACTCACAAGCCCTTAACATCTCGACAGCTGATTTTACATGCACCGTTTCAACGCCCGGCGGGTCTTCTAGCGCTACCGGGCCGGATATCAGGGTAGTTTTTGCTCCAAGAAAAGCTAATGCACTCGCTACAGCATGTCCTTGCTTTCCCGAAGAATGATTGGCTATGTAACGCACGGGATCTATCAGCTCATGAGTTGGTCCACTGGTCACCAGCGCCCGTCGGCCCGCTAAAGGCAAATCATTTTTTCCTTTATTTAATATAGACTCGACTGCTCCCACTATTTCGTCAACGTTAGCCATGCGACCTTCCCCAAATTCACCACAAGCCATTGAACCCTTATTTGGTCCGACTTGAAGCACCCCACGACCTAGAAGTGTTTTCAAATTAGCACGTGTCGCTTCATGATCCCACATTCGCACATTCATAGCTGGGACTATCATAACAGGCTTGTTTGTGGCTAAAATCGTCGTGGTGGCTAAATCGTCCGCCATACCAGTCGCCATCTTTGCAAGGATATTGGCGGTGGCCGGCGCTATTAACAACAAATCTGCCTCACGGGAAAGCCGTATATGCCCCATCTCCACCTCATCTGTTAATGAAAACAACCCATCATATACTTTATGCCCCGATAATGCTGCCAATGAGAGTGGTGTCACGAATTTCGAACCACCCTCTGTGAGCACACATGTAACCGTGCAACCACTTTCTCGAAGGCGGCGAATTAGATCTGGTGTCTTATAAGCCGCAATTCCGCCGGGGATTATCAGCAGTATACGTTTTTCACTGGACAAGGTTAGGCGCCTCAAAAATTAGAGCAGCCCGCACAATCTACAGTGTATGGGTGTTAATAGGAATACATTTTTTAGAAGCAATTCTTTTGAAATAATGAAAGCCTATTTTCAAAATAATTGAAGTATTAAAAACAATTTTTCAAATATAGAAATTAGTTTTTACCCTTAATTTAGTATATATATATTTGTCAAATATTATACAAGTATCCGCAAATAAAAGATGTTGCTGAAAAAATTATCACAATGGTGATTAAAAAGGGAAGCCTATATCTATGCTGAGAGCTTGAACCCGCAGACCAAAACTGCTTATCATTAACCTGCCCACCAACATTTTCCTCTGCGCGCTCCAACAATCTGTCAACCCGTGCAACCAACTGAGGTAGTCGGAGGCAAAGCGAGGCAAGCTCCTCTGCTCCCTCTAAAAGTCTAGCTTGAGGACCGCGATTCTGTCTCATCCAGCCCTCAATCAGCGGTCGAGCTAAAATCCAAATGTTTGAATCCGCATCAAGCTTGCGACCAACCCCTTCTGCAACCAGCATGTTTTTTTGCAATAAAAGAAGTTGCGGCTGAACTTCCATCTGAAAATCTTCTGCCGTCCTGAATAATCGAGCCAGAAGACCCGCAATTGATACCTGATTTAATGGACGATCAAAAAGTGGCTCAGCGACCGCACGCAAAGATAAAGCGAAAGCATCGCGTGACTGACTGGGTGGAACCAGACCAGCATCAAAATGAATATCTGCTACCCTTTTATAATCCCTTTGTAAGAAAGCCATCAGCATATCCGCCAAATAAAATCGGGTTGCTCGGTCAAGACGTCCCATAATTCCAAAATCTACTGGCACCAAAGTGCCTTCGGAAGTTACGAACATGTTCCCTGGATGCATATCCCCATGAAAAAAACCATCGCGAAACACCTGTTGAAAAAACACACCTGCGGAATTCTTCAAAATCTCACGTCGATCGAGACCTAACTGGCTAATTTTCTCTACATCGTCAATGCGAATACCATCAATCCACTCAATGGTAAGTACTCGCTCACTGGTGCGATTCCAATCAACTTCAGGCACTTTGAACCCAACATCATTTTCTGTAGCTAATGCCAATTCCGACGCTGATGCCGCCTCTAATCTAAGGTCCAATTCGGTATGCACTAGCTCCTTAAATCGGTTTACAACCGCCTTTGGCTTGTAGCGAGCGAAATTTGGCAGCATTAGTTCGACGGTGTTGGCCAACCAAATAAACAGATCAAGATCTTTAGCGAAAGCGGCCTCAACATCAGGTCTCAGAATTTTAACGGCGACCAATTGTCCATCTATTGTCTCGGCTGAATGGACCTGCGCTATCGATGCTGCAGCTACTGGTTTAGGATTAAAATGACTAAAAATCTTCTCAACTTTATCACCCAACTCCCGCTCTACAGTCTCTATTGCTTGTGCGCCATCAAATGCCGGCATATTGTCTTGTAAGAGTGCAAGATCATCCGCCGCCTCGTCGCCAATAAGATCAGAACGAACAGCTAATGTTTGCCCAAATTTTACAAAACTTGGGCCGAGTTCTTGAAGGGCCTCAGCCAAACGGTGGCCAAGCCCGCCAGGCTGATTCCTGCGTCGAAACAAAAAAATAATAGCCCGCACGAAAATTGATTGCCTCTCTGAAGACGGCAAAACATCGTAACGACCGAGTACACGTAGAACACGGATCAAACGGCAACTATTTACGACTGACTTAAACATAATTCCAACAATTTGTTAAACTCGCCAAGCGGAATGCAAGGCAACTACCCCACTAGACAAATCGCGCCACGTGACACCGCAAAACCCTGCATCCTCCATCATAAGTGCCAGTTCTGATTGCGTTGGAAAACGACGGATGCTCTCTGCTAAATACCTATACGATTCGGCGTCTCTTGCTACCCATCTTCCAAGGGTCGGCAAGACATTGAATGAGTAGATGTCGTAAAGGTTAGCTAACCAGGGTAGGGTGACGTGGCTAAACTCCAGGCAAAGCAAATGACCGCCCGGTTTGAGCACCCTCCTTGCCTCCTGAAGGGCTTTATTGATACGGGTAACATTCCTGAGCCCAAATGCGATTGTATATGAGTCCGTACTTCTATCTTCGACGGGCAGTTGTTCCGCGTCACCGACACACCAATCACATCCTATTAATAATCCACTGTCCAATGATCGATCACGGCCTATTTTGACCATGCTTTCGTTTATGTCACATACTGTAACCTTTCCTCCACCCGCTGATTTAAACCGCCGTGCAATATCCCCGGTGCCGCCGGCAACATCCA
>Ga0163109_10000417_pt1 | contig 34490 bp, 29 predicted proteins | sample CRUFie1St13metaG_FD_108704 | JGI IMG/M metagenome (GOLD analysis project Ga0163109, IMG submission 108704) | Marine microbial communities from the Costa Rica Dome - CRUD Field 142mm St13 metaG | ecosystem: Environmental > Aquatic > Marine > Oceanic > Photic zone | place: Costa Rica: the Eastern...
AATGGTAGTCTCTGTCATAGAGGCTGTTCAGAATCAGGCAGAGTTTGCTGGACAGGTAATAGTGGAAACAACGGGTGTATGTGTGCTCAGGGCGGTTGGTCAGGAGCAAGTTGGTGTACAACAGGAACTGCACGAAGATGTTGTTTTATGGCAAATAACTGGTGCGGTACATCTTACAATGGATACTGCGGTATCATTTGTAATGCATGTAATAACAGTTGGAAAAACGTTGCATACGGTGGAGATATTAACAGAGGCGGTGTAAACAGTTGTGTTACATTTTGGCATTGCTATCCAAACTGTAATTGTTCAACTATTCACCACACTGCATTACCACCAGGCATGTTTAGTGAGTGTGGCGGTGTTGCATCATATAGTTTAGATGATGATAACGGTCACGGCAGATGGTCTGGACAAGCACTTAATGGATATCAGTCGGCACTAAATTCTATGTCAAGAATGCCAGGCGGTGGTACATATTGGTCACAATGTTGGAACGGTGTTCGAGCATGTGGTTGTTATGATACGCAGGGTTGTTCAATGTTTGTGCCACATGGATCAGGTGGTCCAGCGGCTACTCCATGTTCAGGTGTTAGAGATAATGGCTGGGCAGGCGGTGATGCCTTAATTAGAATCAAATACGTAGAATCGTCATAAATAAACAGTAATGGAGATATAGAAATGAACAAAACTTTTACAGTAACCTATGCAGATGAGCCGTATAAAACGGCCACTACAAAAGGTAATACGTTTGAATGTACGTATATAGGTCCAAGATGGATCTTAGCACAGGTCGATAAAGACGACGACCAAGTTAGAGAAGCAGGACGCAGTGATTCGTCAGCAGACGATCCAGCGTTAGATGCAACTGGTTACGAGCCAGATGAATATGATTACATCGTAATGGATGCTAACGAAAGCGACGAAATGGCTATGCGTTGTGCATTTATTACAGATGAATACACACACCCAGATGTAGCAGATTATTCAGAAGAAATTACTGATGCAGACGGTGACAAATACACATGGACACATGTTTATGAAGGTACAACAGGTATGTTAGCACACATTTATGTGGGTGACAGCCTATTATACAATCATGAAACAAAAACATGGAGAAATCCGGTATTACGTGAGCATAATAATTCAAGAGCAGATACTTTGGCTACATGGGCAGACATGGCGGCAGGTATTAGACGTGCATTATCATCAGACGGTGACGCACACAATAACTTAACAGATGCCGAAAAGAAAACATTAGGTGATCATGCTACATGGTTAGAGTCTATTCCAACAAAATATGCAGATATTAATCATTGGAAAATTCCTTATCCAGATACAGTATTACCAATGTATGTAGATCCAGCGGATCAATAAAAACCTAAATTTCTATATCCAATCTTAATCGGATTCAACAGTAATTTTAATAACTATTGTTGAGTCCGATTTTTTTATGGAGATACATTATAGATGACTAGAAGTAAAGCATTTTTTCTAAACGGTGGCGCAGGCCGTATGCTATGTTCAATACCTGCACTTGAGTTATATGCAGAAGAATCAGGTGATAAAGACTTTGTAATAGTATGTGAAGGTGGCACTGACATGTTTAAAGGTCATCCAACATTACATAAACGTGCATACGATCCTTGGCACAAAAACTTGTTTGACGATATTATAAAACATAGACAAGTTGTTAATCCTGAACCGTACCAAGTGTGGGAATATTACAATCAAAAATGTAGCCTATCGCAAGCATTTGATATAATTTTTAATAATAAAGGTGTAAGGAAATTAAACAAACCTGCTATACATTTTAGCAAAGACGAACTTCTTGTTGGTCGTAAATTAGTAAATGAAGTAAAAGAAAAAATTAAAAAAGATAAAGTTATTTGTATTCAACCGTTTGGTAGAGGAATAGAACTACTAGACGATACTCCAATAGATACTACTGGACGTAGTTTTGAATTTAAAGATTTAAAATCTATACTAAAAAAATTAGAAAAAGATTATGCTCTTGTTATGATGAGCGAAATGAAAATGGAACTGAAAGGCGAAGGGTTAAAACATGAAGTAGCCATGCCAGAAGGACTTTCATTACGTCAGTGGGCAGGTATGATAAAGTATTGTGATCATTTTTTAGGTTGTGATAGTGTCGGACAGCATTTAGCATACGCTGTTGATACGCCTACTACAGCAGTAATAGGTGCAACTTTTCCTATAAACGTAAGTTATCCTAAGCAAGAAGGAATTAAAATTGTAGACCTTGGAATGAGTGATAGATTATATGATCCTATTAGGATTACAGTAGACGAAACTGTTAATAGACACAATGAAAAACTTATGCAAATGGACGATGCTATCCAAGATTATATTATTGGTGTAGTAAAAGGCGAAATCGATCCAGACAACGAAAAAACAGATGAACCTAAAGAAGAATGACCCGACTATATGTTTTAGGATGTTCGTTTAGCAATTACGCATGGCCTACTTGGGCAGACATGTTAGGCTTAGAATTTGATGAATACGAAAATTGGGCATTTCCAGGATTAGGCAACAGAGCAATAGCAGAACGTGTTGCAGAAATCCACGCAAAAAACAAATTAACAAAAGATGATACAGTTGTAATACAGTGGACTAGTCATTTAAGACATGACTGGCATGCAACTGATACCAGACATCAAGACAATGCAGGTTGGAAAACTTCAGGAAGTTTGTTTAACTATATTAACCAAGAAATATTTGATGAAAAGTGGATAAAAACTTTTTGGTCTGAAACTAGTTATATAATGCATACATTCAATAACATACTATTAACACAAGAATTTTTAAACGGTATAGGATGTAATTGGCGAATGACAAGTATGGGATATATTAATAAAATGAATAGTGATTACCCTGATGGAGAACATGGAGAACAAACTTCGGATATTAATGTTTGGGAAAGCCAGCCTAGTTTAAAAGTATATAAAAAAATATTTGATGATGAAACAAAATGGATTATGCCAGTAGGAACATTTGCTTGGAATCACGAATTGAAGCCGTATAAATTTAAATCTATGCAAGATCAAGCAGTGTTTGCTATAGATAGGCATCCAACAATACAACAACATAAAGATTATTTAGACAAACATGTTTTACCTAGTTTAGGCATAAGCCAAAAACAAACCAAAAAAACAAATTATTGGATAGATACTATTAACAAATTGTATGAGACATGTCATAAAGATTTTGATGTGTTTTGTGAAAATATAGAAGATAAAATAAGTGATCGTAATAATTATTACAGAGGATTTTAAATTATGAGCAAGCCAGTTTGGATAGCAGGTATAGCAAGAGGACATAATGCAGGCGTATGTTTATTAAAAGACGGCGAAGTAGTATTTGCTGTTGAAGAAGAACGCCTTAGCAGACAAAAATACGATGGCGGTCCATTCGCTAGTATGGTTAAAATACTTGAATACACAGATAAATTAGATTATCTTGTTGTTGCCCATACACAAAAATTACTTGAAACAGCAGGTAGAATTGATTATAGCGGAGATGATGTTTACACAGGTTTAGCACGTAAGTTAGGTTTGATTGACAAAAAGAAAAATGCACAAACTTATGAACATCCTCAAGTTATTGATCTTGCATTTATGCATCATAAATTACACAGTGCTTGTGCTTTTTATCGTTCAGGATTTGATAGTGCAGTAAGTGTAATTGTTGACGGCGCAGGTACATTTGTTCCTATTGGTGTAAACAATGAACAGGTAATGAGTTGGGAAGTAGAAAGTATTATTGATTGTGATTATCCAGCAACTTTTAACACATTACATAAAGTTTATGGTACAAGAGATCCAATACAAGGTGGTATAGTTCAAATGGATAGCACACAATTTGGAGAAAATGGACGAACACACTCAGCAGTTGTAAGTGACAGAGCAGGAATAGTTAAAGCATACGAAGCCGCAACTATGTATTGTGGTTGGCAGAGTATAGAAGCAGGTAAAACTATGGGACTATTTCCTTATGGTAAACCAAACGATAAATTTCCAAAATTATTTGAAGAAGGTGCAGACTATCCGTTAACAAATAGGAATATTGTTATACCAAATTATCCCAATGGCGCATTAATTAACGCTGGACTTTACAAAGAATTATCAGAAGTAGGAGATTCTCCTGATGCTGATCTTACTTTACTACAAAGTAGACGTGATATTGCATACGCTGTACAAACTGAAACACAAGAAAAAGTTACCCAATTAATAAAAGATGCAGTTGATTTGTCAGGCAAAAAGAATGTAGTCATTAGTGGCGGGTATGGATTAAATTGTGTTGCAAACTATCACTATCTAGAACAATTAAAAGATGACGGTATTAAAATTTACGTTGAACCTGTGAGTAATGATGCTGGTACAGCAATGGGTGCGGCTATGATGTTTTGGTATGGCTTAGAAGATGAAACAGAAAAACGTCAGACACAAACATTATATCTTGGACCTCATAACAATTATACAAAAGAAGATATTGTAACAAAAGCAGAAGAAGCAGGTGTAGAATTAACAGATGCAACTCATAAAGACGTAGTTAAATTAATTACTGAAAGAAATATTGTAACTATATTCCAAGGACAAAGTGAAAACGGTCCTAGAGCATTAGGTAATAGAAGTGTATTATATGATCCAACAGATCCTGATGGCAAAGATCATGTTAATAAAGTTAAACACAGAGAATATTTTAGACCATTTGCTGGAACTATCTTACAAGATGATGTGCATGATTGGTTTGATCTACGTGGTATGGAAGATAGTCCTAGCATGATGTATGCTGTAAACTGCAAGCCTGGTGTAGAAGAAAAAATTCCTGCTATAATACACGTAGACGGAACATGTAGAATACAGACAGTTACTAGAGAACAAAATAAACACTATTATGATCTTATAACTGAATTCAAAAATCAGACAGGTTGCCCAATTATTTTCAATACTAGTTTTAACCTAGGCGGTGAACCACTTGTTGAAACACTTGAAGATGCTATTTGGACCCTACAAAATAGTGATATAGAATACCTATATCTTCCTGAATTTAACAAGTTAATCACAGTTAAAAACGCATAGTCGCCTTTTATCAAACTCCGATAAATACTATAAAGCGAGTTTGAATCATTATGGATATACTAAAATACTTAAAAAAAGGTTTGCGTGGTACTATAAATGTCTACGACAGTCATTTTTCTTACGGCAGTACTTGGCAAGCAGTAGAAAGTTCTTTATCTTTAGATAGATGGCATCAAGGTGATTTTGCTAGTGCTGAATACACAATTAGCATCGAACTTGGTAGAGATAAAAAAGAAATTATAAAATGTTTATTGACGGCTTCACCAAATGAAGCAAGCGTAGTGGTGTACGGTAGAGCAAGCACAACTACTGATTTGGTAAATGTAACTGCTCAAGTTACTAATTCTTATGTTGAACTTATGTTAAGTCCTAAAACTGATGCACAAAAGGGCTGTAAAGCATCGTTTAGTGCTACATATTTTAAGAGTCATACCTAAATCATTGTTAGATAAATATATAAAACTGGAGTGCTAAAGTGGCCGTAGAAGAACGTCAATTTGAATCAGAATTTGGGTTTAAGAGTCCTGGATTTACTGTAGATAGATTAGGAAATATTACTGCAACATCTATTAATGCGGCAGGAGCAGGCGGTGGAGGAAGTGCATCAGGCGATTTCACTGTTTCTGAAGTTAATGGAAATTTTAGAGTTGCAAGCAACACAGTTATTGTAGGTAGCGGGGATAATCCTACACTTGCGTTTGTGCGTGGACAAGAATACAGTTTTACACTTGATTTATCATCAGCACCAATTTCATTTAATATTTTAGATTCAACAGGTTTAGTAAGATATAACGATGGTATACAACATCAAGCAGATGATGGCACAACAACTTCAGGTGCCGCGGCACAAGGTAAATCAACAGGCAAAGTAGTATTCACTGTTCCAACAAATGCGCCAGATACTTTGTATTATGGTAATTCTACAGGTAGTATAAGAGGTGTTATAAACATAACCAATCCAGTTGCAATAGATGCAACATTTGCTAATCTCACTGCAACTGGTACAACAAGTTTACAGGCAGTTACAGCGACAGCACTAACATTAAACGGTAATGGCACAGTTACTGGAGACTTAGCAGTACAAGGAAAATTAACAGGAGATTCGTTAAGTGTAAACGGATTAGGTGTTGCTGAATTTAATGCAGGAACAAATATTGTTTTACGTGCTGGAAACAAATTAGATTTTGTTATAAATGATGCTATTATAGGAAAAATTGATAGTAATGGATCAGATGTAGCAGTAGTAAACACAACAATCAATAACACACCTATTGGTGCAACTACAGCATCAACAGGAGCATTTACTTCTGGAACCGTTGCTAATCAACCAACAACAGCAAATGGCATAAGTAATAAGAAGTATGTAGATAACACATCAACAGCATTAGCGATTGCACTTGGGGTATAATTAATGGCAAAGAAAAAGATTAATAATTATAAATTTAAACCAGGAATAGGTTATACAGACAACCTATATCCAAACGCTTATGCACTTCTTACTGCAAACAAAGCATTTATACAAGCAGAAACAGGACAGTTTATTACTAATCGTGTAAGTGATGCTACAGCCTTCCAAGCAGATCTAATTTCTTTGATTGACGACTTAGAACAAGAAATGGTACTAGGTACTACTGCTACTCAAAGACTATGGGGATATATAGAAAGTCAAAAAGGAATAAATCAAAAAACTGTTCGCAAAAGAACAATACAAAGATTAAAAACTGGACTTGCGGCTCTAAGCAATGTCACAGGAACTTACCAAACAGCAATGGAAACTGCTGTTGATGAAATAATAGATATTGCAACCAACGGCTGGGCAAACGCAAGTGCATTAGTTACTTCTGAGCGTACAAATGAAGTAGAAGTTAATATTGGTTATGCTGTTTCTAGAATGAAAAACAATAGAGCATTTATGATTGCTGAAACAAAAGCATTTATGGATGCAGACACTCCTGGCAATACTGTTACTACAGCGGCAACTTTTGAAACTGAATTAGGTATTTTAATAGATAGTATTTGTCAAGATGTATCTACAACAGCAAATAATTTAACAAAGACATGTAATGAAGAAATTTATGTAAACACTGCACCTGCAAATAGATCATTATTGAGTGATGGTTTAACAAGACTTGCTACAGTAATCAAACAAGTTGTTGAAGGTGCTACAGTAACTCGTACAACAGGAAATTCTTTAACACAAGATACAAGTGGTACAAGTGCAAATACAGTATTAGGTGATAGATGTAAAACACATATTTTAAACACACAAACGGTAGTTGCAAACGGAACAGTTTCAAGTTTGCCAGCAACAGTTTATCCAAACTTTAGTGATGAGCCTGCACAAGGCCAATCAGCCGCAACAGATTTTGAAAATAATAAAACTAGTGTTGCTACAAATATTAATGCTTTTTACAATTATACATTTAATCAGGCAAAGTGCGAAAGAGATACAGGATTAATTATAAATTCTTACTTATTTGATCTAAGGTATGGTGGTAACTACAAAACATATGATTATGCAAGTAAGTATTGGGAAGGTGATGTTGCACAGATTGATGGAACAAGATATCCTGAAACAGATACTCACTCTTGGGTGACAGAACTTATTAGAGATTACGTGTTTAACAAAACAACTTATCCAAATGAACAAACAGCAACAACACAAACAATTACAGGAGCAGATGCAGAAGCAGGTGCAGATACTCCAATTACAGATTTAGGTAGTTTGGTTGTCACAACAATTGAAGGCGGATTAAGTGCAAGACCAGCATTTGTTGACACTGGTGCAGGATACATTAAATTTCCAGGTAATTATGATTCCAGTGATATTTTATTAATTACAAATACAGATAGCAACGAAGTTATATATGCATTCAATGATACAAACAGTGGTGGGTTGACAGAACTTGCTACATCATTTGTAAGTACAAATGACTATTCATATACAGAAGATGAAGATTTTCCAAAATATCTACAAACAACAGATGCTATAACAAGAGTTTATCTAAACAAGAATACTTCAAGTATGCTTGCACAAGACAAGTTGCAAATTTATGTTGACACAGATGAATTAATTGTAAGACCATATGAGTTCGGTACTGATGCTATTGAAAGAAATAGAACTGCTGAACCTATGTCAATGCTTGATGCTGACTTTGAATACGGTCTTCAGCCTACTAAGTGGAGTGCTATTGCAACAATGCGTGGTTATCCTTCAGTTTATGAAGTACCAGGCACAGAAACAAGTGTAACAGCAATAGTTTCAGATAGTAGTGCAGGCACAGCAGGAGTTGGTAGTTCATTAATTACAGTAACTACAGCAGGTGCTCATGGATTTGAACTTGGTGATGCAGTAACAATAAAAGGACTGAAACAAGATGTGCAAGGATATAGTAGAGCAGAAGGTGCATTTATAATTATTTCAGTACCTAATGCAATTAGTTTCCAATACTATGCAAAGGCAAAAGTTGGTACAAGTGGAAATGTAAACATAGAAGCCGAAGCAACACAACTGCGACAAGCAGGATTTTATACAGGTGCAAGTATTGGTGTACCATCCTTTAGTGTTGAAAGTAACGGTTCAGCAGGTACAATTAGACCAGCACTAACTGTTGGATCAGGCGAAGATGTTATACCTTTTACAGTAACAGTAGGAAATGCACCAGAAATTGGTGCACCATTATCAGCATCATCAGGTATTGCTTTAGGAACGCAAGTCACAGGTAAAGTAGGTACTGGTGGAGTAATGGTTACTCCGGTTGTAACAGATGACTACGGTCCAGGCACAACACAGATTGATGTACAATCAACAAGTGGCATTCAACAAAATATGGCGGCAGACAAAGGTGACGGAACTGCGACACTTGTTAATACAGTTGTAGGAAATACAATTACATTTAGTGATGCAACAACAAATGATGTTAAAGGTAACTACGTAAATTATACAGCAGTAGAAGGACAAAATGTTGTTAGTTTAGGTTTTGGTGCTACATTTGATGTAAGCAGAGCGGCTGGAAGTTACACTATAGATGCTATTGTTAATTCAGGTCAAGATTATGAACCAAATGATGTGTTAGTTATTCAAGGTGAATTTTTAGGTGGTGTTACACCTACAAATGATTTAACAATTACTGTACTTACTGTAGATACAGGAGGAGAAATTTTAACTACTTCTGTAAGCGGTACTGCATTTAATGGCACAGGAAGTTTTTCCAATGTTACAGGTGAATATCTTAACGGCAATGGTAATGGCGGCTTATGGAACATAGGATATACAAATAATGTATTCAATAATGTAACACTACAAAATCCAAGTTTCGATCAACAAACAGGTACTATTAGCGGTGGTCAAGGTACAGGTGTATTGCTTGACTTTACAATATTAAATGGTACATATTCTGTTGCAATTGATCCTGCAGAAGCAGGCGTTACAGGATATAGTGTTTACGATGTTATTAATGTAGCAGGTACAAGTTTAGGTGGTACAACACCAAATAACGATGCACAAGTAACAATTACCAGTGTAGATAGTAACGGATTTCCTACAGGAGCAAGCGTAACTGGTAACGGTGCGCCGGCGTCTAACAATTATGTTAATGTAACATATAGTACAAATAATAATGGTATTGGTGCAAGTGTTAATGTAGGAACCAACGGAACAACATACATACCAACATTTACAGTAACTGGTACAGGATTTCAGGTTAATGATACTGTTACAGTGTTAGGTACTCAAGTTGGTGGATTGAGTCCTGCAAACGATATAACAATTACAATAGATACTGTTGATACAGGTGGAGAAATTTTGACTTTTACTACATCAGGAACAGCAGTAGATAGTCATTCTTATAACGGCATTGCAAATGGAGTAAATTTAGTTGGTAGTGGAGCAGATTTTGATATTGTAATTAATGGACTTACAGAAACTTATGGAGTAACAGTTAACACAGCAGGTGATAATTATGCACCAAACCAAACAATAAGTATCCCAGGTAACCAATTAGGTGGTGCAAGTCCAGATAATGATTTAACAATTACAATAACTGATGTTAATAATGATTCTACTCTCACAGCAGGGGGAATCTTAACTGTAAATGCTACAGGTACAGCAATAAAATCAACTTCTGGATATGCAGTAGCAGATAGGCTAAAAGTAAACGGTAGTTCTTTTGTAGGAGGAGTAGATATTACTCACGATGCAATTATTGAAATTACAAGCGTAGACGGATCAGGTGGTATAACAAACTTTGCCACAACTGGAACAGCACCAAACGGTCAACAAACTTATAATGAAGTTACAGGATCAGCAAGTCTAAGTGGTACAAACGCTACATTTGATGTTTCCAGAGATGGAACGACATACACCGCGTCTGTTAATAATCCAGGATCAAACTATGTTGCAACTGAAACTATTGTTATTTCAGGAACTGCTTTAGGTGGTTCATCACCGACAAATGATTTAACAATCACAGTAGATTCAGTAGGTGGTAGTGGAGACATATCAGTAATTCAAGCAAGTGGTACTGCGGCAAATACAGGATTATTAGCAAGTACATCAGCCGCTATTATTGTAGGTAATGGTGCAACGTTCAACGTAGCATTATCAGGTGGATCTTATACAACAAGTATAGCACAAGCAGGTCAAGAATATTACACAGGGCAAAAATTTAAAGTTACAGGTAATTTATTAGCAGGTGCAACACCTACAAATGATTTAGAAATTACTATTGCAAGTGTTAATGCATCAGGAGGCATACTTACAGTAACAGACTCAGGTAGTGCAAGTACAGATGTTGCAAGTTTTTCAAATGTTACTGCTAACGTAGCAAGTTCAACAGGTAATGGGTTAAGTTTAGATATTTTAAGAGACGGTACTAATGCAGATAGTACAATAGGTGATTACACATTTAGTTTGAACCAAGGTGGTAGTAACTATCAAGTAAGTGATAAAATAAAAATTGGTGGTGAAAATCTAGGCGGTCAAGGTGGTATACATGATGTACAAATTGTTGTAGACACGGTTGATAGTGCAGGTTCAGTTCTAACATTTACAGCAACAGGTGATGCTTTTGCAGGTACTTCACTTGATTTGTATAGTACTGTTACCATAGACACACCAACTACTGCTCAATTGGCAACAACATTAGATATTTCATTTAGTGCATTGGCTACACTTAAAATTAATTTTGATTCAGCACATGGACTAGTACCAGGTGATACATTTATTACAACAGTTGACTCAGATGATGGTGTTAATAATCATGATTTAGCGGCAGGCTCATTTATTGCAACATCTATACCAAGTCCAACTTCTCTAACATTTACTGCTAGAGCGGCAGGTGCTATCGATGCGGCAAGTGATAATATACAAGGAACTGTTTATCCAAGACCAGATTCATTCTTTATACACAGACCATTTGATGGTGGTGTACAATTAGGTACAGGCGGTCCACAACACGGCGCACAAGCAATACGTCAAAGTAAAAAATATATTAGATATCAATCAGGTAAAGGTATTATGTATACCACAGGTGCATTGTTTGCTCCAAGTTATGACCTAAGAAGTGTTACAGCAAGTGGTGTTGAAATAGGTGCAACAATTACTGTAACTTGTGATGATAATGATCACGGGCTACAAATTGGATCAAGAATAAAATTAATCGGAATTGAAACTGTAGGATACAATGGAACATATACTGTAAATGATGTTATAGACGAACGTACTTTTGAAGTTACAAATACGCTTAATAGGCTCGGTGGAACCACTGCGGTGTTAAGTTTCGGCGCACAGATGTCAACATATCAATGGCATGGTGCAACAGTGCGTTCTGGAGTGTTTGATGATCAAAATGGAATTTATTGGGAATATGATGGAACAAATTTACTTTGTTGTCAACGTACTTCAACAAAACAAATATCAGGCACAGCATCTATAGCACCAGATACAAATACTGTAACTGGAACTAACACAAGGTTTAGAGATCAATTAAAAGCAGGTGATAGAATTGTTATACGTGGTATGACTCATGTTGTTAGTGGCGTTGCTACTCAAACACAAATGACTGTTACACCAGATTATAGGGGAGTAAGCACAGCAGTAGGTACAAAAGTATGTTTGGTTTCAGATAAAAAAGTTAGACAACAAGACTGGAACTTAGATAGAATGGACGGCACTGGTCCAAGTGGTTATAATTTTGATCCTGCTAAAATGCAGATGATAGGAATTGAATATTCATGGTATGGTGCTGGTTTTATTGACTATATGGTGCGTGGTGCAGATGGTAACTTTGTATACGGACATAGAATTAGAAATTCAAATGTAAACACTGAAGCATACATGCGTTCAGGTAACTTACCTGTGCGTTATGAAATAACTAACGAAGGTCAAAATGGTAAACTAGCAAGTGGTATTGATGCAACACAAACGTCTATTCCTTTAGAAACAGTTGACTTCTTTCCAACCTCAGGTACAGTTTATATTGATAACGAACTTATAAGTTTCACCGGCACAGATTATGCAACCAATTCTCTTACAGGATGTACAAGACAAGCAACGTTGACTAACTTCCAAGCAGGTGCGGCACGTAGTTATACAGCAGGAACTGCCGCGGCACATGATGCTAGAACTGGTGTTATTCTAATCAGCAACACAACAACGCCTCTAATATCACACTGGGGATCAGCATTTATAACAGATGGTGGCTTTGATGAAGATCGTGGTTACATTTTCTCTTACACAGAACAAGCACTTACAGTTACAAACGTAAGACAAACAGCATTTATGATAAGACTAGCACCTAGTGTGTCAAATGCTATTATTGGAGATTTAGGTGATAGAGAATTGCTTAATAGAGCACAGTTGCTATTGAGTTCATTAGAAGTTACATCAGAATCAAACAATACAGGTGCTATTGTTATTGAAGGTATTTTGAATCCACAAAACTATCCTACTAACCCAGCATTGATTAGTTGGACAGGATTAAGTGGACTTGCACAAGGTGGACAACCAAGTTTTGCACAGATTGCATCAGGTGGTGGTATAACGTGGTCAACAGGTGCTACAACTACTACAACAAATATTACTGCACAAGCAGGTATTAATGCTGTCCTTGATTCTGGACTATATAGATCAAGAAATAATAACAGAAGATTGTATGTAAGTGCTTCTGATTATAGATCAACATTTGGTACAGATTCTTTAGCAGTAGTTTTAGGTAGAGGTATTTCTGGAAATAACATTAGAGCCAATTCAAGAATTGACGGGGGATATATTTCACCAAGTTCTAACTACGGTTACTTTAACTTATCACAGACACTAAGTGGTAATATTAATGCAAATACTTCAAATGCAATGACTATAACATCGCATGGTACACTAACAGATGCAAACTTTGCATATATTACTAAAGCAAGTTGGGAAGCAAGCGGTGGTAGAGATGGCACACCAGTAAGTTCAACAAGTTCATCACCAAGTTGGCCTGCAAACACTGTTATTAATAGTATTAGTTTAGAAGATTTTGCTGGTACTGAATATTACTTGATTGAATTTAATAATCCTGCAAGTGGAGATCTAGTTGCAGGTTCAGGTACCATTACACTAGAATTTAGTTCACCTCCTTATGGACAACCAGGTGAAACAGTTCTATCATTTATTGCACAGCCAGGCGAACGTGCATCACTAGACTTAGGACAATTGAAAGAACTTACAAATACTACACTTGGTGGTAGAGGTACGTTTCCAAATGGCCCTGATGTATTAGCAATTAATGTTTACAAAACAGCAGGTACTGATGTTAATGCAAATATTATTCTAAGATGGTCTGAGGCTCAGGCGTAATTATTCATCTAGCATATTAACAAAGGCCGCAAGATTGTCAAATATTCTTGTTGCTTTTCTTAAATTTCGATATGTAAATCTTTTGTTTATTAATTCTTCTGTTTCTTTGCCGTATCCTGTGCGAACTAATATAGGTTTTGCCCCTATTTTAATAGCGGCTTTTAGGTCCGATATTTTATCTCCAACAAAATATCCTTTATTAAATTTTACATGTTTTACTTCTTGTTCACAACGCTTAAACATTCCTGTATTAGGTTTAGCAAACATATCTTTTTTTGAACTACTTGCACTATAATATAATCCATCTATGCTAGGACATCCTGCTATCCCTAACTGCTGAAACATATGTTCGTGTAATTTTTCTACATCTTCTTGTTTGTAAATACCTTTTTCAATTCCGCCTTGGTTGGTGATAATAACAATTTTATGCCCTAACTTCCGTAATTTAACGATTGCTTCTAAACTACCATCTTCAAATTCCCAATCTTCTACTTTATATACGTAATCATTAATGTCTTTATTAATTACACCGTCTCTGTCTAAACCAACTACACACTTAGGTGCAATGTAATCTGGTTTATACATGTCGATGTTGACATCATCACTCCATACTATCTTTGGGTTGTTCATCTGCTACTTTTCCTTTTATTTCATCCAACAATCCGGCTTGGCTATCTCCTGGAATAAGCCTATAATTATCTTCTACACTATCAGCAGTGCTAACTTCTGTAATACTACTGTTATCCTCTAATGCTTCTAATTGATGTGGCAACAAAGGTTTGTTGCGCCATGTCATTCCTTGTGTAAGTGTTTGACTGAATAGTGTGGCTGTTTTAGTATCGATCCAACGTACAATAAAACTACCTTCATTTACAAACCAACTCTCGTCTTTTTCTTTGTGGAAATGCATACTAAATTTATTTCCTTTTTTAGTAAACACCATCATTTTACCGCAGTATAAATCATTAGTGGCCCAAATTAATTCGAACCCCCAACCTTTATCTACTTTACCTTCTAGTCTTTCCATGTTTCTATCCATTCCTCCGGTTTGGTAAATTTAAACTTACCTATTGTTTTTAGTAATTTTGTATTATCACTACAAGTATATTTTTGATATTGTCCAATTAAATTTTCAGGCATTGGTATAGGTTCTACTTTTGCATTATATTTTTTTGCAATACTATGTGCAATGGTTGTAAAACTTGTTGTTTCACCTGTGCCTACATTCCAAATACCCATTTCGTCTATATGCATCATTTTTTCAATAATTTGGCATACATCTCCTATGTATATAAAGTCTCTTAAATAATCACTACTTCCTACAAATGGGTGTACTGAGCCTGTTTCTTTTGCTTGTTTGGCAAATTTATGAAACACACTCATTTGATCACCTTTGTGTTCTTCATGTTCTCCATATACATTAAAGAATCTTAGTCCTTTTATATTACATTTGTAGTCATCCCAAGACAACATTTCAATGCTTCTATCAAACAAATATTTTGACCACGAATAAGGACTTTGCGGTTGTTTAGGAGCATCTTCATTAAAATTTTGACCGTCTCCGTATACACTTGCACTTGATGCATAAATTAAATCAACACCTTGCATGTCACAAACTTGCAGTAATCTATGACTGAAATCTAAATTTTGTTTTAGAACTTTTTCTACATCACGTTCGGTTGTGCTTGATATTGCACCCATGTGTATTACTTTATCAAACTGGCTACAATCAGGGACAACATTTTCAATGTATTCATATTCAGCAATCCCATGCCCTTTACTCATAAGATATTCTTTTAAATTTTTGCCGATAAATCCATCCGCGCCTGTAATTAATATTTTTAAACTATCACTCATTTATCTTCTCAAGTATACTTGTTGTTGAAAAATCTTCAACAGTAGGCACAATGTATACACTAGTTAAGTCATGTCCTACTACTTCATTTACTTTATAATCTCCACCCTTTACAATCAAATTAGGTTTAAGTGATTTAATTAAGTTATAAGGTGTGTCTTCACTGAATACAATAACTTCATCTACCCAAGATAGTATTTCTAATTGTTTCTTACGTGTTTCTACAGGATTAATTGGACGATTATCTCCTTTTAGTCTTCTTACACTACTGTCATCATTTAATCCTACAATAAGTTTATCACCTTTTTCTTTTGCGGCTTTTAATAATTCAAAATGTCCTGTATGTAGAATATCAAAACAACCATTTGTAAAAACGACTGTGCTTTCAAGATCTTCTTTTTTTAATTTGTAAGTACCACTATGTCTAACACTTTCAGTTGAACCTTTTATAGCGATTTCTAAGCATTTTTTATAACTGTATCCTTTTGTTAATCCGAATACAAATCCTGCTATAAAACAATCTCCTGCACCTGTTACATCTGCTACTTCTACATTCTCAACAGGTATATTATAATTTTCTCCGTCAATATTAGCAATTACCTCTTTCCCTGCATTAGTGGTAATAATATTTCCTTGCCATTTGTCAAATCCAAACTTATAAAATTCGTTATAGTTTGGTTTTACTAGCCATGCACCTTTATATTCAGATGCATTACGTTTAGGATCAACAATTATTTTACAACCAAATTTGTTTATATGATTTATTATTTTTTGTGTATGATCTAATGAACCTTTGTTATAATCACTTAGAATAACATAGTCGTATGGTGCAAAATCACTTTGTAATACTTGTTGTAAAACAGCATCTGCATCAGCATGTTCATCTTCATCTAATCTAGTAATATAATGTCCATCTGATATTATTCTTGTTTTAGTACTTCTATTTTGATTGTTATGAACAAGTGTTGCATCTATATCTAAATTTTTTAAATTTTCTAATACAAGTCCAGCACCTCCCAAAGAGGTCGAAACTCTATCAATATTAACAATTGGTACTGGCGCCTCAGGACTAATTCTTGAACTAGTGCCATAAACATATTTGTCTACAATAACATCGCCGAATACTAAGACTTTCATAACTTATAATAACTTACTATCTATTCTTTGTCAAGTAAATTTAGAACTTTAGTTACTGTTTCTAATTTACTTTGATTAATTTTACTTTGCAGTGTATTACGTAAACCGTGATGCAAAGGCTTTGGCCAACTTCCGCTTTTGACCCATGCATAACCATCATGTTCTCCATTTAGTAAAGGCATAAACTCTTCTTTGACTGCACACAAATATGTATGGAATTGAAATTGATGATCAGTTGATATAAATGTTTCTAAAGGTATAGTCTTTTCAATTTTAGGATTGAATCCTACTTCTTCTTTTATTTCCCGCTTTAGTACTTCCCATGGCGTTTCTTTACCTTCGCCTGTGCCTCCAACTAATCCCCATAAGTTCTTAGTCTTACCTTTAGTACGATGTAGTAGCAAAAATCGCTGTGTTTTCAAACTGTAGAACAGGGTTCCACTGCAAATTATCTTGTTCATAAAAATAATTAGCCGTTGAGAGCGATTCGCCAGGTCCCTCCTGGATACAGTCCCTCAATACTTAATAGCCATTCATCGCCATCCCAGCGATATTGTATGCCTGTTTTAAGATTTGTGACATATGTGACTTCTTTTACGGTAGCCGCTTCGAACACAACTACAAATTTAGTTCCGTCCCATTCAACAATGTCGTTACGTTTTGCAACAAAGTCTACTCCGCCTGTAGATTTCCATGCATCTGCACCATCTGTATTTGTTGCATCACCAATATCATTAAGCAATAGTATTCTACCACCTAGTCCTTTCATAATATTAGTTGGAACAGTCTTTTGTGGATCTATTATATAATCTATTGTAGTCCATTGGTTATTATTTCTTACAGGACCAGATATAATACTGTTGCTTGGGAATGTGTCTGCGTCCCAATTAATTATAAGTTGTGTTTCGTCCATAGAGTTTACACTTATAGTACCAGTAACTTCATGTGTAGTTTCATTTAATTTTGTAAAGTAAATTCTACTTATATCATCTTGATATTGTCCTGGGTGGCTATCTAAAATCTGTCGCCAACTAGTTGCACCAACTACACCTTTGCTTTCTATTTGTGCTAGTGTGCCTGTAACATATATACCGTAATCTTGATAGTTAGTACCTACAACATGTTTTGCTGATGTTGTTTCAATTGAACGTTGTCCGTCTTTGTCAGCAACGCCAGGTACAATGCTATCATCCCATCTGTTTAATTCTGGATTACTTAACCCTAGATCTAATGTTCCAGTACCTTCGTCGAATATACTTGTAATAATATTTGTAATTACACCAAGACGTTTAACTTTTACAGGTGGACTAATATAAATTGGTGTTGTAAATGTTAATGTTGATACATCAATTTCACTGTCAACGCCTACAGGAACACTTCGTGAACTCCATGTTACACTTTCTAACATCACATGTGTTAAACTTGTCCAGTCTATATAATTGTCAGTAGTTTGTACTTCTAGACTAGGATTGAATAATACTAAGATTTGCTCTAATATTTGCAATTTCATATCAGTATTAGTTGACCAAATATCAGCATTAAAAGTAAGTTTATAAGGAGTAGGCATTAATCTTTCAACTGTGTAGTTTTTACCTTCATAGTTTAGATATTCTTTGCCTGATTCGTCATAAGCACGTTCTCTAATATTCACTTTGCTTACATAACTTGCATCTGCGGTGCGTTCTCTATCAATTTCCATACCAGTTACATGTACAGCAATACGTGGCGCACTTGGTATTTTATTTTCTGTGTTGTCTCTAATTATATTTGCTACTTGACGTGTCAAGTCTCCATATGTTACAGGTATTTGTGTTAAATTACCTTTACCATCTTTTACAGAAAAATTACTCAGTAGTCTTACCATTTGAGTAACATATCTTCTTACTTGTCCGTCATAAAAATGTTGCATTAGTTATCTGCCTTAGGTCTAAGTGCTTTTGATAGACTTTGTTTTTCTTTAACAGTTTCACCACCAATTTGTGATTGATTAGTGTTGTTAATAAATGTAGTCTTTTGTGTGTTACGTGTATCAGTATTAGTTAAATCTACTCTTACACCATCTTGTAATTTAATCCAACGATTACCATCATATCTAAATAATCTTTTAGGTGAAAAATCTGTTCTCAAAAAATAATCTCCATCTTCTGGTACTGTAGGAAAACTAATACCCATTCCATAAGGTGCACCATTATTACCTTCAACACCTAATAAGTAGCCTTGATATCCTGATCTATCAGGACGGTCACTAATCATATCAGTTGTTGTACCTATATTACTAGCATCTATGTCAGTTTCATCTGCGGTTTTAAGTGCAACTGTACCATCTGCATTAGTTGCTAAAGTATAGTAATGACTAATATTATATCCTGATTTTGCTGAATCTGCTTCTGCTTGTGCAATTACACTGTTGTTGATGTTCATTTCTTTTTCGTATGTAGAAAGCACATCTCTCAATGTATCACTCGATCCTTCTTGTGCAGGTAAATCAAGTATTTCTTTAAATTCTTGCGAATCAACAATTTGTTTTAGTTTTATTCTATATAAATGTGGATACCATGTAGGTGAAAAACCTTCTGCGGCTCTGTTTACATCTTCAACTACATAAAATCTTTTAAGTGCATACGAATAATCATTAGCCGCATATTCATCTTTTAAATGAGGTAGTTCTATAACATCTCCACTCATAATCTTTCTACCAAGTGTTTTCACACTTGAGTTGATATGAATTGTCATAAACAATGTATCATTTGCTAAAAATAATCCAAATTGACTCATATCAAAATCTATATCTTGCACATTGTAAATACCACGCATTGTGTAGATGTCTGGATCGTACTTTCTATCTCTATTTTCTAGAAATAGCATATCTTGGATATTTGTTTCTTTCACTGCATCATAGCGTGGTTGATCAGCAGTTGCGTCTGCTTCATCAGGATTATTAGGACCTAAATATTTGTGAACAAAAATGTCAGTTCCGCCCACAGTGAACATTTCATGGATTTGTTTGTCCATAAATGTATAATCATTGCCCTTTTCTGGTTTATATAAGGATAGTCTTGGCATATACATATTTATCGTAAGTGACAACTATCGATAAATACTAGTGGAGACTTTACATATGGCTACATTAGCAACTAAGAAACAAGAAATTTACGATTACGTCTATGCACTTTTAGGCGGAGGCATGGTAGATGTAGAATTGGATCCTGTCCATTATGAAACTGCCCTCAACAAAGCATTATCAAAATTTAGACAACGTAGTGATAATTCAGTTGAAGAATCATACTTGTTTATGCCAACAATAGAAGATCAAAATACATATGTTTTACCTGAGAATGTCATAGAAGTAAGAAGAATTTTTAGAAGATCTATAGGTTCACGTTCAGGTGGAGGTGATGGTGGAACATTGTTTGAACCATTCAATATGGCATACACTAATACCTATCTTCTAAGTTCATCTAACATGGGTGGTTTAGCAACATACGATTTGTTTAGCCAGTATCAAGAACTTGTAGGACGTATGTTTGGTTCATACATAGAGTTTAAATGGAACACAACTACAAAAGAATTAACAATGTTACAAAGACCAAGAACACAAGAAACATTGTTATTGTTTGCATATAATTATAGACCAGATGAACAATTATTATCAGATTATCTAGCAAGCCAATGGATTAAAGATTATACAGTAGCAACCTGTAAATTTATGCTGGGAGAAGCAAGAAGTAAATTTGCACAAATAGCAGGTCCACAGGGTGGTAGTTCTCTTAATGGTGATGCTCTAAAAGCAGAAGCAACAGCAGAGTTAGAAAAACTTGAGATGGACGTATCACAGCAAGTAGCAGGCGGCATGGGCTACGGATTTACAATAGGCTAAAAAAATTCTTGACAAAATAGAATATTGATAGTATTATTATACTATGCATTATGAAGTCACACCTCTGTTCTCTACACCTTTGTTAAAAACACATATTGGTCCTTTGGATCCAATAACACTTGCTTGGTTAAAGCGTTTAGAATGCCCTGATAGTTCTGTAGCACAATATGGCAACGAAGACCACTTACCAGCGTCAGAGCGAGGATTTGATGTGTTAAACCAGCCAAAATTAAACAACTTAAAAACTCTTATTAAAAAAGCAGTTGACCATTTTACGTACAGTGTATTAGATGTAACTGATGATACTGAATTTGTTTTGACTACAAGTTGGGTTAATAAAATGAATACAGGTAGCGACATAGGATTGCATAATCATGCAAATTCAGTAGTTAGTGGAGTATATTATCCTGAAGTAGGTGAACAATCTAATCCTATTACATTTAGAAAAAATAGACAGCATTTAAATTCATTTCCAGAACACATACGCCCTAATACAAAAGAAAATTGGAGCCAATATACTGTAGGCGCATGGACAGTCAAACCTATGACCGGAGACTGTTTAATTTTTCCTAGCCACTTAGAGCATGAGGTTGCACTCAGTAATGATAAACAAGATAGATATAGTTTGGCTTTTAATTATTTTCCTAAAGGCAAACTAGGAAAGAACTCAGTTAGGGTAAACATATGAAATATCAAACAACACCTTTATTTTCAATTCCTCTGTTTTATGCAAATATAGGCTCAGTAGATCCTGCAACAATGGCATGGATTGAAAAATTAGATTACCCTGATGAAGCGGCAGGGCATGATCATACGGCAGACAAATACGTATTGAACAACACAAAATTAGCAAATTTAAAAGATCAAATTCAAAATGCATGTAACGTATTTGTAAAAGACGAACTAAAAGTTACTGATGATGTAGAGTTTGAATTACAAAACAGTTGGATTAATAGGCATTCAGCAAATGAACAAAACACATTACACTGGCATAGTAATGCTATGATCAGTGGAGTGTATTATATACAAAATGAACCAGGTGCAGGAGATATAGTATTTCAAAAATCACATCTTTATTACAACTTATTTCACGATACTGTAAGAGTATCTTTCAAAGAACCTACACAATATAATACAAACGAATTTTACATATCACCTAAGTCTGGCGACTTAGTAATGTTTCCAAGTCATTTGGAGCATATGGTTACCCCAAATCTAACAACAACTCCACGCTACAGTTTGGCATTTAATTTCTTTGCTAGGGGGACTGTGGGCGGTGGTACATCGGAACTTAAATTATGATAATAGGAATATGCGGCTTAATAGGCTGTGGCAAAGGAACAGTAGGAGATATTTTAGTTGATGATTACGGATTTACTAAACTAAGTTTTGCTGATAAATTAAAAGATGGTGTAGCAACAGTATTCAACTGGGATCGTGCTATGCTTGAAGGAGATACTGTAGAAAGCAGAGAATGGCGAGAAACACAAGATGACTTTTGGACTAGAGAAACAGGCAGGACAATTACTCCTAGATTAGTGTTACAAGAATTTGGCACAGATTGTATGCGCCATGGATTTGATGACGGAATTTGGGTAAGTTTAGTGAAGCAAGAACTAGTCAAATATCCTAATAAAAACTTTGTAATTCCAGATGTACGTTTTCCAAATGAAGCAAACATGATAAAAAGTATACATGGTGAAGTATGGCGTGTAAGACGTGGGCAAGATCCTGTATGGATGCGTATGTATCAAGATATTGGTGTCGAACCTAAAGATGTACACGAATCTGAATGGCGTTGGGCTAAAGTAGACTTTAACCACATTATATATAATGACTTAGGAATAGATGAACTTAGAAGTCAGGTAAAAGGTCTCCTTGCTTCCAACGAACACCTTGTTTCTGCATAAGACGTTGACAATTTGCACATATAGTTTTAAGATTCAAAATACTGCAATTATCTAAATCACCATCTATGTGATATACATTAAACTGTTCAGTGTGTTTGCTTTTGAATCCGCACTTTTCACAACTATCTTTTTTGATATACCCTCTCTGTTTCCATTTAGGTACTCCGTGCTTTGATCCATTACGCAGACACGCTTCACATTTCTTTCTATAGTAAGTCCGGCCATTCTTTTTATAGTTTATAGCCGCCGGTCTAAGTTTACAATCACATAAAGGTCTCATGCTGTATTTACCACACCTTTTTGGTCCCTTTTTCTGGTGGTATTATAAGCATTTTAATTTCAATACGCATAAATACTACGAACACTTTTATTAAGGAGAAACATTATGGCATTATCATCACCAGGTGTTGAGGTTAAAGTAATTGACGAAAGTTTTTACACCCCAGCGGAACCAGGCACCGTACCAATGATATTTGTTGCTACTGCCCAGGATAAACAAAATGGGGCAGGTACTGGTACAGCACCAGGGACAACAGCGGCGAATGCAGGTAAACCTTTCTTGGTTACCTCACAAAGAGATTTAGTAGAAACATTCGGAGAACCAACATTTTATACGGATACAAATAATAATCCTATACATGCAGGTGAACTTAATGAATATGGTCTACAAGCGGCTTACTCACTATTAGGAGTAAGTAATAGAGCATATGTTGTTAGAGCAGGAATTGATCTTGCAGGACTAACAGCAAGTGCAGACGCTCCAACAAGCAATCCAGCAAATGGAACATTTTGGGTAGATACAGCAAGTACTATCTATGGAATATTTGAATGGAATTCAGCGGCAGTAACTACAACTGGCGGACAGTCATTTAGTTACAAGGCTCCAACAGTAATTACTGACGTAACAAAATTAGTTGGTGGAGTTGCAACAGGTGCACCAAAAACTTCAGTAGGTGCAGTTGGTGACTATGCTATAACAGCGGCAAGTACACTACACAAACTGTATTACAAAAACGAAAGTGGTACATGGGTTGAAGTAGGAACTGGCGCATGGAAAGCAAGTTGGTCTACAGTATCAGGTACTGCTGGTGCTACAACAACTTCAGGTTTGGATTTTACTATTAACGGTACAACAGTAACAGCAAACGCAACATCCGCAACAGCATTAGCGGCAGTAATTAACGGCTTGAGTATTTCAGGTGTTACTGCATCAGTTGAAGCGGCTAACGATATACTAAGATTACACTCAACAGGTGTTAATATTGTACTTGCAGAAGGTTCAGGCGCATTGACTGATATGGGCCTTACAGCAGGAACATATGCGGCACCGGCGTTGAATATTGCCCCTCATACAAGTGTTCCCGAGTTTGGTGCAAATGATACAACTCCACGTCCAACAGGAAGTATTTGGGCGAAAACTACATCACCTAATAAAGGTGCAAAATGGGCAATCAAATGTTGGAATGATGCTACAAAACTTTGGGATACCAAAGATGTTCCAATCTTTAGCACAAACCATGCGGCACTTGCTACATTAGATAAATCAGGAGGAGGTGTAAACCTTTCAACTGATTCACTTTACATTAAATCAAATGACGGTGAAGCAACTGATCTAGTTGCAAACTTTAAAGTGTATAAACGTTCAGCAACAGGCGCAACAACAATTACATCAAGTGCAGTTTCAACACAAGCATCTAGTGGTACAGCATCATTTACTCTTCAAGAGTCAATTGTAGGCAGTGCATCATTAGGTAGTGCAATTACAGTAAGTGTATCAGTAGCAGGTGATGCAGGTGATGCAGATGACATTGCAGGCGCAATTAACTCAGCAGGACTTACAAACGTAAGTGCAAGTGTTGATAGTTCCAACAGAGTTGTAATTTCACATAATAAAGGCGGTGACATTAGAATAAAAGACACAAGTGGTCATTTGGCACAAATTGGTTTTAGTACAACAGATACTACAAACTTATATGATGCTCCAGCAGGTGATACAAGTGCAGACTTTATTGCTACAAACTGGAAAGTTTTAAGTGCAACTAATGGTCCAACTGCTCCTACAGCATTAGCAGTAGATGGTACACTATGGTACAATTCTGTTGTTGACGAAGCAGACATTATGATTCACAATGGTACTACTTGGGTAGGTTATCAAGATGCATCTAGTCCGTACTTTGCGGCGGCGGCAGGAGATAAAACTGACCCTGCAGGACCAATTGTAAGTGCTACTGAGCCAGAAGCATTAACAGGACAGTCAGATGGAACTCCACTTAAAGATGGTGACATTTGGATTAATACAACTAATATTGACAAGTATCCAGAGATTTATCGCTGGTCACATGCTAAACAACTTTGGGAATTGTTAGATTCATCAGATCAAACAACTCAAGATGGTGTATTATTTGCAGATGCTCGTTGGTCAACAGCGGGTGCAAACAGCAAAGAAGCAACTATAACTGAATTGTTAACTAGTAACTTCTTAGACTTTGATGCTCCAGATCCTGCACTATATCCAAAAGGCATGATTTTGTTTAACACACGTAGAAGTGGCTTTAATGTAAAGAAATTTGTACGTAACTATATTGACTTAACAGCAGACAACGGACGACAAGGAGATGTTCCTATGTCGGCTTACTATCCACATAGATGGGTAACAGAGTCAATGAATAATGCAGACGGTTCAGGTAAGTTTGGACAATCAGCACAAAGAGCAGTTGTTGTACAAGCAATGCAATCAATGATTAATAGCAACCAAGATATTAGAGATGACGAATCAAGAATCTTTAATTTAATGGCGGCTCCGGGTTATCCAGAACTAATAGGTGAAATGATTTCTCTAAACTTTGATAGAGGCTTAACAGCATTTATCGTAGGTGATTCACCAGCAACATTAGATTCAAGTGCTACCGCACTAAACGAATGGGGCACAAACGTTGCTCTTGCAGTTGAAGATAACGCAGATGGCTTAGTAAGCAGAGACGAATACTTAGGTGTTTACTATCCATGGGGCTTCACAAGTGATAACGCTGGTAACAACATTGTTGTTCCGCCAAGTCACATGATGCTTAGAACTATTGCATTAAGCGATCAAGTTTCATTTCCATGGTTTGCTCCAGCAGGAACAAGACGTGGTGGTGTAACAAACGCTACAGCAACAGGATACATTGATAAGGAAGGCGAATTTGTTTCGATTGCACTTAATGAAGGACAGCGTGATACGTTGTTTGGAATTAGTGTAAACCCAATTACGTTTATTACTGGTGCAGGACTTGTATGTTTTGGTCAAAAGACTAGAGCAAAAAATGCTAGTGCATTAGATAGAGTAAATGTTGCAAGACTAGTAATATACTTACGTAGTCAACTTAATAAACTTGCTAAACCTTATATCTTTGAGCCAAATGATAAAATCACACGTGATGAGATCAAACAAGCGGCTGAAAGTTTAATGTTAGAACTAGTAGGTAGCAGAGCATTATACGACTACATTGTAGTTTGTGACGAATCAAATAATACACCTAGTAGAATTGATAGAAACGAACTATATTTAGATATAGCAATTGAACCAGTTAAGGCTGTGGAATTTATTTACATTCCATTAAGACTTAAAAACACAGGGGAGATTGCAGGATTATAATTCATAAAAAGAGCCCCTGGAATACGGGGCTCTTGAATGATAAATACTTGTAACAGGAGTAAAACATTATGGCAATTTCAACACTCTCAAAAATTACAGTACCACTAGCGAGCGACGCATCTGCATCAACACAAGGTTTGTTGATGCCAAAACTACAGTATCGCTTTAGAGTGACACTTGAGAATTTTGGTGTATCTACACCAACAACAGAATTAACTAAACAAGTTATTGATGTAACACGCCCAACAGTAAACTTCGAAGAATTAGAAATTCCAGTTTACAATAGTAGAGCATACTTAGCAGGACGTCCTACTTGGGAACCAATTACATTAAACTTAAGAGAAGATGTAAACAACAGTGTACAAAAACTAGTTGGCGAACAACTTCAGAAACAATTTGACTTTTTCGAACAGTCAAGTGCGGCATCAGGTATTGATTACAAATACACTACACGTATTGAAATCTTAGATGGTGGTAACGGTGCTAACACACCAGGCGTACTAGAAACATTCGAGTTATACGGTTGCTTTATACAAAATGCAAACTATAACACACTAGCATATAGTTCAAATGAACCAGTAACTATTGCACTTGCAATGCGTTATGACAACGCTATACAGACACCAACAGGTGAAGGTATTGGTACAGCAGTTGGTAGAACTATTAACAGCCTAGTAACAGGCGGTGGCGGACTATAATAAACCGCACAATATTGCCATAGTATTATAAAAGGGTGGCTAAGGTCACCCTTTTTCATTTTATACGCACTTTTCTTTTAAGGATAAATATTTATATGGCGAACATACTTAATGGATTCTTAAATAACGTTTTACAGGGAGCATTGAACCCTGGTGGTAATTTAAAAGATTATCAACACGCTTCTCGACTATTTGTTGACGATGGCTTTAGGCTTGCACCTAAAACAAAATTTTTATATCATTGTGTATTCGAATTAAGCGATGAAGCAATGAAAGTTATCCCCCAATTAGATCAAAGACACAAACAAGAAATTAATATGCTTGTTAAGCAAGTAGATTTACCTAAGTTTAGTATACAAACAGCAACTAAAAATATGTATAATCGAAAAAAGAATCTTCAAACAAGTATTGAATATGATCCAGTCAATATAACATTTCATGATGATAACATGGGATTGACTACTACACTTATGGAAGCATATTATAGATTTTATTTTAGAGACGGCAATCATCGTAGCGAAGGAGTGAGTCCTCCATATAATCCGAGGAATACATATGGTAATTCTATATCACAAAATTATAGATATGGTTTAGACAACGATCATAAAGCACCCTTCTTTAATAAAATAACAATTTATCAAATGGCAAGACATGAATACTTAGGATATACTTTAGTAAATCCTATGGTAACTGGTTTAACACATGATCAAATGGATAGTGGTGATAATAGTACACCTTCACAAAACCAAATTAGTATTGCTTACGAAGCAGTATTTTACAGCAGAGGACCAGTAGGAGAAAATAGTCCTAAAGGATTTGCAACTGCACATTATGATAAAACACCTAGTCCCCTTACAATAGGTGGCGGGGGTACAAGTAGTCTATTCGGAGGCGGAGGTGTTCTTGGCGGAATTAGTGACGTTCTTGGAGATATAGCAGGCGGACAATTTAACTTAGGTACTGCACTTACAGCATTTAACACTTTTAAAAATGCAAAAAATTTAACAAAAGAAGGATTGCGTGAAGAAGGATTTAATATATTAAAAGGAGCAATCACAAATATAGGTAAGGAAAACGTTGGCGGATTAAGTAATATTAACATACCAAAATCTTCAGGTAACGGAGGAGGTGCGTCGGTGACAAGTACAAGCGGAGGATCTGTTAATACTAGCAGTGCAATTTATAATGATAGAATAATGCAAGCGGCCGCAAATAATAGCACGACAGCAGGTGTTAGTGCAAGTAGTGCCAATTTAGATGCTTTCGGTGGTGCTGGTGGACCCGTAGGCACATCTACATCAGTTGGTTCTAGTTCAGGATCAACATTACAAGCAGAAAGAAACGGACCATTTTAATGGCAAGCACAGGTAGTTACAAATTAGAACCAATTGATAGTTCAGCAGAAGTAAAAGAATTTTTTGACAAATACTTTACTGATCCAATATCTTATAGTGCAACACAAGTTGATTCAGTAGTAGGTTTTTTTCTTAAAAGAGGATTTGAAGAGAGTTCAGCAACTGGCGTTGCAACGGTTTTATTACAACAAGCAAAAATAGATAATGTAAATGTTTACACTTTGCTTGACACACTAAAAGGTTTAGAAGACGTACAAATTAGTGGGTTAGTTGGAGAAATTGTTAACTACAATAGATCTAAAGTTAGTGTAATAGGATTCAAAACAGATAACACTATAACTAGACAAGAATCACGCAACATAGTGGTATAGATCCATGGGACGCTTTGCTCAAGGAAAATACAACCTTAAAAATCCAGACAAGTATATAGGCAATAGAACTCCTACTTATAGAAGTAGTTGGGAATTTGCTTTTATGAAAATGTGTGATGAACATGCTTATATTCAAGCATGGGCTAGTGAAGCAGTAAAAATTCCTTATAGAAATCCATTAACAGGTAAGCATACAATATATGTGCCAGATTTTTTTATTGCATATGCAAACAAAAATGGAAGTAGAAAAGTTGAAATAATAGAAGTCAAGCCAGAAAATCAAACACTAAAAGAAAAACTAGGACGTAGTAAACATAACCAAGCATCTTGGATTGTAAACCAGGCAAAATGGGAAGCCGCTAGAGCATGGTGTAAACAAAAAGGAATGTATTTTAGAATAGTTACCGAGCAAGATATCTTCCATAGTGGAAGGAGACGATAATGAATTTAGCAGAATATAAAACTAAAATGCTTGATATAGCAAACCAGTATGATAAAAAAGCAAGGGGTGCAAAATATATTAGGCAATGGGAAATACACTATCCAGAAAAAGAATACATGGTTAAAAAAGCAGAAGAATTTGGTATGCTAAAAGATGTAAAGACAGCAGTTGATGTAGGTACTGGTGTAGGAATGTTGCCATACTTGCTTATGCAAAAAGGTATACATGTTGAAGCAACTGATGTCGATGAAGAGCAAACAGGCCCAATGTACAAACAATGCTGTGATATCATTAATTTGAAAAGACACCATTTATGGATTGACAACGGTAAGCCTATGGACTTTCCAGGCAAATATGATTTGTTTATTGCTACTAGAACTGTGTTTGATAGAGAATGTTTAAAGCCAGGAGAATTATTTGATTGGAAGTTTTTCTTTAATGATGTATTCCAATATGTTGACAAAGTCTTTATAAAGACAAACAATGCAGGTTCAGGAAAAGGATATCCAGATTATCTTAAAAAATATCTGTATAATCCTATGGGAGAAGGCTTAGGTAAGCCATTTAGAGCATGGTATATTAAGATCACTAAAGAAATGTGGTCAAGCGATCCTAATAGTGCTAAATAATAGTAGCAGTTAATGTGAGCATAAAATGACAAAGAAACTACAAGATTTATTAGATTTGCCTGACTCTAAAGAAATTATAGACGAAGCATCAGAACAGCAAAAGCAACAAAAGAAATATGAAGTTGCAGAGCAAAAAGAAACTATGCGTGACATAGCAGAGTTTGATAAAATTGCAAGTGCATTGCCTAGTGTAAAAGGATTAGGCGAAAAAGCAGATGCTGAACTAAATGAAATTGCAGATAAAGCAATGCAAAGTTATGAAGATCTAATGGATCTGGGAATGAATGTAGAAAGCAGATATTCTGGTAGGGTTTTTGAAGTTGCAGGTAGTATGCTTAAGACAACATTAGATGCAAAAGTTGCTAAAATGGATAAAAAGTTGAAAATGATTGAATTACAACTTAAAAAAGAGAAGTTAGACAAGGATTCACCCATAGAAGAAGGTGGAATAGTTAATGGACAAGGTGCTATTGTAACTGATAGGAATAGTCTATTAGCGAAGTTAAAAGACTTGGATAAAGATAAATAGTAATAGAGGATGACCGTCATGAAAACATTTACACAAATATTAACAGAGTCAAAAAAGACTTATGAATTCAAAATTGGAGTGGCAGGCGAAAGGCATGAAGGTTTCGAAGAAGCACTTGAAACTTGCTTGAAAAAATTTGACTTAATTAATATGTCAAATGGTAAAAAGACGCCAATACAAGAAAGACCACTAGATTTTCCACAATTACAGAACATGGAAGTAACGTACTATGATGCAGAAGTTGGATATCCAACTACACCACAAGTATTACAAGAATACATTCCAAAATGTTGTCATTGTTTACAGAGTCATCTAATTGTAAGAAATGCTAATGATCCAAGAGAAGAATATCAAGCACCAAAAAGCGGTGAACCTTACGAATCAAAACTTGATACTTTAGAAATGGAACAAGCAGATCCAAAAGCACAAGATCATGTTGCTGGTAACAGAGTAATGGATTTACTCAAAGAGTTAGAAGTAGCACGTAAAGAACGTAACACAGATCCAATGGAAGCGGCGCCAAAAGGCGAAAGTGCTGACATTGATTCATCAGAAAACACTAAAGCAGTTATAGGAGGATAATATGAAAGATCTATTACAGAAACTTACGGACCTAGAGAACACTTTAGATTCTATGGATCCAACACCAAAAGAAGTTAAGCAAATTAATGAAGCGGCTTCAATGAGTATTAATATGTCAGGTGATACAGCAGATGATGTAGCACGTCTAGCACAAATAATGCGTGACGGCGGAGCACCAGATGCTAAACCAGTTGATATGGGACCTCCACCAGACATGGGCAAAATGCGTGACCTTGTTAAAATGGCACCTATTGACATTGACGGAATGGACGGACCACCTGATATGCCAAGCATGGGCAAACCAGACATGGACAAAGATGATGATAAAGATAAACTTATGGGCATGGGCATGGAAGACGATGTTGAAGAAGCAGGATACGCAAACTCACCAGAAGAAGATTATAAAGATCATAAGTACATGACAAAAGATTTATCAGGCGGATTGAATCGCGAAAAACAAATGTATGCAAAAGCACAAGACGGTGATAATGCAATGGCTGTTGAAGAATTACAAGCGGCCTTAAGAGATGCATTAATCAACAAAATGGCAGAAGGTAAAGAAGTAAAATTACCAAGTGGCAAAGAAATAAAAAAATGTGCAGATGACGGTATGAGCAAAGCAGACATTGTTAAGAAGTACACAGAAATGGGTTGCAATAAAGAAGAAATAGAAGAACTTTATGCCGCACATTGTATGGGCGAGTCTGTATCAGAAGGCAAGTTCAAAAAAACTGGCAAAGACGGTGATGGCTCATTTGACGAATCAGGTTGCGTAGGCGAAATGAAAAAACTTAAAGCAAGCGGATGTTCAAAGACAGAAATGTTTGATAAAGTTTCAGAAAAATATGGCTGTGGCAAAGGCGAATTTGAAAAACTATTCGCGGCACACTGCGGCTAATTCCCCCCAGACTCAATAGGGCCTAAGGGCCCTATTTTTTTCACTAAATATTGTTATGAGCAAATCGTTAGATGGCGTTTTAATTAAAAAAGCCAATAAAAGAGAAACATTTACAAATGAGCAAGTTGAGCAATTATTAAAATGTAGCGACAAAGAAAACGGCTACGATTATTTTGCTAGACACTTTGCATACATACAACACCCTGTAAGAGGCAAGTTGTTATTTGCTCCATATGAATATCAAACAAGACTGCTCCAAAGTTATCACAACCACAGATTCAATATTAACATGTTGCCAAGGCAAACAGGTAAAACAACCTGTGCCGCAATCTATCTATTATGGTATGCTATGTTTGTTCCAGACCAAACTATATTAATCGCCGCACACAAATATACTGGTGCTCAAGAAATTATGCAACGTATAAGATACGGGTATGAAATGTGTGCAGATCATATTAGGGCAGGAGTAACAAACTACAACAAAGGTAGTATTGAATTTGAAAACGGTTCACGTATTGTTAGTGCTACAACTACAGGTAACACAGGACGTGGTATGAGTATTTCATTATTATACTGTGATGAGTTTGCATTTGTCCAGCCCAATGTTGCTACAGATTTTTGGACATCAATATCTCCAACACTAGCAACTGGTGGTCGTGCAATTCTTACAAGCACACCAAATTCAGATGAAGATACATTTGCTACCATATGGAAACAAGCAGAAGATAAATTCGACGAGCATGGTAACGAGCAAGCAGTAGGCAAAAACGGATTTCATAGTTTCCGTAGTTACTGGCAAGAACATCCTGATAGAGACGACACATGGAAGGCTGAAGAATTAGGGCGTATAGGCGAAGAACGTTTTCGTCGTGAATATGAATGTGAATTTTTAGTATATGACGAAACATTAATTAATTCAATTAAACTTGCGGCTATGGAAGGCGGTAATCCTATTATCAATATGGGGCAAACACGATGGTACAAAAAACCTAGTCCAGAGTTTACATATGCAGTAGCACTTGACCCAAGTATGGGTACAGGTGGAGATAATGCCGCAATACAAGTTTTTGAACTTCCTAGTTACGAACAGGTTGCAGAATGGCAACACAATCAAACAGCAATACCTGCCCAAATACGTATTATGTGTGATATTTGCAAACACATTGAAAAAGAAATAGGAGATGCTAACAGCATATATTGGAGTGTTGAGAACAACGGATTAGGCGAAGCGGCCTTAATTGTTATAAATGATTTTGGCGAAGAAAATATTCCAGGACTATTTGTAAGTGAACCAATAAGAAAAGGACATGTAAGAAAGTTTCGCAAAGGATTTAATACAACACATAGTACAAAAGTTACTGCATGTAGCAGATTAAAAACTATGGTAGAAAATGACAAAATGGTATTACACAGTAAACCTATGATAACTGAACTAAAAAATTACGTAGCAACAGGCTCTAGTTATCAAGCAAAACTAGGATCAACAGACGATCTTGTGAGTGCAACGCTGTTAGCCATTAGAATGATGGATGTATTAAAGGATTGGGATCCTAGAATTTATGATACTTTCAATCAAGCAGAGCAACACGGTGACTATATTGAGCCAATGCCAATCTTCGTTACTAACAATTATTGATAAATATTAGCATGAAAGACTTAAATAAAATTGGCGAAGAACTGTTTTCTAAACTACGTGGTAGATTTAAAAACATCACGATAGGTAATGCAGAAGGTATTACTACTAATATGCCATCAGAATCACGTTTTTATGAATTTACATATGGTGATCAGGGCGGGAAAGTAAGTGTTAGTTTAGATGAAGACGGCGTTGTAGTTATGTATAGCGAAAACTTATTTGACTCTAACAGTGCATCTATGAAAACAAAATGGTATGATTTTTTGAAAGAAATGAGAGTATTTGCCAAAAAAAGAATGTTAAACTTTGAAGTAAGAGACATTGAAAAGTCTAACTTAGAAAAGAGAGATTACAAATTCTTATCTAATAAGAACGGAGATAACACCATGACAGAATCAACGATGTATGGAACTAGCAAAACTAGTTACCAGAATATAGCAGATGCAAGAATTTGTGTCAAGCATAGCGAAAACATAAACCAAGAATTAGCAGGCGGACGCTCACAAAAAATTGGAAGCATTTATATTGAAAGTGCAAATGGCGAACGTTTTAAGTATCCATACAAACATTTGAATGGTGCTAGAGCAATGGCAATGCATGTAGCAGAAGGCGGCAACATGTACGATGACTTTGGTAAGCACATTGTAGGGTTATCAGAAGAAATGAACAAATTACGTAAGTTCAAAACATATATGTCAAGAAGCAGTGTCATGGCTGAAGGTCTTGCAGATTATATGGATGTTGTAAACGAGCGTATTGAAACTGTTAAAAACACAGTAGCAAAATTACAAAATAAAAAATATTACAAAGAAGCAACTGAAAACTTTCAAAGTGTTGTACTTGAAGAAGTACCAGAAGATGTTGCAACTGATTGGACTGCACAACTTACAATCAAACAGTTTAATGAAGAACTTAAAAGTGTGTTCCCTTACATTTATAAACTAGTAAGTGAAGCAAACAAAGTTAAAGAATTAGGACCAGATGATTTATTAGGTGAAG